>Ga0307947_1003605_pt1:2500-12401 | contig 12401 bp, 16 predicted proteins | sample OrgLakmetagen232_FD_201840 | JGI IMG/M metagenome (GOLD analysis project Ga0307947, IMG submission 201840) | Saline water microbial communities from Organic Lake, Antarctica - #232 | ecosystem: Environmental > Aquatic > Non-marine Saline and Alkaline > Saline | place: Antarctica...
GTTCTGCAGGTCAGACTTTCTCACGAGCTGCTTGTGTCTAGGTTTTGCGTTTTTTGCTGGGGTTATTGACTCTCATAATGCGTGGTGGGCTTTGCTCTGCAGGTCAGACTTTCTCAACAAGCTTCTTGTGTCTTATGTTTTACCTTTTTTTGCTGGGGTTATTGACTCTCATGATGCGTGGTGGGCTTTGCCCTGCAGGTCAGGTGTTCTCACACGCATCTTGTGTCTATGTTTTGTGTTCCGTTGCTGGAGCTAGCACTCAGAATGCGTGGTGGGCTTTGCTTGCAGGTCAGGGCCCTCCCACTTCCCCATACGCACCTTGTAGCTGTCTAAGTTTGTGTTCCGTTGCTGGAGGTAACGCTCAGAATGCGTGGTGGGCTTTGCTCTGCAGGTCAGGGCCCTCCCACTTCCCCATATGCACCTTGTCTGTGTCACACTCTTGTTAAAAAGGATCAAATCAAACAGAATTAAACCAAAGAGCCGAGATGCGCACACCTAGACAGCAAGCTTGGAGTACCTCCATCAAACATCGGGGTGCAACTGTTAATGTGTACGGTATGCGCATACATCACGCACCCAGGCTTTGTTTGAGAAGGATGCAACAGGAGCTGGGCTGCGCACACTGAGGCCGCAAGCACTGCTAGAAATAATTTCAACAAATGCTGTGGTTACTCTTATTTATGTCACGTGCAGGCTTTGTGGTTACACTTATTTATGTCACGTGCAGGCGTTGTGGTTACACTTACTCATGTCACGTGCAGGCTTTGTGGTTACACTTAATTATGTCACGTGCAGGCTTTGTGGTTACACTTACTCATGTCACGTGCAGGCTTTGTGGTTACACTTACTTGTGTCACACGCAGGCGTTGTGGTTACACTTACTTCTGTCACGTGCAGACTTTGTGGTTACACTTACTTGTGTCACATGCAGGCTTTGTGGTTACACTTACTTGTGTCACATGCAGGCTTTGTGGTTACACTTACTTGTGTCACATGCAGGCTTTGTGGTTACACTTACTTGTGTCACATGCAGGCGTTGTGGTTACACTTACTTGTGTCACATGCAGGCTTTGTGGTTACACTTACTTGTGTCACATGCAGGCGTTGTGGTTACACTTACTTACGTCACATGCAGGCTTTGTGGTTACACTTACTTATGTCACGTGCAGGCTTTGTGGTTACACTTACTTGTGTCACGTGCAGGCTTTGTGGTTACACTTACTTATGTCACGTGCAGGCTTTGTGGTTACACTTACTTGTGTCACGTGCAGGCTTTGTGGTTACACTTGCATATGTCACGTGCAGGCGTTGTGGTTGCACTTACTTATGTCACGAGCAGGCTTTGTGGTGTTTGCACCACCAAACGCTGTGGTTACACTTCAAAGTTTGTGTGTGTGTGTCGCATGCAGGCTTTGTCCGAGGAGAAAAGCTGCTGAGGATACCACTATCAAATGCAGGGTTTCAATGGAATGTGTGCACACATGTGTGTTATGTGTTTGTGTGTGTGTCTCATGTGTTTGTAACTGTGTGTGTTTGTGTGTGTCACGTGTCTATATACTTGTGTGTGTTTATGTATGTGTGTGTGTATGTCACGTGCAAGCTGTACTTAATGTGGTCAATGGAACCGCTTGTGCGTGTATGTGACGTGCAGGCTGTACTAGCTGTGGTAAACGGAACGGCTTGGAAGGCATTGCTGCAGCCTACTGCGGTGCACGCTGGGGGGGCCCAAGTTGAGCAGGTGTGTGTGCATGTGTGTGTTTGGGTTTTTGTGCATGTGTATGTGTGTGTGTTTGCGCATGTGTGCATGTGTGCGTGTGTTTGGGTTTGTGTGCATGTGTATGTGTATGTGTGGGTGTGTGTGTGAGTGGGTGTGAGTGAGTGAGTGGGTGTGGGTGTGGGTGTGTGAGTGGATGTGAGTGTGTGTGTATGTGTGGGTTTGGGTGCGTGAGTGAGTAAATAGGTGGGTGTGGGTGTGGGTGTGGGTTTAGGTGGCTTGTCTTTGCTCTTATCCTGTCACATGCTGGGTGCGCGTCTTTCAATGCTGAGTTCAGTCCAGTATGAAACACTCAAACTCCTGGTCTTGAATTAACACATACCCACACCAGCATGCTTGCATACGTGCTCTCTCGCTCTCTCGTTCGCAAGCACGAAGGCACCCAAACACACACATAAAGCAAACCGAGATCACTCTTATCACCCTTGCTTTCTATCTGTTATACTCTTGAGTTCCTCCGTCTTTACATCTCGTGAGTCATCACGACTGCCCTTCCTTCTTAGTTTGAACTTTATGTTCTCTGCCTCTATGTCTCCAGTCCAGGCAATTTTGTGAGGACCCGCCAAAAACAAATACGCAGGCGGTGAATCCTACTCCCCACTCTATATAAGGAGAAGAACTAACTGCCTAGCTTCTCATCAGTTATGATCAGAAAAGAAAAGAAAAACTACCCAGGCAGTGATAACCACTCCCCACATAAATTAAGGAAAAGGATCAAACCTTGTATATCATGCACTGCCATCTCACGATGCAAAATGCAAACCAAACAGAACAACCAGTGCAGCCTTCTTCTGACTTCTTGCCCTGTGGGCTCAGATGCTCACCATCTGCTCACCAGCACTAGCTTCTTGCCCTGAGGGCTCAGATGCTCACCATCTGCTCACTAGCACTAGCTCAGGTGCTCACCATCACTAGCTCAGGTGCTCACCAACACTAGCTCAGGTACTCACCATCACTAGCTCAGGTGCTCACCATCACTAGCTCAGGTGCTCACCATCATTAGCTCAGGTGCTCACCATCACTAGCTCAGGTGCTCACCATCACTAGCTCAGGTGCTCATTATCATTAGCTCAGGTGCTCACCATCACTAGCTCAGGTGATCGCCATCACTAGCTCAGGTGCTCACCATCACTAGCTCAGGTGCTCACCAACAATGGCTTAGCTCTATTCTCTATTTCTTTAAAAGGTGCTCGAGCGCTTGTGGGCGCAAACGACTCAAAGGCTGGGTGTGCACTGAAAACTGTAACCCTGTTATCCTCTTTGTTTGTTTCATAGGTGCTCGAGCGCTTGCGGATGCAAACCACTTTTGAGGCAAGGGTGTGCCCTCATGATTAGGGTTGGCCAGAACCATATATATAAGATGTATATACGGTATTTTTGGCAGGGAAATCACCAAATATACGGTCATATACGGTGTATATATACGGTGTATATATACGGTTCTGGCCAACCCTACTCATGACCATCACTCAGTAAAGCCCTGCTTACCCTTTCTTTTGTTTGTATGGGCTCAGGTGCTTGTGGATGCAAACAGCCTGGAGGCTGGGTGTATACTCATGACTAGGGTTGGCCAGAACCGTATATATACACCGTATATGACCGTATATATGGCGATTTCCCTGCCAAAAATACCGTTTTTACACGTATATATATGGTTCTGGCCAACTCTACTCATGATCATCAATCAGTCAATACCTCCTAAACCTCTTCAATGTTTGTATGGGCTCACGTGCTTGTGGATGCAAACAGCCTGGAGGCTGGGTGTACACTTATGATTATCAATCAGTCAAGACCTCCTAAACCTCTTCAATGTTTGTATGGGCTCAGGTGCTTGTGGATGCAAACAGCCTGGAGGCTGGGTGTACGCTCATGATCATCATTCAGTCAAGACCTCCTTAACCTCTTCAATGTTTGTATGGGCTCAGGTGCTTGTGGATGCAAACAGCCTGGAGGCTGGGTGTGCCCTCATGACCATCAATCAGTCAAGACCTCCTATACCTCTTCAATGTTTGTATGGGCTCAGGTGCTTGTGGATGCAAACAGCCTGGAGGCTGGGTGTGCCCTCATGACCATGACCATCAATCAGTAAAGCCCTGTTTACCCTTTCTTTTGTTTGTATGGGCTCAGGTGCTTGTGGATGCAAACGATCTGAAGGCAGTGGAACCTGGCGTGATTCCGCTGCTTAAGCCGGTAAGCCAGTGGATCCCTCGTGTAGGCAGCATGTGTACTTTGGGTTCACACACACACACACACACACACACACACACACACACACACACACACGCACACACATGTACACACAGAGTACACACACACACATACACATGCACACACACAGTACACACACTCATACATATACACACTCAACACACACACTTGCACACAGACACACACTCTCCCAGACACACAATACACACACACACACACATGCACACACACTCATAGGGCACACATATGTGTGTGCACACGCGTAAACTTACACCCATTCCTCAGAACTCAAAGCAACATCTTTCCTTTTTCTGCACTGCATCGCTGACTCCGGTCATCATACATACACATACAGATCTTGTGCACAAAAAATACTCACAAGTACACGCGCACACACACACACGCACACACACACACGCACACACCTGTATACACACACACACACCTATACACATACAAACACACACACACATACACACACGCACACACACACACATGCACACACAGTACACACACATACATATACACACTCAGCACACACACACACACACACTTGCACACAAACACACACTCTCCCAGTCACACAACACACACACACATGCACACAGCACACACACGCACACACACACACATATGACACACACATGTGTGTGCACACGCGTAAACTTACACCCATTCCTCAGAACTCAAAGCAACATCTTTCCTTTTCCTGCACTGCATCGCTGACTCCAGTCAGCATACATACACATACAGATCTTGTGCACAAAAATACTCACAAGTACACGCGCACACACACACACACCCACACCTGTACACAAACACACACACATATCCCTTAGGACACAAAGCAGCAGCTGCGCTTCCGCTTGACCGCGCTGCTGGGCCCCAGCCCACACACGCCTGTACACACACACACACACACACACACACACACATACACATACACACACTTATCCTTCAGGACACAAAGCAGCATCTGTGCTTCCGCTTGACTGCGCTGCTGGGCCCCAGCCCACACACGCCTGTACACACACACACACACACACACACACACATACACACACATATATCCCTTAGGACACAAAGCAGCAGCTGTGCTTCCGCTTGACTGCGCTGCTGGGCCCCAGCCCACACACGCCTGCTGACATCCTACCTCGAGTCATGCAACCTCTGTGGGAGGGAGGGGGTGGGGGGCGAGCATCTCTACCAGTTATGCCCGTGCCTGGTGACATTCAATTCAAGGTCCGTCATTTATGTTCTAGCAGTCTCTGTGAGTGGGTGGTGGGGCAACTCTGTCAGTGCCAGTGTAACCCGTGCGTGGCGACATTCAATTCAAAGGTTTCTATTGAAAGGTTTCAATTCCATCCTACCAATGTTAACGATTCCTGTTTGAGCAACCCCTATGGGAGGGTGGGGGTGGGGGGCAAACATCCCTGTCAGTTATGCCCATGCCTGGTGACATTCAATTCAAGGTCTGCACTCAAGCATAGCATGTAGCATGCACACACATAGTATGCACACACATAGTAGGCACACACACACATAATAGGCACACACTATGCACACACACGTAGTATGCACACACACACACACACACACATACACACACACACAAACACACACACACACACAAACACACACACAGGTTGCCAAGAGTGCCCTGGCGTTCCTCACACACCTCACCCTCACCTGCCCCACCGGGCACACATGGGCAGCTGCAGCCTTGCCTTGTCTCCACCTCCTACTCACCCACCCACACAGCTCTCAAGTAAGTGTAGCCCTTGGGCTTAAAAATGCGCAAACTACAAATTGTGGTCTGTGCTGCCTGCATTGTTGCTGTGCCGCACCTCCTGCCCACCCACCCACACAGCTCTCGATTGGTTTGGCACCTCGTTATGAAAATGCACGCACTGCTGAGTGTGACATGTGCTGCCTGCATTGTTGCTGTGCTGCATCTCCTGCCCACCCACCCACACAGCTCTCAGTTGGTGTGGCACCTCGTTATTAGAATGCACGCACTGCTGAGTGTGACATGTGCTGCCTGCATTGTTGCTGTGCTGCACCTCCTGCCCACCCACCCACACAACTATCAATTGGTTTGGCACCTCGTTATGAAAATGCACGCACTGCTGAGTGTGACATGTGCTGCCTGTATTGTTGCTGTGCCGCACCTCCTGCTCACCCACCCACACAACTATCAGTTGGTGTGGCACCTCGTTGTAAAAATGCGCACACTGCTGAGTGTGACATGTGCTGCCTGCATTGTTGCTGTGCGGCATCTCCTGCCTACCCACCCACACAGCTCTCAGTTGGTGTGGCACCTCGTTTTAAAATGCGCACACTGCTGAGTGTGACATGTGCTGCCTGCATTGTTGCTATGCCGCACCTCCTGCCCACCCACCCACACACTGTCGGAGCTTACAGTGTGACTCATTCCCTGCACAAGTCATTGCTCCAATCCGCAGTTGTGATTCAAATGCTGCCCTGGAAGAAAGGCTGCATGTGTTCATGTTCCGATCCGCAATTGTGATTCAAATGCTGCCCTGGTAAAAGGGTTGCATGTGTTCATGTTCCGATCCGCAGTTGTAATTCAAATGCTGCCCCGGTAGAAAGCCTGCGCGAGTTATTGTTCCGATCCGCAGTTGTGATTCAAATGCTGCCCTGGTAGAAAATTGCTTCCAACTGCTCGCCCACTGGTGGCACACACACATGGCGCACACAAACGAACAAACATCACACACACATGCACGCATACACACACATGCACGCGCACATACACACACACGCACACACACACACACACACACACACACACACACACACACACACACACACACACACACTACAGGCCGCTACCAAGACCCTGACCCTTCCCTTCAACGCACTTGTCAAAGCAGAACAACAGCAGCGAGCAGCAGCAGCAGCTTCGCTGAGTGCAGGTAATCACAACTCCAAGCAACGACCGCTTGCTGAAGTAAAATTGCACTCGTCTAAGCAGATCAACAGCAGTGCACAGGTCATCACAGATCAACAGCATCGCACACTACAACAGCAGTGCACAGGTCATCAGATCAATCATCAAATCAACAGCAGCGCACAGGTCACTAGATCAATCATCCGATCAACAGCAGCGCACAGGTCATCAGATCAATCATCAGATCAACAGCAGCGCACAGGTCATCAGATCAATCATCAAATCAACAGCAGCGCACAGGTCATCAGATCAATCATCAGATCAACAGCAGCGCACAGGTCATCAGATCAATCATCAAATCAACAGCAGCGCACAGGTCATCAGATCAATCATCATCAGATCAACAGCAGCGCACAGGTCATCAGATCAATCATCAAATCAACAGCAGGGCACAGGTCATTAGATCAATCATCAGATCAACAGCAGCGCACAGGTCATCAGATGAATCATCAGATCAACAGCAGCGCACAGGTCATCAGATCAATCATCCTCAAGGCCTCTTGCTGAAATAAAAGCGAGCAGTGTGCGGCCCTGCAGAATGCAGGGCATAACATCTTGCTATAAAACAAAGTGAGCAGTGTGCAGCCCTGCAGAATGCAGGAATTGAGACAGGTGACAATAAAAAAATGAAAAAGCTACGCAGGCACAGCGAAAAACACAGTGAAAAACAACACACTGTGTAACACACAGTGAAAAACACAAGTGACACAGTAATACTATTTTGCCGCAAGCGCGCAAGTGTGCATGACATTTTGTCTCTTTTTAAGTGCCCAGCAAGGTAGGGGTTATGTTGGGTATTACTACAAAGTGGGCAAAAGTGGCCTCATAAAGTGGCCTTATTAAGTGGGCATAACAAAGTGGGCAAGTGGCCTTACAAAGTGGGCAAGTGGCCTTACAAAATGGACATAATAAAGTGGGCAAGTGGCCTTACAAAGTGGGCAAATGGCCTTGCTTGTCGGGTGGTGAGTATGACTCGTTTGCAGCAAAACAATCTCATCTGATTTTTTGTAGTGGGGGAACAGAAAAAGCTACGCAGGCAGTGAAAACCACTCCCCACATTAATTTAGGAAAAGGAGGCACTTTGGTACCGAGTACCGTAAGCCTCCTCCACCACAGAGGAAAACAGAAGAATGATTGGGGATCAGGAGGGCTGCAGGTTGGCTTGTAACCGGCTTAAAACTCTTTTTTAAATGCTCAGTACCACAGGCTCCTTATTAAATGCAGGGGAGGGGTTGGAGGGGTTTTGTGCCTTTGTTTAATATTTTTGCTCCATTGGGTGGGGCACTTTTCAAGCTTCACAATAGTGCCAAACGCATGCTTCAGTGCCGTGAGCACCTTTCAGTGTAGTGCAGGGAGCAGGCATGTGTTTGTGTGTATATGTGTGTATGAGTGCATGTGCGTATGTGTGCGCGTGAGTGTGTGTGTTTGTGTCAATACTTTTACAATACTTGCGTGCATGTTACGCGTAGGTCACACGTAACAGCAGGCCACGCGTATGTGTGCGCGTAATTGTGTGTGTTTGTGTCAATACTTTTACAATACTTGCGTGCATACAACGTGCAGGCGGTTCTGCAGGAGGAGGCAGCAGCAGCGTAAGTAGAGATCTGCCATCCCCTCTCACCGTGGGGGCAGGATGGAAATGCTTACCAGAACAAGTGTCACTCATACAACAGCAGCAGCAGCAGCAGCAGCAGCAACAGCAACAGCAACGACAACACCAACAACAGCACCAACAACAGCAACAGCGACATCTACCACCACACACACAGCAGCAGCAACCACAACAGCAGCCGCACAAGGACCCAGAGCAGCAGCACTGCCTGCTTCACGCACAGCAGCAGCAACCGCACCCGCAACAACACCCTCCGCACCATGCACGGCACCAGCAGCCAGGGCTGCCTATTAAAGTCCAAGAGCTCACTCAACCAACGCAAAAGTCCCAGCAGATGCAGACCCCACAACAGCCTACTCCTACTCCTGCTCCTGCTGCTGCTGCTGCTGCTGCTGCTGCTGCTGCTGCTTCTTACGGTATCCACCCCCGCGCCCCAGCCACCACTCATCATCAGATTCACATCAAGGAAGGCAGCCAGCCCCTCCACCCCCACACCGCAGCCACCACTCATCATCAGATTCACATCAAGGAAGGCAGCCAGCCCCTCCACCCCCACACCGCAGCCACCACTCATCATCAGATTCACATCAAGGAAGGCAGCCAGCCCCTCGAACTAACTCCCAACCAAGCTCCCAAGCACCACAACCACAACCACCTCCTCGAACACCAAAGCAATGACCACAAGCACCTCTCTAACCACCACCACAGCCAACACCACCACCACCACCACCACCACCACCACCTCCCACCAGCAGCAGCGCCCTTTCCCATTAAGGCAGAGCTCAAAGTCTCCCAGGGGCAGGCAGGCTTAGGATTCGGATTGTCCACACGACAGCAAGGACATGGCGGACCCACGATCTCTACTCAACTTTTGGAACAGCAGCAGCAGCAGCAGCAGCAGCAGCAGCAGCAGCAGCAGCAACATCATGGCGGACCCATGATCTCTACTCAACTTTTGGAACAGCAGCAGCAGCAGCAGCAGCAACATCATGGCGGACCCACGATCTCTACTCAACTTTTGGAACAGCAGCAGCAGCAGCAACAACATCAGCAACATCATGGCGGACCCACGATCTCTACTCAACTTTTGGAACAGCAGCAGCAGCAGCAACAACAACATGGCGGAACCACGAGCTACGCTCATCTGTTGGAACAGCAGCAGCAGCAGCAGCAACAACATCTTGGCGGACCCACCAGTTACGCTTATTTGTTGGAACAGCAGCACCAGCGGCTTCCAGCCCCTGACATCCAACCCACTGGCATTGAATACAAGACCCCCACTCAGGTATTGTAGAATGGTCTTTTGACGCATGCAGAGAGAGAAAGAGAGAGA
>Ga0307947_1003608_pt1 | contig 12397 bp, 13 predicted proteins | sample OrgLakmetagen232_FD_201840 | JGI IMG/M metagenome (GOLD analysis project Ga0307947, IMG submission 201840) | Saline water microbial communities from Organic Lake, Antarctica - #232 | ecosystem: Environmental > Aquatic > Non-marine Saline and Alkaline > Saline | place: Antarctica: Organic Lake...
TTGAGTCGTTCAGGAATAGAAACGTACGGATTTCCCTACTTTGTGCACTTTTGAGTCGTTCAGGAATAGAAACGTACGGATTTCCCTACTTTGTGCACTTTTGAGTCGTTCAGGAATAGAAATGTACAGAACTCTCCTACTTTGTGCACTTTTGAGTCGTTCAGGAATAGAAATGTACGGATTTCCCTACTTTGTGCACTTTTGAGTCGTTCAGGAATAGAAACGTACGGATTTCCCTACTTTGTGCACTTTTGAGTCGTTCAGGAATAGAAATGTACGGAACTCTCCTACACGACCAACCCCTGGAACAATGCCTCTTTCCTTCCTTGCTTTTCCAGTTGATTGCAAGCCCTGGGAGCTTGGATGCTGTTAAAAACCATGAAGATGGCATGCTCTGGATCTGGCGCGCACACAACCAGGTACTCACGCACACGCACACACTCACACTCACTCATTCGCTCACTCACACACATTCGCTGGCACTCACACTTACATATACACTCATCTTTGCAGAAGGGGGACTGAGTAAGGTCCCAGATATGCCTTTTCTAAACATTTAAAGGGCAACTACTCACACACCACTTATCAAATTAGAACATATACAGCTTCAAACCAAATCTGACATTATAAGCTGCCAAAGATTGTGCTCAGATTTAGCTCATTCGCTCTGTGTATAGATTGACAGGATTGAACGCACACACAGGGCACCCAAACCCTAGATGGTTGCTCTCCATTAAGAATAGCATGCAAATTCGAGATTTTGCAAGCCACTTGGTAATTTCACTTCGACCCTTATGCAATGATTTTACTTATTGTAGTGATTTTAACATAAATAATCAGGTGGAGTAAATGATCTGTTACGGGGATTTGGAGGCAAACAGTGGGGTTATGTGCCGCATCAAATTGCTTGAGCATGTGTTCCCCAGTTGTGTAGCTCCAAATTTTACACACACAGAAAGCTTGTATGGCATTCCTGTTTCAAAGCAACACAACTACTTGCATGCTACAGCAAATTGCGCATGTGCCCTCAAATTAGCAAGCTACAGATTTAACATCCAGTGATGGACTGAATAACTATAAGAATCGAAGATAATATGAAGATTAGAGCTTGCAATGTAGCCGCACATGAGCCAAAGATTATATTAAAACATGCCTGATTTGGGCGTCAGTTGCCCCCCTCTGTCATTATTCGTGTACTGAATACATTTTCAAGAATAACGGATGAAACATTGCATATCTTTAGGGTTGGCCAGAACCATATATATACGGTGTACATACGGTATTTTCGGCTTGGAAATCACCTAATATACGGTGTATATATACGTATATATACGGTTCTGGCCAACCCTACATATCTTCATTGAGCTTGCTTTTCCATGCTTATTATAAAATTGTATCTCAATGCTTCCGCAAGGTGTGTGTGTGTGTGTGTGAAATTGTATCTCAATGCCTCCGCAAGCGATCAGATCCTGGCTGCAACCAATTTGATTCAAATGGAATTGACTAGAGTCATTAATCCTTAATTGATGCAAATAGCGCATCTTAATGTCCGGCGTCAAACAGGTTGCCCTATAATGAAACCTCGCTTTCGCATTCAAGCCAGACGAATTGACGAGATGAGTTGAATAAGCATTGGTTATAGAAGTGCCAAGTCTGACTATACCGTGTCATGGCTTGTAGAGCGTTTTGCCACGTACTTCTTAGGTGAACGCAAGGCTGGCTGCTTTTGAGCAAGACAAGGGCTCCTCTTCAGGTGGCGATCCAATGTTCCCCAAGATCCAGGTGTGTAATTGTGCGCATTTGTGTGTGTGTGTTTTTGTGTGTGTGCGTGTGTGTTGTCGGCCTAGGTGTATTGTTTCATGGGAAAATGCCATGCCTAGGTTGAATGTGCTGTGAGAGAGACAAATTATTCTCAGAAATCATTCTGATGTGCCCCGCAACTCAAGCGAATGTGTTGTCAGATTAGAGAGATGAGGGTAAGTTATAAATATGCACGCAGAGCTACCACTTCCCGGCATAAACCACGGAAATATGTGCCACTTTGGTACAAAGCACTTTGCGAGAACGAAGCCGTTTCGGTACCAAACATACTACGACGAAACTTGAGCCACTCTGGCACAAAGCACTTTGCGAAAACAAAGCCGTTTCGGTACCAAACATACTACGACGGAAATTGAGCCACTTTCGCACAAAGCAATTTTTGAAAACGAAGCCGTTTCAGTACCAAACATACTACTACGAAAATTGTGCCACTTTGGCACAAAGCAATTTTTTGAAAACGAAGCCGTTTCGGTACCAAACATACTACGACAAAACTTGAGCCACTCTGGCACAAAGCACTTTGCGAGAACGAAGCCGTTTCGGTACCAAACATACTACGACGAAACTTGAGCCACTCTGGCACAAAGCACTTTGCGAAAACAAAGCCGTTCCGGTACCAAACATACTGCGACGGAAATTGTGCCACTTTGGTACAAAACACCTCAAAATCCTTCCGCCACAAAAAAAATGAGTAGGTTTGCTGTACACACATTAGAAACCGTAATTTCATTTTAATTATTATTAATTTTCATTTTAAATAGTACAGAGGCAGCATATGCTGTACACACATTAGAAACCGCAAGGGCCAGAGAATATCACGAATTTTGTTTACATGGACCCGGCGAACCTCACGAGGCGGGCTGTGCCTTACACTTGTTTAAGTCCAAGCTTTGCCCATTGTGCCCAAGCCCAAAAGCCACAGTACAAATAGATTTGTAACAATCCTCAGCGTGCAGTTCAACAACTCAGCATGTACAGCTTTGCCCTGTGTACCAAAGCCAAGTATCTCTCCTGAACCCTAAAACCTAACCCTAACCCTGACCCTAACCCTCTGCATGCAAAGTCGACGCAGCTTGACAACAGTACGAGTGCGCGTTTTCATGCGTGCACACGCTTCTTCATGCGTGCACACGCTTTCTCATGCGGCGTGCACACGCTTCTTCATGCGCGCACACGCTTCTTCATGCGTGCACGCACGTGATCCACACACATATAGCTGTACATAACTGTTTTGTCATAAATAGACATGCACGTCCCTTTGTTACCCTGCACCAAGAGCCTGTGCATTGCTGAGGTACAGTGCCAGCAGCCTAGTAGTGCAAACGCTGCGGTCATAGGGAAGCCTGAGTTCATTACCACATTGCCTTTCTAGGATCAATGTTCATCCTGAGTCTCGCTGTGGGAAGTGGATCTTGTGTCTTGCGCAAAATCTTATTTTCTATGACTCGTGTATGCTCAAAAATTTGTGAACATACACACACACACAGTTCCCTGATCAAAGGGCGTGCCCCGTCTGCCGAAAGGCCCTACCAGCAACAGAAGGGACTGGTAGCAGCAGCAGTAGCAGTACTGGGATGGGTGCTGGGATGGGTGCTGGTGCCCCTATAATGGAGGGAAGCGACACTGCGTGGGACGAGAAGGAGGTCCTTGCTTTTTTGAACAGGTGTGCGTCCTCTGTGTCTCAAGGCACATTTTCAAAACACCACACCTTTTGTTTCATTCCACCCGCTTGCCTTGACCAGTTTGGCAGCATTGTGCGATTCGATGTGAGTGCACAACTTTGCAAAAACAGTGATGCATCACTGCCAGGACAACAGCTATTGAAAAAGTCCTGGAACAAAGTCATGAACGCATATAAAATTATCGCACGTGAAAATATCCCCGGTGCTCTGGGGTTGGCAATCGTCTTCCTTTTATTCCATCCGGAGTCCACCTTACCTGCAACAGAAAACAGGCAATACTAATCAGGCATCACGCATGCAAATACGTGTTACCGTGTTACCATTTATCAAAATAGCCTGGTACTTTTTTCAAAATTGCCCTGTGTTTGTTCACAATGACCCAATTCCTGATTTGATCAAGGCTTTCTACTTTTCCTGCCACGCTATTTACAACTGATGCATTTTTACAAACCGCACTTTTGTAGGGTATACGGAGACGATGGTAGTGAGCAGCCATCTGATGATGATGTCCCTCATCTGACCACAGACAAGCCTGAGCAAACAAAAGGTACTTATTACACATTTGTATTGATGATTGCAGCTTTCAGAACAAAAGGTACATGTTACACATTTGCACTGATGATGAGCAAACAAAAGGTGCATGTTACATATTTGTATTGATTATTGCAGCTCTCAGAACACATAAAACGCACATGCACGATGCACGCACATTTGCACAAGTTTACTACACACACATGCACACAAATTCGCACAAGTTTACTACATACATATACATGCACTCAAATTCGCACAAGTTTACTACATACACACACATACGCACAAGTTTACTACACACACACACACATGCACACAAATTCGCACTTTGCTACATACACACACGCACAAGTTTTCTACACACACATACATGCACACAAATTCGCACAAGTTTACTACATACATACACATACGCACAAGTTTACTTCACACACACATACATGCACGCACATTCACACAGGTTAATACATACACACACATACGTACAAGTTTACTACACACACACATAAATGCACACAAATTCGCATTTTACTTCATACACACACATGCACACACATTCACACTAGTTACTACATAAACACACATATACGCGCAAGTTACTACATACACACACATTCACGCAAGTTACTACATACACACGCACACACATTTGCACAAGTTACTACATACACACACTTTCACACTAGTTACTACATACACACACGCACACACATCTGCACAAGTTACTACATACACACACACATACACACACATTCGCACAAGTTACTACATACACACACGCACACACATCTGCACAAGTTACTACATACACACACGCATACACACATTCGCACAAGTTACTACATACACACACGCACACATATATTTGCACAAATAACTACATACAAACACGCAGACACACACATTGGCACAAGCTACTACATACACACACGCATACACACACATTCACACAAGTTACTACATACTACATACAAACACGCAGACACACACATTCGCACAAGTTACTACATACTACATACACACACGCACACGCACACACACATTCACACAAACTACCACATATACACACGCACAGACACATTCGCACAAGTTACTACACACACACACAGGGCTTGGACCAGATGTAGCTGGCAAGGGAGCTGATCAGGAGCGTAGAGAGGGCTTGACGAATGATGAAGATGGCTTTAGGGAGAGTGGGGAGTTTTTGAGGGCAAATGTAGATGAGGGCAGCGGTAAAGAGGCGAGGCAGAGAAGGAGAAGTATCGGAAGAAGAGGAGGGCAGTACGGGTTGGGGGAGGATGGGGGGGGTCGAACGGAGGGGGCCTCAGGTACCGGTGTTGTAGATGGTGGAGGGCAGTACAAGTCGGGAGAGGCTGCGGGGGTTCGAAAGGAAGAGGCCTCAGGTGTCGGTGTTGTGGATGGTGGAGGGCTAGAGGGTGGTGTATCTAGTGATGCGGGGGTTGGCACAGCTAGTGATGCGGGTGTGGATGGTGGAGGACCTGAGGGTGGTGTAGCTAGTGATGCGGGGGTTGGCACAGAGAAGGATCAAACAGTGGACGTAGCTGCGGAGATCAAGGCTGCCATTGCGTCTGCCAGGACGACCTCGTATCCTGTGGGTGTGGCTAGAGAGGAAGAGGAGAAGGGGCGTGTAGGGCAGGCGCATGATAGAGGGGGGAGGGGGGAAAGGGGTTCTAGTAGTAGCAGCAGCGGGAGGTCAGGTGATGTAAGTGGAGGCTCAATAGCAGATCAACAAGGCCTCGCACAGCGAATCAAAATGTTTGAGGCTGTAGTCTGCTTTTGGGTTGGCTGCATGATAGTGATCGGGATGGTGGCTTACTTCCTGCTTGTGCCTGGGGCTTGTCAGTGGGGGAAAGGAGCGAGTGGGGCCGGGGGTGCGGAGGATGTTGTAAGGGCCCCTTCTCGGCAGAAAGGAGGGGTGAAGGGTGGAGAGGTGGGGGAGGCAATTTTCCACAGCAATGGGGGAGGGGGATCAAGTGGAAATGGCCACGCACGCATGCGCAATGGAGGGAGTGCGCTGGTGTGAAATCTCTGGCAAGATTTGAAGGCCCTTTTCTAGCAATTAAATGTTGCCCCTCTCTGTTCTTCGTTCTGATCCCACAACTGGATTACATGTTTGCTTAAATTAGAGCGAAGCTCGTGGCCACTTTGAATGCTGCACGGATGTGTAAGCACTGCCAAGAAAGTCTCTTACGTCTACCTTGTCATGACTTTTTACAACAGGGGGCAGGGATACACACAAACACACACACACACACACACGAAGCCGTGTGGCACTTGGTTTTTTCTGAGGTTCACCTTGTTCTCATAGGTTTAGCCATTCCAGGTTGAATGCCTTTGTAATTCAAACTAAACTTTACAACAGGGGGCGGGGGTAACAAAAAAGATTCCGGCAGCAACTATGGAAGGTCGATGACGCAGATACAGAAGCCCATAGCCAAATTGTCTGAACAATGTAGCTCAATGTTGTCATAAGGGCTGCAAGCAACAAACAAACTGGTTAGGCAAACTCATCAGACCTGATCTCTTCTTAGCTCTCATCTCTCAACCTCCCCCTCTCTGGCCTCTCAGTCTACCTACCTTCAGGTCACAACGTCAAACCAGGGGAAAAGTCCACTCAAGCAGGACCAAAGCACAAAAACATAACTAATTACTAGTCCACAAGGCAAAATGAAATGACAGTGCTTGCAAAACCAAAAGTCACTAAGCATTCCACGAGCAACCTTACGGGTTGCGCTGTTACTCTCAATAAATTGCTGTGTCTACCCTCAAACTTTGTCCATGTACACACCAGCGAGGGGACTGTTTGGCACACAGCCTGAGCCACAGCATTCCAGTGCCCGGTGGCTTACGTCAATAAGTGCACAAAACATACGTCATTGCAAAAAACAGTCAAAACTGTCGCTGAGGTGTGCGGATGCTCACTCTTGCATGAACGAGGATGTCACTAGGTTGCGTGACCCAGATACACACTCGCATGAACGTGGACGTCACTGGGCTGCGTGACCCAGATGCACACTCGCATGAACGTGGACGTCGCTAGGTTGCGTGACCCAGATACACACTCGCATGAACGTGGACGTCACTGGGCTGCGTGACCCAGATGCACACTCGCATGAACGTGGACGTCACTGGGCTGCGTGACCCAGATGCACACTCGCATGAACGTGGACGTCACTGGGTTGCGTGACCCAGATGAGCACCAGACCTGCCCGCATCAGTGTGCCAAGCTGCAGGTCTGTATGGAAAGGAAAGGACGAGCACATCACTGGAGCACCTCCGATATGAGCACTCTTGAGGACCAAGCAGTTTCTACTTGAAGAGCCCTATGCTGTCCTTGACCACCAGCGTCACGCCCATGGCGAGCAGCAAGAGAGCGCCCGAGGCAGTCACGCTCTGTGGGGCACAATGGCATGCATTACAAAGATGTAAGACGCAACTTATAACCCAAGTAGTTCAGTAGTTTAGTTTGAATCTCAAAGGGTTAGCCAGAGTTACAAAGGGTTTAGCCAGAGTTACAAAGGGTTGGCCAGAGTCACAAAGGGTTTGAGTTACAAAGGGTTTAGCCAGAGTTACAAAGGGTTTGGGTTGCAAAGGGTTTAGCCAGAATCACAAAGGGCTTGAGTTACAAAGGGTTTGAGTTGCAAAGGGTTAGCCAGAGTTACAAAGGGTCTAGCCAGAGTCACAAAGGGTTAGCCAGAGTTATAAAGTGTTTGAGTTACAAAGGGTTAGCCAGAGTCACAAAGGGTTTGAGTCACAAAGGGTTTAGCCAGAGTCACAAAGGGTTTGAGTCACAAAGGGTTTAGCCAGGGTTACAAAGGGTCAGCCAGAGTCACAAAGGGTTTAGCCAGAGTCACAAAGGGTTTAGCCAGAGTCACAAAGGGTTTAGTCAGAGTTACAAAGGGTTGGCCAGAGTTACAAAGGTTAGCCAGAGTTACAAAGGGTCTAGCCAGAGTTACAAAGGGTTGGCCAGAGTTACAAAGGGTTTAGCCAGAGTTACAAAGGGTTGGCCAGAGTTACAAAGGGTTTAGCCAGAGTCACAAAGGGTTTAGCCAGAGTAAAGGTTTAGCCAGAGTCACAAAGGGTTAAGCCAGAGTCACAAAGGGTTTAGCCAGAGTCACAAAGGGTTGGCCAGAGTTACAAAGGGTTTAGCCAGAGTCACAAAGGGTTTAGCTAGAGTCACAAAGGGTTTAGTCAGAGTTACAAAGGGTTGGCCAGAGTTACAAAGATTAGCCAGAGTTACAAAGGGTCTAGCCAGAGTTACAAAGTGTTTGAGTTACAAAGGGTTAGCCAGCCTGGTGTGGCTGCTCAACGTATAGGAGTCCCCAAACAATTATCAACCAAAACGATCGACAGCTGCACGAATAAACTGACAAATTGACATCACCATCGGTAGTAATGATATGCCAAGCAGTTAACAAGCTCACGAAGCATTTCTCATGGAACCGAAGGCAGCAGCCAATTGCAAGGATTTGCACCTCAATTGGGGTACCTGACTGCTGGCTGTAATTAAGAACCTCTGAAAGCCACATGGGCATGCGAATGGCTGTTTTTTAATAAGTGATGTAATTGCTTTGCGTGAAGGGCTTGATTTTGTGCAACACTTCGCTTATCGATTGATTGGTTGCAGTATTATGACATCTAGCTTGCTGTTGGCAAATAAGCGTGCAGAAACCCAGAAAGTAAGAATAATGGGAGTTGCATTTCCATCGCCATCATTGGCCACCACGTACCTGTCTCTAAAGTAAGATAATGGGAATACGCAAATTTATAAAACAGGTAGGGTTGGCCAGAACCGTTCACATTCACCTAATATGACCGTATGTTTTGGGATTTCTCTGCCAAAAACACTGTATATGCAAACCTATATGGCCAATTGACAAATGCTGTCACAACACAGAGGTTCGTGCTGTCCTCTCTTTTTCACACCAACCTGCATTCATTACACACACTATGTACAAACATACAAAAACATACACACGTGCACACACGTGCACACACACACTCATTCACCCCCACCATGTCCCACACACAAACACACACCAGCTCAAACTTCTCAGGTACAAACGTACATAAACATACACACGTGCACACACACGCACACACGCACACACACTCATTCACCCCCACCATGTCCCACACACAAACACACACCTGCTCAAACTTCTCAGGTACAAACATACAGAAACATACACACGTGCACGCACACACACACACTCATTCACCCCCACCATGTCCCACACGCAAACACAGACCTGCTCAAACTTCTCAGGCAGCTTCTTTCCCCCTCTGAGAGCCTCCAAAGCCAGCAGCACAAGGTATCCCCCATCCAAGGCCGGCAAAGGCAGCGTGTTGACGACTGCTAGGTTGATGTTCACGATGGCACAAAACTGTGAGCACGGAGCAGCGTTGTGGATGGTGCTGAGCAGAGGCAGAGGCAGAGGCAGAGGCAGAGGCAGAGAGGTGCAGTTGTATACAGTATCTTGCGTGATTGTGTGCCTGTGCAAAGTCATGATGTCGTGCGCAGCGGTCATGCCTGTTGCGCTTCTGTCAGGCACGTGGTAAGGCCTGCTGGCTCAGAGAGGAAATGAAAGATGTGTGAATGTGTGATGTGCTGAACTTCGACCTGTCTTCGTGTTGCATGTGCTGCAGGGCGCGTCCCTGCACAAAAGCAGATGTGTCACAGAGGGGACTTCCATGTTAATTGATGATTATTATGGTCGGCCAGAACCATACATTTCAAGGCATATACCGTGTACATACGGTATTTTTAGCAGGGAAATCACCATACATACGGTGCAGATATACGGTGCAAACATACAGTTCTGGCCAGCCCTTATGATTTTGGTAATATTACAGTATCAAACTGCACGGAAAAGAGGCTGGATTGATTGAACGTGCCACAGTGGATGCATCTTTGTCAATCGTACTGCCTTTGGAAGGTGGACAGCTGAAGGTCTGTTCTGAATTGGCCCAGCATAGTATCAAAGTGCAAGAAAAGCAGGCTGATGTTTGAACGTGTCAAAGCACCGCCCTGCAAGGAAGGTGGGAATCTGAAGGTTTGTGTTGAATTGGCCCAGCATAGTATCAAAGTGCAAGGAAAGCAGACTGAATGTTTGAACGTGCCAAAGCACCGCCCTGCAAGGAAGGTGGGAATCTGAAGGTCTGGGCTGAATTGGCCCAGCATAATATCAAAATGCAAGGAAAGCAGGCTGAATGTTTAAATGTGCCACAGTGGATGCATCTCTGTCAAGTTTGCACCACCCTGCAAGGAAGGTGGGAAACTGAAGGTTTGCGTTGAATTGGCCCAGCATAGTATCAAAGTGCAAGGAAAACTGGCTGAATGTTTGGATCTACAGTTCTTCTCTGCCCATCCTAATAGGCATCCTAAAGAAACAGGGTGCAATGAGCGTTGAAAAAGGACTGAAAGAGCTGGACTGTCCACAGAAAAACACAGCCACAACAGGGTGAAAGAGCTGGATTGTCCACAGAAACACACAGCAGGGTGAAAGAGCTGGACTGTCCACAGAAACGCACAGCAGGGTGAAAGAGAAACACACAGCAGGGTGAAAGAGCTGGACTGTCCACAGGAAGACACAGCAGGGTGAAAGAGAAACACACAGCAGGGTGAAAGAGCTGGACTGTCCACAGGAAGACACAGCAGGGTGAAAGAGAAACACACAGCAGGGTGAAAGAGCTGGACTGTCCACAGGAAGACACAGCAGGGTGAAAGAGATACACACAGCAGGGTGAAAGAGCTGGACTGTCCACAGAAACACACAGCAGAATGAAAGAAAAACACACAGCCACAACAGGGTGAAAGAGCTGGACTGTCCACAGAAAGACACAGCAGGGTGAAAGAGAAACACACAGCAGGGTGAAAGAGCTGGACTGTCCACAGAAACACACAGCCACAACAGTGTGTGTGTGTGTGTGACGAGTGGCCGGAGGAAAAAAGCTACAAAGGCAGGCTGTTTGAAACCCAGCTGAAATGAAAAAAGGAAAAACTATACAGGCAGTGAAAACCACTCCCCACATTAAGGAAAAAGAGCCACTTTGGTACCGAGTATCGTAAAGCTCCTCCACCGCTGCTTTTGATTCTCGGTTGAAGTGTGTTTTTTTATGCCGCCAGGTAGCAATGGTGCTTGCGATCTCAGGTTCAGCTGCAACGATGGCGACTGGCATCAACAACTGGCGCACTAGAACATTTTACTCAAAGCATGCATACCCACCCGCAACAATTCACTTGACACAGACCTACGGTTTGAGTCTCTGCCCACTTGACACGGACCTACAGCATCAGAGTCTCTGCCCACTTGACACGGACCTACAGCATCAGAGTCTCTGCCCACTTGACACAGACCTACAGTGTCAGTCTCTGCCCACTTGACACAGAGCTTCAATGTTGGTCTCTGCCCACTTGACATAGACATACAGTGTCAGTCTCTGCCCACTTGACACAGACCTACAGCGTCAGTCTCTGCCCACTTGACACAGACATACAGTGTCAGTCTCTGCCCACTTGACACAGACCTACAGTGTCGGTCTCTGCCCACTTGACACAGACCTACAGCGTCAGTCTCTGCCCACTTGACACAGACATACAGCGTCAGTCTCTGCCCACTTGACACAGACCTACAGTGTCAGTCTCTGCCCACTTGACACAGACCTACAGCGTCAGTCTCTGCCCACTTGACACAGACATACAGTGACAGTATCTGCCCAGTTGACACAGACCTACAGTGTCAGTCTCTGCCCACTTGACACAGACCTACAGCGTCAGTCTCTGCCCACTTGACACAGACATACAGTGACAGTATCTGCCCAGTTGATAATTAACTACAGTGCCAGTCTTTGTGCTTTGTGCACTTACATCTCCACATGATAACAACTGGATCAAATCTAGAAGCTTAAGCAGCTCAATTGCCGACCCCCATGGACTCCTGCAACCTAGCTCACCTGGTACAAGCCTGCAGTGTCGGTCTTTGCGATCTCAGATCCAGCTGCCACAATGGCGACTGGCCCAGACAGCTGTCCGGCAACGCCCAAAAAGTTGGTCGCGATGCTCTTCAAGCCGCCGACAACAGTACTTGAGAGTCTGCGTCACACATGTGAGAGTGGCACCCACGATCAATTTGACAAGGTGTGAATGGATCTGACTATGCTGAAACACGTCAATAACAAACCACATATGTTGATCAGCATACTTCACGAACAAAAGGTCAGTTTGCATCATGCTGGGTATATAACATCAACCATCAAAAACGTGATGATGTTGAAATGACATTCATAAAAAAAATGAACATTTTCTTTAGCCTCAACCAAGTCGTATGTTTTAAAAC
>Ga0307947_1003609_pt1 | contig 12396 bp, 12 predicted proteins | sample OrgLakmetagen232_FD_201840 | JGI IMG/M metagenome (GOLD analysis project Ga0307947, IMG submission 201840) | Saline water microbial communities from Organic Lake, Antarctica - #232 | ecosystem: Environmental > Aquatic > Non-marine Saline and Alkaline > Saline | place: Antarctica: Organic Lake...
CGGTGTCTCTGTAGGAGATGCTGGGGGAGCTGCGCTTCCCCTCTTTGCAGCTTGCGTGTTTTTCTGCGTGTTTGCATTTGCGAGCATATGTGTCATGTCGTGCACATATGGGCTGCCTATTATCTTCTTGATGTTTGGTCCACCAATTGGACCTACTTTAATGCGTGCTTGCTCCAGTAATCGCCTGAAAGCTTCTGCCTCCAGGTCTGCTGACAGCTTGGCTTTCGCTTTCTGATCTGCAGTAGCATTCTCTAGAATCTGCTCTGCGTTCCTACTGAACATAGCTGGATCAAAGGGCCCAAAATGACGAGGCAGCAAGGCTTGCATCAAGTACCATTCATAAGGGCGGGGTCCCCTTGCGGGTGTGCTCCCTTCACCAGAATCACCTCCAGCGCTCATTTTTCTACTCGAAATGAAATTAAATAATTCCAACCGAAGGTCCAGGCAGCCACAGGTGCTCCATTATTGCCCCTGAGCAACCCCTCATACTAGTTTTCCATGGGGCATGAACTCCTCATTTTCTGCCTGGGCTTGGCTGGCCTGACCTCCAGTTGCATTTGCATGCATACACAAGCGTGGACGAGGGTACAGAGGAAGGAAGCACCTCCATATACATGCATCTCCGGTTGCATTTGCATGCATACACAAGCGTGGACGAGGGTACAGAGGAAGGAAGCACCTCCAGTTACATGCACCTCTAGTTGCAGTTGCATGCATACACAAGCGTGGACAAGGGTACAGAGGAAGGAAGCACCTCCAGTGCGGCACCAGGATGTTCAATGCGCGTTGCCGAGATGGCATTGGCAAAGTAAGAGTGTCCGCAAGGAAGCTGCAGTGCGCGTTGCCATGATGGCATTGGCAAGGGGACGATGGCAACAGGGAAGCAGAGTGAGCAAGACGCTATAGGTGCCTCAGGTTACGATGATTGTCGTCACATTTGTGGATCAGTATTTTCAGTACTGTAAGGCATCATCGGCAAGTGCTTGGGCACACTGCAAAAACAGGGGGTGTCAAGCTGCCTATGTGGGAGAGGAGGCAGGCTTGGATATTCCACTTCACCCCACCTGTGCTACCCGACACATTGAGCACCGGAGGGTCTATCGGTCAGGTGTTTTGAAATGCACAGTTTGCTGATGTACTGAATTGCATAGCATACTGGCTCGTAACTCCAAAAAGCAGCATGATGATGACATGAGTTCACACACACTGCCTTCATGACTCAGGGTGCGGCAAAAGGCAAGTCAGGCCTGTCAGTGTTTGCTCTCGTAGCTGCGAGTGGGCTCAACACACGAATTCACATATTCACACACACACCGTTACGCACATAAAGTGTGCACATACACACACAGTGGAACAAACAGGGGAACATGCTAGGTAGTTTGCGTGTATCACACATCAATTAGTCCTGCGTCAGCTGACACAGCTGAGCAGCCATCAGCTACGCTGCAGTCAGCAACGTGCAATGGCAACCGTAGCAGCTGACGGGCTGCTGCTGCTACAAGTCTTTGCTGCCCATGTTAAGTAGTCAGCCCAAGGGGTACGCAGCGCCACTGCCAAGCCAAACAGCACTAGACGCACTTGCCCCTCCAACATTTCGCGCACAACTCATCGGTTTTGAGTCATAATCTATGACCACAGTGGATGCAGCTGGTACAGATCTCATGACTCATGACTCACGTGTGTGTGTGTGTGTGTGTGTGTGTGTGTGTGTGTGTGTGTGTGTGTGACATGAGCAGGGCTGGCCAGAGCCGGACATATATATCATTTGGAAGCTTACCTCACTCACAAGGCACACCTCATGGCCTCCAACAGCATTCACTTAGGGGAGACAAACACAACACGATGCGTGCGCACATACTCACAAACAAACTCATACATACAAATGCAAAAATGTACACACACAAGCACGCACGCACACGCACACACTCGCGCGCACACACACACACACACCCACACACACACCCACATACATGCACGCGCGCACATACACACCCAAACTCACGCCCACACCCACAAACACCCACACCTACAGACACCCACACACATACTCACTTTGGGCATGCCCAGTCGCCATCTCGCAGCTGCAGCTGCTCCGCCGAGCCTGGTCCTAAGTCCAAGCAGCTTAAGTGGTAGGAGCGTGGGCAGAAGTCACACAGGCACAGGGGGGAGGTGATGGAGTTGTACAGCTGTGCACAAAAACACACGTAATGGGCAATGAGAGCTACTGGTTGGGTTGTAGGTTGGAGTGCGGGCTAATGCCACACAGGCACAGGGAGGAGGTGATGGAGCTGGATAGCTGCGCACATGCATACTTATACAAACACTTTTAGCAATGGGAGCCACCGGTAGAAATAAAAGAGCGCAGGCTAATTTCACATGGACACAGAGGGCGTGGCGAATTTGTACAGCTGCGCACGATTTGCAGCAGTGTTGCTGAGCAAGGAGAGTACACACGCAGCACATGCAGCAACCCAGGCTCTATTAAACACAAGGACAATACAGGCAGCACACAGCTCAGATGCTCCAGTGCTACCGGCACTTTGAAATCTCACTGCACTTTCAATTAAGACCTCCTACAAAGACAAGCAGCAATTGCATTCACCTCATTTCTCTCTCTCTCTCTCTCTCTCTCTCTCTCTCTCTCTCTCTCTCTCACACACACTCACTCACACACACACGCACCCTGCGGCACAAGGAGCACTGCATTCTGTTGTAGTCAAACACCTCCTTCTTCAGTGGCAGTGTGGCAGGCCGGACCAGATGGGTGTCATCTTCACTGTCCACAGGAGCTTGCTCAACTTCTTCCTCCTATAAACATGTATGCATGTGTATGTGTGTGTGTGCGTGTGTGTGTGTCATCTTCACTGTCCATAGGGGCTTGCACCACTTCCTTCCCCCTACATACGTACGCATGAATGTGGGTGTGCGTGTGTGTGTGTGTGTGTTTGTGTGTATGTTTTCAACATTCATATGCAATGCTGTAGGTCAGCAGTTCGAGGTGTGTGTCACCATATTAATAATATTGGCTTAGTTTCTATTATTTTAGACCAGTTCCAAAGCCCGTCAATGTTGGCTGCCTCTTTGTGATACTACACAAGCTTCCAATGCTCATCCCAGCATGCATCCCTCAGCACTTGCATGCATCAAACAAGGGCTTGACGTCATGTCAGCATGCCGCTGCCTGAGACTGTGCCAGTCTCAGGCTGCTGCATGCTGACGTGCATTTGCGGACTTGGCTGATGCGTACAAAAGTACCAAGGGGTGCATGCTGAGATGAACATATCTTTTAGTGTGTACATGTGTGTGTGCATTAAAAAAAAGTACCGCCTGAAAATAAAAAGCTAAGAGCCACCTCAGAGACAAAGCCTCTTCCCAAGTTTGCACAAACAAAGCACAGATTGAGGACACGTGACAGACCAGCTGAAAGCCGTCTCAGCGTGGCAATTTCAACTTCTGCAGCACGTGCATACAGTTTAAGTACATAAGAATGAGTGTGCAGGCAAATGCGCAAGGTGTTAAGACACACAACACCCACCACAACTCGGGGGACTTCATTGGGGTCTTGGTTCATCTCGGCTGCAGCCGCAGCAGCAGCCTGCAGGTGTGATGTCAATTTGGTGTGAAATCATTAACAGCAAAAGGAGGGTGCTTTGCCCTTGTGCTTGTTATGAGCAGGGATCGGGGCTGCTGTGCATGCGTGTGTTGCACTAGCTAAAACGGAGTCACGGCTCAAGCTGCTTGTTGAAGGCAAAGGGAGTCGAGCATCACAGAAGACAAGTCCTCACTGAGATGGTGGCTGTGGGTGTGCGTTTGTCTGCTGATGCATGTTTCTGCTGCTGCAAGGCTGCCTGGAAGACATGTTGCTGTGTGAGACACAGCCAGGTCCGTTTTTAGCTTCATGCCAAATTTATTCATTCATTCGTACAAGCGCCACATTCGGCAGCAGCCCTAATGCAGCAATGAAGGAGCGCGTGTGGTTGTTTGAGAGCTGATGATTGCGTAGGTGCATTCAAGTCTGCATTCCAGTATGCGCTGGCCAAGGTCGATTGGAGTGTTTAGTAGCTAAGGTTGTACAAGGCCAGCCAGCGGCACAGACAGCAGCAGCAAGAGAACAGGCTGAAATGCGAACCTTTCCACGGATTTGTGCACGCGATTGCCTACATATTAACCCATTAAAACGTGCACTCACACGCGAAATGAGACGGGCAAACTTATAAAAGCAAACACTCGCACAAACATACACACAAATGCACGCTCACACAACTCACCGCCGTGGCTTCAATGCTGGCCTTCCGCTTTCCAGGAGGCCGCCCAACTTTGCCTTTCGGTTTAGGGGGCGGCTGCAGCAGCAGGCCCATGGAGGCAGCCATGCCCTCCGGCATCGCCGCGAGGGAGCCGAAGTGCAGGATGGCCTGTGAGACAGATACAACGGTGCCACAGACGTGACTCAGCATCAATAGTCAAGTAGAATAAAATGCCGGCGGTCAAGCTCTCTGGCATTGTCTCGAGGGAGCCAAAGTGCAGGATGGCCTGCGAAACGGACACGACGGTGCCACAGACGTGCCTCAGCACCAATGCTCAAGCAGGATAAAATGACAGCAGTCAAGCTCTCTGGCATCGCCGCGAGGGAGCCAAAGTGCAGGATGGCCTGTGAGACAGATACGACAGTGCCACAGACGTGACTTAGCACCAATGCTAAAGCAGGACAACATGACGGTGGTCAAGCTCTCTGGCATTGCCTTGCAGGAACCAAAGTGCATGATGGCAGGTGAGGACAGACACAAAGAAGCTACAGGAGAATCGAGTACCTAGGAAAACACGAGCAGCCCCACATGCTGGTAGCTGTGCCCTTTGGCAGGCCCACCGCACCATAATCCCACCATGCTCGCAAGCCAGGTGTGTATACTATATACTGCCATACGGTTAGTGTGTATACTGTATACTGCCAGGTGTGTAAACTGTATACGGTCATACGGTTACGGAACCGGTGGCTCAGTGTCATATACGGTACCGGATATACGGCGTACCGAGGATACGGCGTATATACGGTCATACGGTTTGGGCCAACCCTACGTATGGCATACGTGTGCACCCCTCATTCACCTGTTTCATCACGGCTGGCTAGTGTAGCAACGGCTATGTTGTAGTTGTGCAGGAGGGACCGCTCTTCCGGCTTCATCCATCAGTTGGGAGCCACAGAGCGCATTAATTGGATTTATTACCGTCTCACCTGTTGCAGCCCGGCTGGCTGCTGCAGGAAGGGCAGCAAAAGGGGAACCACCATTTGGAGCCACCTGTGGCAAGTTCTAAGCATCACAGCATTCCAGCTGCCTGCATGGCTTCGTTACAGCCTCACCTGTTGCAGCCCGGCTGGCTGCTGCAGGAAGGGCAGCGCAGGGGGGCCACTGGAGCAAGCCAGCAGCCCATCCAGTTGACGCTGCTGATCATACGTCAAACCTCCTCCCTACAAGCACACATGTGGGAGCGTGGAGTACTTGGGTTATTAGGCAGTACACACACACACATACAAAGGCACACGTGCACATACAGATGTGCACACAAATACGTCAACAAGTGTGCATACCAGTGTGCACGTCGCCTGTGCTAAGCACGGACATTAATTTGCAAGTGCAAAGAGTCGTTCTGCACGACACAGTTCTTTGTGAGCAACGCTGCTGGTCGCGCAACAGACCTCAGCATCCTAATTAAGGATGGAAACGGGGGGAGATGGGGAGCATTGCATTTCAATAAGCAGCCATTTGTAGTTGCTGTGTCTGACATGTGATGCAGATTGGCAGTGCAGAAAAAGGGCAATGGCACACAGGGTGCTGTGTGTACACACAAACAAGTACACACATATGCACACACACATGCGGTATCCTGCGATTTGGAGGGTACAGGGAGCCATGAGGGATGACATGCACAGCTGCAGCGCGCAAATTTTGCACGGATACAAAGCAGATTGACTCCTTGTGGTTTGTACGAATGAACATGCCCAAAGCCCCGGCTGGGCTTCCGCACGTCACAGCTGCGGCTATCAGACAGAGGTTGGAGGAGGCGTGCATCACAGAGAGGAGGCGTGCATCACAGAGAGGAGGCGTGCATCACAGAAGCACGCACACGACAACAGTGCATGCAATCGGAAATGAAATGCGTTTGATGTGCACTGATTGAACACGTGCTACCAGCATTTGCACGAAGGCAGGGCTGCTGAGCAGCGTGAGTTTTGGCACAAGGATGGCAGGCCACCAAACTGGTTATAATGAGCCAGCAGGGCAGGCGTGGCGTATCTCCTTTTTTAAACGTGATGCAACTTTTGATGAGCACATGCACCTTCTGCAGCTACTGCTGCAAACTAGAAGTTAATACCTGCAATGTGGCAGGGCTGTTGAGAAAGCACACGCACAAGAGCACAACAAAAGGACGGGCCACCATTTTGGTTCACTGAGCCAGCAGCACAGGCATGGCGTGACTTTGCAATGCACCTTCCACATGTGCACATGAACCTACTGCATCTGCAGCTGATAATCAGAAGCAAATCTTGACATTGGCAACGTCACAAAGCAGCACAAGGAGCGTAGGTTCGACTGACTGGTTCTGCTCAATGAGCAAGCAGCCCAAGCGTTCACACGCAGGCATACAGACTTGCACACAATCTCGCAGACCTGCTACGCATTCTTTTCCACCTGCTCACTACAACACCCAGTACAACTGCATACAAATTCCAGCCACAAGGCACCCATCACGCACAATCTATAATTGTTGGATCTTAGGCTTGGCTTCATACACCGACCTGAACTCCAAGACATGCACACACGCACGCACATACGCACATACACGCAACGTGCACGTATGCACGCACATACAATGCAGCACGCACACAGGCACACTCACCTGCTGCTGCACCATCATCCCAGGGATAGGCAGCAAGCCTGCACCAGGCGAGATGCACTTACACATACACATAAGCACGCGCGCGCGCACACACACACACACACACACACACACACACGCACACACACACATACATACACACACACCTGCTGCGGCGCCATCATTCCAGGGAACGGCAAGCCTGGACCAGGGGGTCGCATGAGCCCCATGAACCCGGATTGATTGAAGGAAGGTGGGGGCATCATAGGACGGTTTACGGGTGGAGGGGCTGCTGCAGTGGCCAAGGTGGCTGCAGCGACCAGAGCGGTATAGTTGTAGCCATCCCCAAAGTGCTGCAGCGCTTTCATGGGGTCGATGTGGCGCTCCAGCCGGCCAAGCACCTATTTTGGGTGTGTTTGTACGTGTGTGTGTGTGTGCGCGTACATGTAGGTGTGGGTAGGCATGTGCGTGCGTGTGTGTGTCTGCGTGTGCGTGCGTGTGTATACGTGTATACACATGAGGAATGTGTTAAGATGTGAGGGTTATCAATGCACAGGCTGTGGATAGGAAAACATACAGCACGAGAACACACATGCGCACACACAACACACAGCGCGCACCTCTCTGATGTTGACTGCGTGGGTGGACAGCAGCTCTTGCAGCTGTGGCAGTGGCATCACAGCTAGGGGAATGAGGTTGGAGGCCAGAGAAGGGTCACGCAGTGCACGGATGGCACGCTGCAGCACAGCTGCCTGCGCCTCACTCACACCTGCGCTGGTGTCCCCCTGCACGCACACACAAAAAGACAAGCAGACGACGTGTGTTGCTGTGAATATATGTGTATGTGTGTGTTGCTTGTAAACCTGTATGTGTGTGTTGAGCGGCGTGTCAAGCCCCTAATATAAGTGCTACGCGCAGACTGTACACCAGTACAACAGAATACACACACAAGGACGTGCACACGGCATTTGCCAGCCAGGCCGCTCACCCATATGCAACACATAGGACATGTACACTTACCAAGATGTCCAGCAGGTTGAAGGAGGGCTTGGAGGCGTCAAACAGGTTGGGCAGGGGTGCTGCAGTAGGCCCTGTGGCCCCTCCTGCTGCTGCAGCTACCGCTGCAATCTGCTGCATCAGGGAGGGGGACAGAGCGCCCAGGTTGATGCCACCTCCTGCTGCTGCTGCTGCTGCTGCTGCAGCCCCGCTGCCGCCCTCCCCTGTGGGGGGAGGAGCTTCCAAACCACCGGCACCACTCACAGCTCCACTGATACTTGCATTGGTGTTTATGGTACTACCCACGGCCTCTGCTCCCTCTGCCACAGGGGCTACAGCTGCAGGTACTGGAGGCTCGGGAGCAGGAGCGGCTGGTGGAGCTTGATCGCTGGTCTGTTCCGTAGCTGGAGTGGGATTGCTGTCAGGCGGGGCAGGGGTAGGGGCATCCCCCTGCGTGCGTGCATGCGTGTGTGTGTGTGTATGTGTGTGTGTGTGCGCGCGCGTGCGTGAGTATGTGTGTGTTTGTGTGTGTGCGTGTGTGTATGTGAGTGTGTGTGTGCGTGTGTGTGCGTGTGTGTGTGTGTGCGTGTGTGTTTGTGTGGAAAAAGTTCCAGCGATGGTCAACGCATAAGAAAAAGCACCCGAGGCTCACGGAAAAGGGAGGGGGGGGGGAGGGGAACCTGTGGCAACAGGCCAAGACCGCACACATGCTAGAACGAGTCTGCAGCTGCAGGCTCTTTGGGTGACAGTAGGTGGGGTAAAGTGCGCCCAAGTCAAGACTTGCACGCTGTGAGTGGTGCCTAGGCTGTTGTTCGTCTGGCTTCTAGGGAGTGCATGGCCAGAGTGAGTCCACAAACAGGCATGGCTCTCCCCCAAGCCTGCCTTGAACGCCCTGCAGCTTGATCTCTGGGCTGCCTGCCCTCCCAGCCAAAAGACACACACGGCGAGGAAAGGACAACGGAAAGAGAGAGAGCACAGCCTGCTTCCGATGATAATCATCGGCCATGCGATTTACAACGCGAGTCGGGTTCGCTGCTGTTTGGCAAGCTGGACTGGTTTGCTTTGAGCAGTAGGGCCGGACCGCGAAAGCGGGTTGACAAACGATGGGAGGAGAGCACATTCCGAAATCGCATCTGATGACCAAATGGGCAAATGCCGGTCCTCCACTGTCCCACACGCAAACCGTCTGTCTTAGGACAGCCTAAAACACTGGTATCAAGCGTTCATTACCTGCGGGTCCCCTGTGGTCATTGATTTAAGCAAATCTGCCAAGCAGCCCCAGTCTCAGCTTTGCAGGACGCTATCCCGCTGTCCACGTACAATGTTTTAATGCCAAATAAATGATATAATATTGAGAATCGGAGCACGGCGGGGGGGAAGGTCAAATAAACTTGTTTTTTTCATCCTAGACTTTCAATTGTCCCCCCTAATCTTCCAATCTTCGAAATAATGGATGAAGAGGACCTTCAAAACCTGTTTGGGGATTCAGACGAAGATGAGGAGAGGGTGAGCAAACCAGGATGTGATTGTTTTGTTACACATACATGCGCATGCACACACACACACACACACACACACTAACAAAAACACACACACAAACACACACTCACACACACTCACACACACTCTCACACACACACACACACACACACACACACACACACACACACACACACACACACACACACACACACACACACACACACAAACACACACACACACACACACACACACACACACACACACACACACAAGCAAGAATGCAAAAGGTAAAACACGCACAAGCACATACTTATTCACATCTCATGTTTGCAACTGATCATGTTCTCCTGCACTGTGGCAACAGCAGAGCCCAAAGGCCCCTTCCCAACAACAGCCCCCGGAACCGACCCAAGCCCCCGATTTGCAAACAGCTGGAGCAGCTGGGACTGAGGATGATGACGAGACGTTACAGGAGCAGCACAGGTACACGGGGTTTGAAATAAACGCTGTACATTCCAGCAGCACGCACTGAGCACCATGTGCAAAAGTAAGTTAGACAGCCTGTCACCTCCAAGCACACAAATGCATGCACACTCACACACACACACGCATACACACACACTACACACGCATACACACACACAAATATACAGCCAAGCACACGACAACACACTCAAGTGCATTATGCATATCCTTTTCTCACGCATAAGCACACATATCCAAACACACAATACACACACGCACACTGCCGCAGGCCAACGCAAGTGCGCTCTGAGGACTCGGAGGATGACGACAGGCAACACGCACGCCCCCAGCAGCCCACTCTAGCGGAACCTATGGAGGTGTGCGCCCCCTTACTACCTCTTCCCCAAGCAGGGTCCATAGCCCTGCTGCGCCCCACCAACATCGTGAGCCTACAGGTGCGTTTGACTTGCTTGTGCATAGAAGACCGTGGAGGAGGAGGCTTTCGGAAATAAACATGGGGGTCAGTTTTGACTAGTAGCCAAGAGCCAAGACGGCAAGTCTGCACAGGTTATTGCTCGTGGTTGCTCATGTTTAGAAAGGATCGTGGATAAGCTTGTTGGATTGCAGGGACGACAGACAGGCTGATGAGTGTTAGCAGGGTGATCCTGCAGACACATTCAAGTCGTGACTCATTTGCCGCAACCTCTCGTCATGTTTGCCCACTGATAAAGCTAATGCATGAGTGTATGCACGACGAAAAAGTGCTTGTACGCACAAGCACACACACAAACAAGTTACACCACTAGTGTACACACACGCAGCCTTGAATTCACACTTTACACACATACATATACGCAGCCTCGCTGCTTTGACCCTGCTACACACGAACGGGAGGAGGAGACGGTGTTGGACGAGAATGGGCGGCGGCGTGTACGCTTGGCAGACAATGCTGTCATCAGGTGTGTAGGAGGGTCAAAGCAGCGGGGGCAGTGTGCGTGCGAGTGCATGAGTGTGTGTATGTGTGTGAGGTATTCACGTGCTGTACGTGTGTGCATGTGTTATTCACGTGCCCTCCTCAAAATGTGTCTGCAAATGACATTGGTCACGCGGTGTGCAGCAGGACAGGGCCCCTTTTTGTGTGTGTGTATGTGTGTGTGTGTGTGTGTCATGGTAAAATATTCTGACTAGATTCGCAAGTTGCTGCTGTCATCAGGTGCGGTAGTCAAAGCAGCCCTTTCTATTTCTTAGTTTTTTAGCCAATTCCTACCTGGCTGGTAAAACCCAGCATTTATTTTCAGCGTCTAAACCAGACAGTGTTCCAATGCAGCTTCGTCGAGCAGGAGAGCGGTTTTTAAGTTATGCTGCTACCCAAAGCATGTAAACTGTTACGTCATGTGTGCTCAGTGTTATCGTCCCACCGTGTGTCATCGTCCCACCGTCTGTCATCACTCAGCATGTAGAACGCTCGAGCTGTGTGCGATGATTGTGATTTGCCTGTGTGCTGCCTAACTGGTTGGACAGTAAGGCATCACTGAATGCGCAGAACGTAGCATTGTGTGCTCCAGAGAGTTAGAATGCCTGCAAGGAAAGTCAGTATTGCACACCTGTTCTCTGCTGCTTCCAGACTCTATGAACAAATGAGTGTCGCACCAGCCACGCCTGTAAACTGAACTTAGAGCTACTTTCACACGCAAACATGCGTAATTGCATCAGTTTTCTGTAGTGTGATGTGACGAGTGCCATGCAGATTTTGTGCAGTGGGTTGATGGTAAGCACACTTTGTACGCGTACACGCTCGCACGCGCACACACACACACACACACACACACATACACACACACATCGATTTCTTCTTGGGCAGGTGGCGCATGCGTCAGTTGCCTGACGGCACTGAAGTTCGAGAAAGCAATGCGCGCTTTGTGCGCTGGGAGGACGGCAGCTTGCAGCTGTTTCTGGGCAAGGAGGTGTTGGACGTGGCTGAGCAAGACAACAGCCAAAACAACAACTACCTGTTTGCGCACACCAAGGGCATCATCCAGGTGCGTAAAGCGGGAGGTTAAGGCCACGTATGTTTGGACGGTTGTCCTTAGGTAAGGAGGTGCTGGACGTGGCGGAGCAGGACAGCAGACGAAATATCATTTACAACCTGTCTGCGCACACTAAGGGCATCATCCAGGTGTCTGGATTTACAAGCTCAGGGGCAGACTCGAGTTTTCTGTAGGAAGAGTGTGCTTGCACCTGCTGCTTCCTCCTGCTCCTGATCTGTAAAGGGGCGGACCCAGTTTCTCCTACTTCGACGGAGGAGCAGGCTTATATTTCACAGGCTTCCTGCTACCGTTTTTCCATACTTGTTCTGACCCATAGTCTGGAGGAAGCGGGAAAGATTGATTGGCACGCATCCCTGCACTTAATGTTGTACTTCCATGGCAAAGAGGACCGACCACGTGGCAGGCCAGGGAATGCTCTCCGACCTGTCCTCACTTGAGATTGCACTCTGACCTGTCCTCACTTATTCATTCTCTGTTTTGTTGCTGACCACCAACCTGACCTACCTTACCCCTCCCTCTCTCTCTCTCTCTC
>Ga0307947_1003611_pt1 | contig 12388 bp, 12 predicted proteins | sample OrgLakmetagen232_FD_201840 | JGI IMG/M metagenome (GOLD analysis project Ga0307947, IMG submission 201840) | Saline water microbial communities from Organic Lake, Antarctica - #232 | ecosystem: Environmental > Aquatic > Non-marine Saline and Alkaline > Saline | place: Antarctica: Organic Lake...
CTCTTTTTCTGGTGTCTTGTTCAGTCTGGCCTCCTTCTCTTCTTGAAGCTGCCTTTTTTTTTGCTATAGCTCAACTGCCCTCGCTGGCGGATATAGCTGTGTAACCCTTACCCTTACCCTTACCCCTTCAGACCTCCATGATCTTTCACCAACACAGATACATCCTTAGAGCTCATGTATGTCCGCCTGTGACTCAAGTACTACCAACGCGCTCACTCCAGCCTATTCCAAGCCGAGTGTTCCCTCCATGGTTGCCTCCTCGAGCGCCTTTAATTCAGCATCAAGCTCGGCACAGCGCTTTTGAGATGTCACGAGTTCCGCTTCTATTCCAGCTGATATCGCTCGCTCCTGCAAATACAGTTGGATAAGACAGGCTCATATACGACTGCACTGACTTGTGCGCAACCTCCTCCTTGTCGATAAAACAGGCTTTGATAAGCTGGGAAAAGATAGAACGTTATTTCTCACCAAGGCTTAGGCGTCCTGACAAGGCAAAGAACAACGCGAAAGGCTCTTTTATTTCCAATTATTCTTTTAGGCATAACACCCTAAGGTTTGACAAATTAATTTATGACTCCAGTCAGGAGTTGACACTTAGATAGGCACGTCCTTCGTAAAAAACATTGACAGACAACGCTTCTTTCTGCACACAACCCCCCTGTTCCTTATGACTTGAAAGGTTGGCCATCACCATTTCCGTACATACGTTGTGTAAATGGTGCATTTGTGCATAAACGCCTCGGGAATTGGAAATCACATGTAGCGAGCCTACTCCCTTGAGTGCATTCTTTCTCACATCAGATGAAACCAATGAGGTGTTGGTTGAAACTTATACTCCTCAAATCTGTGTGGACACTGAGCTCAATGGAAAGGAGCATGGAGTGCTGTGGTTTCCACTCACTTGATTCAATGCATCCTCAACACTCTTCAAGGCGGTTTGCATAGCGGCTCGCTCGGTCTCAGCAGCTTGCGACTGTGGAGGGAGTCAGAGTTGGCAAACACCCATGGTCACCCAAAAAACGAAAGCATCAGAAGATGTCTACCATGCAAGGCTGCTACATTTAAGCTCAGCTACAACTTCATTGATCACAGCAAGTTGGAAGGTGTCCGTACACCTTTGAACACCGCAAACAAAAGACCTGACAACACAAGGAGGGCAGCACCTAAACATGTGCAGACATGCAACTAAAAACCCAGATCGTTTACTTATGCACTGCAGCGAAGAGGGAAGTTTGCGTCTTAGATGAGGCCTGCATCTTTGACCCCAAACCAACAGACATGCTTGATCTGGCTGGCAGTTTCAGTTAATTTGGACAGTTTGTTGTTCTGTCGTACCACACACCTCTTCCGATTGTTGGTTAAGCCGGAGCTGCAGTTCCTGTATCTGCTTCTCGCATGCCTGCACACAATTAGAAGGGGAAGCAGATGGGTACTGAGTAGTTTCTGTGTCGCACTAATTCACCTGAGGGATCCCTTAACTCTCCTCAAATACAGATGGCGAAATTCTGCGGCATTCTCACCAACAAAGTCCTCGGGTGAGTACCATTATGCACAGCAACTATCACTGGCAGGTCTCCAGCTCCCATTCAACTGCTGTCCAATTAAGACGTAACTAAAAAGAAAGATGATCTGGGCTCAAAAGCTCCATCACCCAAGTGCTGCTCCTGCGTTCCTTCACAACATTGACTGCCCTATCGCAATAGCAGCTGCTTGCTCACCTGGGCTTGCTTCACGGCCTCCTCAGCATTGGCCTGCGTTGTCGCCGTCTCTGCCTGAGCAGCCTCAAGGTCTGCCTGAGAGACGCTGCCTGCATTCAACTGCAAAGCGGCTACCTGCGCACGGGAGAGCACATGCAGTTTGAGATGCAGGGTGAGAAGCTCTTTTGCACTCAAGTCGGACATCAATGACACAGGACGAACAAGCAAAAGGAGAGGAACTACGTACAGAGTGGCTTGGCTGGGTTTGGTTAATGGTGCGCGACCACCTTGTTTGACATATCTACTCAAGCGACAGCTGAACACAAGCACTTGTAACACCCTAGCTACGGCACCTCTCTGCTAAACAAAGCCCGTAAAAAGGTGCACACAAAAAGTTTAATGTTTAATACAAAGACGTCCTTAAGCCCCTGACCTGTTCTCTTAATTGCGCGTTTTCTGCTTGAAGGACAGCGTGGGCTACATGTGTGGCGTCCTGCTCGGTCCGCGAGGCGTTCAGCTCATTCCGCGTTTCCTCCATCTCCTCCCTCAGGCCCTCAATCTCTGCTATGTGCTCATCCACGTCCTGCAGAGAGTGCAAAAAACCCAGGCTTGTGCGTGGATTTGAGGTCTCTGAGCTTGTCTATATAAAAAATTCACTTCCAAAGGAATTTGCATTGCCAAACTTAGCCTGCAGGCGCATATGTACCGCTTATACTCAGGGTAGCCAGATAAATTCCACTTATCACTGTTTGTTCCCCAGTCTAAATCAGCCTTATGAATCGGGCTTGTTGCCCAAGGAGACGCATCAAACCCTCATGCAACCTGCAACCACCTTTTTTATTAGTCATGACCTGCTCCTGGAGAGGGTCACATCCACATAGCAGGCCTTCCCTGAGTGCAACGCTCACCTGCTTGAGCTTGGACATGCGGGCAATGATGTTGGCAGATCGCTGGCTGTCAGGGGGCACCTGCAAGGGACAAGATTTGCATTTGTCTTGTAGTTGGATGTGTAATAGGATTACACATGAGTGAAGTGATGCCAGGTGGCCTGTTCCTCAAGGCCAGTGCATATCATCGCCTGCCTGCCTGCCTACTTACCTGCCTGAAATTGAATAAAAGACAACACTGCCTTGAAGTCTGATCTATGTATATGTGTCCTGGTTGAGCCTGGAAGTTCATTTGATTGGCGGACTTGTCAGAGACCATGAAATGGCGACAAAGCCATCATTGCGTGGTACAAAACATGGCAGGTTTTGCGGATCAGCCTGCAGCCCAGTGCAGCTGCCAGCGGCGGTGAGGGGTCAGCTGTTTTGCTCACCTTGGCAGACGTGAGGCCAGTTCCAGGTGTTCTGAGTCCTGCGCTCCCTCTATTGCTTCCCGGAGTGCTAAGCAGGGGCGTGGATTTTGATGGTGCACCTGCAAGCAGGGCAAGGGTCGGAACAGGTGCTTGGAGGATATATGGTTGTGTGGAGCTGCTGGTTGGTGTGGATGCCAATTATATTGAGGAGGGAGGGTGTGTGGGTCACTGGGTTGACAGGGCTTTAACGGACCTACGGTTCCCCTGTTTTATTTTTGCTGCGGTGTACAAAAGAGAGCGCGGCCAAACCCTTCCTTGAAATGCATAAGCGATTCTCCATTGCTTACCTCAAGGCAGCTCACTGCAAGCAACTGCTGTCTTCTAACCATACTCCATTCATCCCCTATTTGTCAGCCATCCGAATTTCATCAACTGACGCCTCCATTTCACAGACATCCCCCTTCCCGGCTTTCTTAGCTCTCCATCGTCAATTACTCGCTCCTTCACAACCCTGCCCCATCTTTCTTGTCTCCCTCATCTCCACGGCCCTCTTTAGTCATATTTGACACCTGCAAGGTCTAACATTGCAACCCAACCAGCACCCACCTGAAGGGGGATCTCTGCCGCTGAGATGGACTCCAGCAGAGGGTGTGTGGAACTGTAAAGCAGAAGCAGGGCTGGCTTGAGGGGGGGGCGGGCCCGGTGGTACAGCCTGGTGACATATGATGAGAGTTTACTTGTGTCATGCGTATGCTGAGAACAACCAATCTTTGAGCAAGGTACCAGGGAAGAACGGCTCTTCGTGTGATGGATGATGTGCTACAGCCGATAGCTAGACCAGCTGGCCATTCACGCGAGAAGCCAGCATTGTGTGCAAAGGCTTCATTCTTTATTTGATATAAAAAATCTTCATTTGATATAGAAAAGGCATATTTACAAAGCGCAGCTCTCGTCGTACTTGAAGGCAAGCCTACATACAACTCCCCTTTCCCCCCGCCCCTTACATCCACACACCTGCAACCTGTGTTTTCCACTCCCTGGCCCACCCGACCCATGCTGCTGCGAATGCTGCTGGCTTGCTCCCTGCTGCTGCTGCTGCTGCTGCTGCTGCTGCTGCTGTGCTGCACCTACCCTACCTGACTTGCCGGGTGTACCTCGAGCAGGGGACTCCTTGCTACCTCCATCTCTACCCGAGCTTGAGGGTGTCGAAGTTGATTCCCCTCCCTCACCCCTTCTGCTTAAACCTCCACTACAACCACCACCACCACCCTGCTGCTGCTGCTGCTGAAATTGGCTGCTACCCACCGCAGCCGGCCCCCCAGAAGAATGACCAGCTGTCCCACTCCCTGCTCCACGTGAACCCACCCCACTAGACACTCCACCACCACCACCACCACCTCCGCTGCTATTGTTGTTCCCCAGCGCGCGCAGTGCGTGAACGTGTGCTGAGCCCGGGTTCAGCGGCTGCTGCGGCGGCTGTGTCAGCGGTTGAGCATGGGCGGGAGTTGCTGGGGAGGGGCGAGGGTTGTGTGAGCCGGGACCTGACGTGGTGTGCAACCTGTGAGGGCCTGCCCCTGCCGCTCCACCGCCAGCGGCAGCTGCTGGGGGAGTGGTGTGAGGGGAGGGTCCCGCTCCCTCCCCCGTGCCGGCAGAAGGTGGTGGTAATGGTGGTGCTGATATTGGGCTTGGGGCGATTGACGTGTGGTGTTGGGAAGGCGACCGGGGTGCGTCCAGCCCGGGCAGGGGGCGTTTCAGGGGGTTGATGCCGGCACGTAAGCTGCGCGCATTGGGAGTGGTAGGCAGTGCATGAGAGAGGAAGGCCATAAATCGAAAGAGGATAGTTTCAGGAGGTAGCGGCACGTGCGACTGAACATGGCACCATTGAAGCCTGTGGGCGTGTGTGTGTCTGCCTTGGCATGGTTCCCAAACTGTCTGCCAATGCTCTGCAGAAAGCGTCCCTGCCTGACCCCTGTGGACACTCCCTCCCGCAGACCCGAGACACCCTGGATACAGGCGCACCTGCTCGCATGATGACCGTTCTGGCCGGAAGTCTGCATGGTGCAAGCTTCAGAGTAAGACACGACCGGCTCACGTGCCTCGCAGGTTGGGCATGCAAACTTAAAGGGCTGCTGGCTAAGACCGGCACCTCCTGCCCCACCGGACGCCTTTTGGAAGTCATCATCGGCCCAGATGGTAGGCACGCACTGCCGATGGGCATGTGCATCACAGCCCTCACACTCCACAAACTCGCCTACACACGAGGGAGGTAGAACATGAGGTGGCCTGTCACATGTGCTTGCATTATACCCATGAGCTTGCCTCCTGCCTCATCAAAACTTCCATCTTGAATTGTGTTTTTGGCACAAGTGCATATTGCTGACTTATTTCTGTGAGTTTGGTACATTGCTGCCAAGTATGTACACCCGCACCTGTTTCCATGGACTGCTCGCAATACGGACAGATGGAAGGTGTGATCTCTAAGCGGAAAGTGTTCGGACTGCCCTCAATAGCGATGATGAGGATCTGTTTATCAACAGTGTGTGCAATGTGTTAGAACATCTCGCTTGGAACACACGATGTGTGTGTGTGTGTGTGCACGTGTGCATTTTGAGTGCACATGGAGGTTAAAATACAAAATGTGCGTGCTTGCGTGTGTGCATGTTGTGTGTGCATGTTGTGTGTGTGTTGTGTGTGTGTGTGTGTGTGTGTGTGTGTGTGAGCGCGCACGCACGCACGAGCGTCTCGTGTGTTGCTCACATGGAATAACACCGCTGTACTTGCCTTGTTGCCCAGCTGCAGCATGCCCTGCTCCTTTAAGCGGGGCACCAGGTCAGTGACAATGAACATGCCCAAGTCTTCAGAGCCAGGACGGAGGGGTTTGCCTTCGCGTGGCAGGTCCTCGCGGTAGACCACAGGCACATCCAGGATGGGAAACTTGGCTCTGTGGCACTGCAGACACACACAGGGCACATGCAATGCATTTCAGTGTAATGTGTGCTTGCACATGCTGCAAGTGTTATGTGTGCTTGCGCATGCGGCAAGTTCTAGAATGACTGTAATCAGATCCGCATACTGATATACAAATATGATGAGTTTAGACTCCAACGTGCCTTTAGCTGGACGCCAAGCACGCGGTAACTGGTCTTGGTCGTGCCTTTCGCCCAGTCGAGCTGGGGCTTGACCTTGCTCCGCTGCGCCCCCCACACCAGCATCATGTTGGAGGAGGAGGGCCGGAAATAGTCACGAATGGTGATGGTCTGCGAGGAGGGGGGTTCGTTTCGAGGTGATCGCAAACCCTCATTGCTGTGGCGATGGTCAACCTTCACCTCAACTTGGCACAGGTGCTTCCTCCTTCCTTCTTGCCCTGACCCCCGCATCATGACACACTCACCTTCACAATCAAGGGATCAGCTGTCAGCCGCTGCCGCTTGTGCTCCTTGTGTGCGGACATGCTTGCTTGCGCGTGTGGTGAGGGTGTTGTGGTGTGCTCTCTATGCTCAAGCCAGGGTTGTCCTATGGATTACCAGCATGTGTGTCTGAATTCAGGACCTTTTCTGAGAGGCTGGGAAACTGATACTGTTGCAGTTTGAATATTTTGAACCTAGAAGAAGTACTGATAAGAATTAATAACTTTAGTATTAGCACTGTACTTCATAGACAACTCAGGGCAAACTGAGTTTTGTATGAGTCTGGCTAGGTTGACTCAGCAAAGCGTCCCCATGCAGCTCCTTCTAGATGAGCCGGTTGACGGAGCCCCCTTGCCAGCCATTTTCTCACGTGCATGCGCCCTGCACCGCCAACAAGACCAGGCCATCCGCCTTGGGCCTGAGCAGGTGGAGCGCGCCCTGACCCTGTGCAGGAGATGTGCCGCGGAGGTGCGGGCAGCAGGCCTGTTCTCAGCCAATGAGGACGCTGAGGACCTGGCCACTGCGGACGTAAAATACCTTTTAGCCCCGTTTTTCCTGGCGGAGCTCCTCAGCGCCTACCCTGTCCCCCCTCAAGAACAAGATGGTGCGCCAGCGGATGCTGGACGCCCTGCACAGCGCGTTGCCATGGTGGAAGAGGCACTGGTGCTTTACTCGTCATTCCTAGATGTTTGCCAGCAGTATGGCATGCTGGGAGCAGTTGGCAAGCAGCTATACTTGCAAGACGCTCACCAGGTGTGTGTGTGTATGTGTGTGTGTGTGTGATTGTGTGAGAGTGTGGGTGGGTGGGTGGGTGGGTGTGGGTGAGTTGGTGGGGTGTAGGTTTGTGCATATGGGTGGGTGGGGTGGGTATTATATTTTATAACATAAAACATGCTTGTCCTGTTGCATGTGCTGCTCTTAATTTGCACAACACAAATGTTTGTGGGTGCACGCATGCACACATGTAAGTTATCAGCACACCTGTAGGACCTTGCTAACTGTGGCCGCAGGTAGATCAGATGGACCCCACCACTAAACGAGCCGCCAAGATTGAACAGTTCAAGGCAAACAAGGCACTTATGGCACAACTAGCAGCAATGGAAGAGAAGCGGGCCAGGGCAACGAAGCAACCTGACCAGGTGAGGAGGCTGACAAGATGGGAATATGACTCCTCAGCCAACAAAACATGCACAGCACGCAACCGTTCACTGGCTACCCTACAAAAGTTGACAAGATCGCTGGTAAGGAGGTTTTGCCTTCTTCAAGTCAGGTGCACTCTTCAGCGCTTGCTGTTGCTGTCTGTTGACTGGTCAGGAGGAGGGTGACCAGGAGACGGGGACGTCTGGACTCGGAGCGTGGGACGAGGAAGATGAGCGTGCCTTGTGGGGTGTTACCTTACAGCAGGTAAGGGCCTGGTTTGTTGTTTGTTTACTTAGGAGTTCACGTGTTGTAAGAAATTCACCTGAGGAGTTCACGGTATTCGGCACCTAAAAGTGGCTCCTTCTCACACTTTATATGTGGAGTGGTTCTTCACTGCCTGCGTAGACAATCCTTTTCTACAAGCCTCTACATGCTTATTACCTATTATACAAACCACGAGGCACAAGGGCACGCGAATGAGGCTCGCGCTTTTCCTGGAAATGACACGTGCTTGTCCCTGGGTTTTGAGGTACAAAAAGGTTCAAGTGCATGTATGTTTGCATGCAGGCAGCCCTGCGCGCTTTGCATCAGAGGCAGATGCTGCAAGAAGAGAAGGACATCTTGCAGCATGTCTTAGCAGCAGGCCTTGCACAGAGGGGTAGTGGCAGCAAACCACGGAGCGCGAGGGAGGAGATGGAAGAGGATTCACGGCAGGAGGTGGGGTTTGGGGAACCAAGTAGGTCTGGCTAAGAAGTGCATGATGTGCTTGTCAGGAACATGAAATCGGCCAGGAGGTGAAGTATGCCCAGCTAGCTGGGTTGTGGTCAGGAGATGAGGTAGGGTGTGGCTTAGGTGATGAAGAACGATGGACTTTGAGGATTATGCTTTGGTTGCAAATTTAGAACTGCCATGGGGAAAGCGCTCACGTGGTGTGGGCAGCCTTGACTCTTAAATGGGGGTGCTTTAGGCGCGGCAGCTTTAATTTGGAGCCCCGTTCTTCTTCAATCTTTCACCTTATTTCAATTGCACCCTATTTCAATCGCATCACTTAAGGCGTGAAGCCGCACATCATGAAGGCACTGCAAAGCCCACCAGGGTAGACCCTGCAGGCCATTGCACAAGCTAGGGTGCGATTGTGCAACATATCTCTGTACACATTTTGCCAGAGTCACCCTTTCAGCAGCGCACTGCACGGTGTTGTTGCAGGTCTCTGATCTCTTGCGTGTTGGGTGCACAGCAAGTGTTCCATGGCAAGGCAACTGCCTTAGATCTTGTGCGCCATGTGCCATGTGACCTTCCAGGTTTTAAACAAGCTGAAGGGCATAGCAGGATCGTTGGCGTCCTCAACAACTTCTACAGGCAGGCGTGAAGAGCTGCGGTCTCAGGTGAGCGTGTCTTTAATGTGGGTGTGGGTGTGGGTGACAGGGGTGGGTATGGGCGTGTAATTCGTTGAAGGGGTGTGGGTGTGGGTGTGGGTGTGGGTGTGGGTGTGGGTGTGGGTGTGGGTGTGGGTGTGGGTGTGGGTGTGGGTGAGAGTGGGTGTAGATGTAGGTGTGGGGGCGTGGGCGTGGGCGTGGGCGTGGATGTTTGGGTGTGGGTGTACAGGTGTAGGTGTTTGTTTGCTCGTGCACATAAATGTTTGAAGAAAGAGAGAGGTTTGGTGCATGTTTGCAAGGAAGGAATACTTGGATTGTAGCAGTAAGTGCATCACCCAAATACCAGGGGGTAATAGCTGTTGTTGCCTTACCTTGTGTCTTGGAGCTTACTCTCTTCAGCTTTGGAAGGAACAGCACGTGCGTGACGATTGTGCCTAAATAACAAGGCCAATCCAAATCGCATAGGATGTCATTCAAACGCCCCATAATATTTCTACACAATCCTTTTCCTTGTGATCAATGCTGAAAGCAATGAGTCACGCTGAACGAATTGCTGCAGGTGTTCCGACCAAGCCACCTCATGCCCACCCGGTCGCTAGGAGAGCAGGCAGAAATTGAAGTAACTGACGCATTGCGGCAAGAAGCGGTGTGTGTTATTGCAGCATAGCATGAACGTCCAGTTTTACGTTGCATGTGCTGCAAAATGCTTGAGACAAATTGACGTTGATGTCGGCCAAAGATGTCAATCGGGGAGATTGTTGAACCGATGAACTACCCCGATGGACATCTTTGGCCGCAAGCAGCTGCTGCCTAAGATGATGGCCAGACACGCCACCATCTGCACGTTAATGGTTAGCTTGGCGGAAAGCTTGACGTACTTCTGCTCAGCATGCGCACACAAAGTAACATTAATTGGTGTGTTCAATCTAATGCCTTTGAGCATATGCGTTTGCAGACCTTTCGCGCAAGTATGTCCCCGTGCAGTGTGTGCCAGTTAGGTTCACTCTCGTATTTATGTGTGAATGTAGCTCAAGTACCCAGTGTGGCGTGTACAGGTCTATATGCAATTCCACACTCGACTAGTGTGGCCTTGGGGACATGAATGCATGCATTGCGACCGTCATGCCATTACGTACATTGAAAGGAGCGTGGCGGACCTCCTCCTGGGCACCCTTTGGGGCAGTGTATACGATGCGCTGAATTTGATTCAGCACATCGTCTACACTGCCCTGGAAGCATATTCCTGACCTTGCTCGTTACAAATGGGATCCCCGATGATTTTGGACAGACCAGTCTACTGAGTCCTTACCCTGTTCTCACATTATTGTTTGAAATCTGTTGAGTCAACCTGGTGTGTGAACTGTCGTCGCAAGGTAGTATCCCTGTTACCATGACGGTTTTCACGTGACCCACTAACAAGTTTAAGAATCCCTCCACCCTTTTGCTTATGTAATAATCAAACACTACAGCAAGCATCAGTGTAGGGTTACTCATAAGGCGTAATCTTACACAAGTTAATTGACGTATATGTAAATCAAAAGACGTGGTAGCGTGGTTATATTAATCCAAATTAAGGTGATCAGTATCGCGTACCAACAAGTACCGTTTGTGAATTGTGTCAGGGAATGGCGCCATTGTCTTTAGCCTCCTGGTCCCCATGAACTTTCCTTTCGCTTTTTGTGTAACACACAATTCAATCATGAGGACAGGATCACGGTTTTTTGTACTAATTCCTTGTCCTCATTTGATGTATTAAGGAGTAGCTCTTTTCCTTTTCTGCTTGTACGTGCATTCCACAGCATATCTGCGAATTCAACATTTCAGAAAGCTTTGGTGTTTTGTGTGTGTGTGTGTGTACCTTCCCCTGGGTCCTGCTGGGAGCTCATTACTTCTGTTTCTTTGTGCCTACAGAGTCAGAGGTCGCAAGAGCAAGCGGAGGCTGCACGGATAGAGGCCTTGGGCAGCGATGAAGATGAGGAGGAATTGAAAAGGACACGTGCATTCGATGACTACAAGGACACACATCGCCAAGGATACGGAAACAGCAAGCTAAAGCCGTGTGGATGAAGTGTGGTCTCCTCTCAGTTGCATTTGCCGTCCTATTTGACATCCTGCTGCCAATCGCTTGCAAAACGCTTGTGTGATGGCAATCCATTGTTCCAACAACGATTTGCTTTGGTGCTCTAAACTTTAATGGGTGTGAACTTCATATAAAATTTAAAGGTGTGAGCTGATCGGCTCTGTCCGTGAAGACAAAGAAGCTACATCGGCAAAAGAAGAGAGAAGAATGCAGGCTGCAAAAATCACTCCCACTTTGACGAAGGATCAGGAGTCAACCACGTCCCTCGATCCTCCTCCAAAGAAGTAATAGTGGCGCTGCGCTTGGGGTCTTTAGGAAGAACCAGTCAGACCTTGATCAGAGCCAGAGCTGTGTGATGCATGAGCAAGGGCTATTCTTTGCCCTACCCCTTCAATAAATCCTAAGCAAATGGCATTCTTTTCCTTATTACTAACTCTCATCAGGAGTCGATTCAAGCCTGCAAGCATCCTGATCCCCATTGTTTACCTTTGTTTTCTGCAGTATAGGAGTCTTCCAATGCTCGGAAAGAAGTGGCTCGCTACTTTCCTGAATCAATGAGGAGAGTTTTTCTTTCCAAAAAATGGAGAAAAACAATTCTATAATAGTACTGGCATAAATCAGGAGAGGATTTTCGGGAATTGATCCTAGCAACCGTCAGAAAAAACCTCACGGTTGAAATTTGCGGTTGAAGCGGTTGAAATGCGGTTGAAAGTATTTCAACCGCTATTTCAACCGCTACGGTTGATTTCAACCGCGGTTGAAATCAACCGCATTTCAACCGCTTCAACCGTGATATTATGCTTTATGCCAGCTGGCAATCAGGACCATCATGTTATGTGACATATAATAAGGACATTTACGCATCTACACATTATGGAAGTTGCAGCTTTTTCCAGATCAACCATTTACTTTTGTCCATTGTTATCATAACAATGATATGATATCAATCATGTATGCCAAACAGGGCATTTTTCCAGCCTGGAGTAGGATTGTTGATGATCATGACCCATAGTTGGACTATTGGGCCTATTTAGTAAGGCAGATCATCCGATGATCATATTTTGGTCAGGCTGTAATTCGCTATCAGCATATGATATACCGTAAACCGTCATTTGCAGTGACTGCAAACAACTTATATCTTACTTAAAGAAGTTGAACTAAATAGCTAAACTTTGACCTTCAAGAGCTTCAACTTTGGGAAAATCATCAGTTCTCTGCTTCAGCTGTAGAACTGGAGTTCTTCCGTAGTAAGCGTAGGCTGAGATCTGGCTTTGCATAAAGTGCTGTGTACTCTCGTTTTAGGCATTCTTTTTTTTTATGCCTTGCTTTTGCTCGAGTTGTTTTTCCCGCCCCCCCCCCCTCAGCTTGTGCTTTGACTTGTGGATGTTCCC
>Ga0307947_1003615_pt1 | contig 12386 bp, 10 predicted proteins | sample OrgLakmetagen232_FD_201840 | JGI IMG/M metagenome (GOLD analysis project Ga0307947, IMG submission 201840) | Saline water microbial communities from Organic Lake, Antarctica - #232 | ecosystem: Environmental > Aquatic > Non-marine Saline and Alkaline > Saline | place: Antarctica: Organic Lake...
CTTGCGCACACACACACACACACACACACACACACACACATACACACACACGCACACACACACACACACACACACACACACACACACACATATATATACACACGCACGCACGCGCACACACACACACATACACACATATGCACACATAAACACACATGTGCATACGTTTGCGCACACAAACACTAACACGCACGCGCGCACACACACACACACACACACACACACACACACACACACACACACACACACACACATGTGCATACGTATGCGCACACGAACACTAACATGCATACATACACACACACATTTGTCTACCAGGGGCTTGGTTTCGGGAGTGGCGGAGGAGGTGGTGTGGGTGCAGCACAGCCAGGCAAATGGAAGAAGAATGCTGAGGCCCCCTCCACTTCTGGCTTCGTAAAACAGGGGGAGGGTCCTGCACTTGCGGTGTCCTCCGTTAATGCAGCGGCCAGTACACAGGTAATGGTTCAAACAATCCTCCCCCCAATTGACCCCTGTGTACTTCTAATTTGTCAACCAGATTAGATCAGATGTGCAAGATTCAGCAAATTTTGTTGCACACACATACGCACAAAAATACACACGCGCAAATGTGCACTAGCACACACACACGTGCGTACACATGCATATACAATCGCAACTACAATAATGACGCAGAGGGAGAGGGAGGAAAGGGCAGCTCGGGTGGCGCAGCGCATGGCGGAGCTGAAGCAGCTGAAAAAGTGAGGATGAGCCTTTCTATTAGTGACGTTAACCAACTCACTTGTTCCCTCCAGATCATGATTAAAACCTGCCAAAGTTTTCAGGACTTTACAAATATCCATAACAGTCACGTGTAAATTTTGGGCCTCCGGCCCCAAATCACCACCCACATCCAGGGACCCCTTCTTTACCCCCCACACTAAAACAAAAGGGTGCCAATCTGCTCAGATTTAAAGCACCTATCTGTCTGCACAGTTATCATGCCAAATAATGTAATACCTTAGTACCTGACGAGTTATAGGGCAAAAACTGATGTGCGCACGCTTGTGCACTGACGACCTGTTTAGTGCACAAATCCAACCAAGATCTTTGCCAAAGCACTTTTTTACTTCATTCATGCAACTTATGCATACGTGAACTGCATGTTTGAAATTGATTGCTGGTAATTTGCTTGAACACACCCCCGCGGCCTACTTCAAGGCATTCCATGCATTTCTATGACCAGGCACCCAGACCCCACCCTTTAATTAAATCACCCAACAAGGGTGCCTATCGACTGGGCTTGAGCTAAGGCCGAAATTATATTACTTGCTGGAAGTGGCCCAGAGAAATTCTGAAGACCCCCCCCCCAATTCTGAGCCCCCCAAAATGACCACCCACCAACTGACCCCTCAGAAAGGACTCATTTATATGCCAATTGATAGCTTTTAACGTTAAAATTCCGAATTACGTAATTCATATTTCAATTAACACGTAATGCCAAAAGGTTATGATACCTACATACCTACAGGTTCCTGACTTAAAGCTAATAAAAAACTTGAGGTCCGAAAGCAACTTTAGGTCAGGTCAGCCATTGCCCACCCAAAAAAGGGGGAATTCATGCCCCTTTCCTGAACTGCACATCTGAGGTCACCCAATGGTTCTATATACATAAATGTAACACCTTTGCATAAAAATTATTGAGTTTGGGGTCAAGGGTGAGAGTGGGGGGCTGGATTTGTGCCATTTCCCTGCCAGAAAGGTGGTATGGGTGTAGAAATGCGGGTTTTGGTCCGGATTTTGTTCCCAGATAGGTTCAGGGTCAAACCTTACCCATCAAAGCAAAAAAAAAGGGGGTGAAAATTTGCTCCTAAAGGACTTAGTGCGTGAACCTGTTTGCTGGGCAAAATTGGTGCATTTCTGAAAACCCCGGAACACGCTTTCTGGCCACCACCTGGGTGTTGGGAACCCTTCAGTATGCTCCCAAGGCATACCCTGTCAAGTTTTATGGTCTGGAATACTGGGGTTGGGCCGTGGTGGCAGTGACAGCTGAGGTTAATCCAAATCCATGCAATATTCACACAGGTCTCAAACATTTGTTTCAATGGCGAGCTGAGAGAACTGCCCGGTTTGAATTCGTCGCGCTTTTTCAAAGGGTCTCACTGGAAAGTTTGATCAAAAATCGGTTTGCCCCGACTTGGGCTGTGCACTTTTTCCATAGCTTCGCCAATTCCCTGCCAAAAGGGGGGTCCAAAAACCGGACCTTGACCCCAGACCCCCAGACCTTCACCAAAATGTCCGCAATATTATTGCAAACACCCCTGGTAAGTTGCTGGCACCAGAGGGGAGCTTTTTTAATCCATTTTCTGGCAGGGATTTCCACCCTGCCCACCTAAGCACCTCTCGCCACAAACAGAGTATGCAGAGTTGCTCGGTTGGGTCTAGCTTGAGGTCCTGCATACTCAGAAGTGGGTGGGAGCTTTGGGGCAAGAACTCGCACAAGAATGGCTGACCTGACTGTAGGTCCAAAAAATAAATCCCAACTTCTCTTCAATTTGCGTCAGGTATGGAATGTTTCGATGTGCGCTCCTTGAGTGCATTTTTACGCACACTACGGCTACCATTGACCTTTACTCCTTGAGCTTCATCTTTAATTCCCTACACGGTCGATCTATGAACCTCCCTGGTCTTGTGCCTTTCTGCCCACTTTGAGTGCAGAGGTAGCAGCAGTGGTGCTGCCCCTGTCCCTTCCAAGCGTCACCGGTTGGACAAAGCTGAAGACAGAGTGGATCCTGTACCTTTGCTGCCAAGGGGAGGGCTTGCGAGCGGCAGTGGGAGGAAGGCTGAGGGGGTCAGTCTGCGAGAGAGTTTTAGAGAGAGCCTCAAAGAAAGTCTGGACAAGAAGAGGGAGGAAGGGAAGACAGGGGTACAACACGGCAGTGCAAGCAGAGGGAGTGGGAGGAGAGGGGAGGATAAGGAGAGAGAAAGGGAGAAAGGAAGCTACAGGAAGGGGGATAGAGGGGGGTTTAGCAGTGAGGGTAGCAGGCGTGACAGGGAGCGGGAGAGGGAGGACGGTAGAGAAGGTAGAAGGGGGCTTAAAGGTAGCAGCAGAAGCAGCGTACCACGAGATGCCGCTCCACCAAGCCAAGCACGCCCGGCTAAGACGGTTGACTATGGCCGTCATATCCCAGGCTACGAAGCAATGGGACCTGCAGCGAAGCTTCAGGTGGGCAGCTTAGGGTTTAATTGTTGGGTTTTGGCAAGCATACTCACTCTGACCTGGCTGTTTGGGTTGCAAAGGTGAACTTTCCTGGGTGCATTGTGATGCAGTGCCTGAATTTGCAACACACTGACATCAGGGGAAAAAGGCAGGTTTGCTCTTATAAAGAGCAAGGAGGGTTCCAATGGAGAGGTCACGGCCCGTGACCTAGTTTAAACCTGTGCAATGATTTTGGTACAAGTGCAGCTATCATGTCCCACACACACAGCATTCCGGATATAACTGGATTTCTATAATAACTCAGGCCCGCACGCGCTACGACCTACAAGAGGCAGATCGCGCAAGTAGACGGCGCTCTAGGAAGGAGGCGGAAGAAGATGAAGAGACTGCAAAGGCTGAGGGGCGTGAGAGTGGGGGGCCTGTGCGGCAATGGACGAGGTATGATCGAGATCCCTCAGAGAGAAATGCTCGTCTCTACGGCTATGAGGTGATTGCTAGATATGGACGGGCAATCAGGGAAATATCTCTGGTGAGGGATTTGCACAGAGAGATCCATGGATGTCACTTTGCCTTGATCACTGCTGTGTGATATTTTGCAGGTTCTGAACTTATACTAGATTTGTGCATCAAGGGAGTGGTAGCAGTGGCAAAGTGGGTGGTTCTTGTTCAAACTGGTCTGGGAGTCCTATCTTGTATTACGCCTTTCCAGCTCAAGCATCATACTCATTTGTACCAGACACATGACTCTGTTCGAAAACAATGTGTCCATACCACTCTATGTAGCGCAGCTTGTTGCATGCTTTTGCTCGGACTCAGCTCAGACGCAACCTAGTGCTCTGCTTGGTGCTGCCTCGTCGTGCACAGGTACAACTTCAATGCGATGGCGCCACTCGCAAAAGAGAGCCAACCAAGAAGTTCAGGTAAAACCACTGACTGATGCATTATTGTTGGCTCTTACTAGTAGCTAATAATTGTAGTAGTACCTCGCAGCCAGCCTGGTTCTTTGTCTGGGCCTTTTTATCTTCCACAGTGAAGGATTTTTACAGAACTTGGTAGCCAAAGTGTGTTTCCCCTAACTCTTATGGGGGGTGCTTGTAGCTGCCTGCACACATTTCCTTTCTACAGCCTGGTGCATTTATTCTATGCTGCAACACGCGGGTACCTGCCATCTTGGCTCAGTTGTACCACTGAAAAAGTCCACGCAAGGAGCAAGAGGGTGCAAAATCAATCCTTGACAACCACGTGTGAAATTTCGGGCATCCAGCCCAAAATGCCTTTCCCCCCCCTTTTTTCCAAACCCCCCTCTTGCCCCCCTATACAAATAAAAAGGGTGTCATTCTACTCCTTTCACAAGTGGGCATTCACCTATCTGCTTGTCTTTTTGAGAAAATATATTCCAGTCAAGTTACGAGGCAATGACTGAAATGTGCACGCTCTTGCACTGACCACTTAATTGGTGCTGAAACTTAGCCGAAACCTTTGCCAGAGCATTTCCCCCTTTATTTTTGCTTATTGTTAGGGTGAGTAAATAGGGTGTCTGATTTTGCGAACGAGGCTCAGCACTCGCTGGGGAGGCCCTAGTTGGTGCATTACGGTTAGAAAATCTTTTCCTCAAATCTGCACGGATTGAACCGAAACTTTTTTGTTGCTCGCTTATATATATTAAAGAACATCGACGTTGAGACCGGGCAGAAAATATGGGCATTTGAGCCAGGAAAGTTTGGTTAGCGGTCACACCCCCCCCCCAAAGTGTTGCACACCCCTTTTACCCTCCTGGTGTTATATTATAATAAATGTTATTAATGAAGATACCGTACCTTTGTGGAATCATCCCGCACCCCCATATTTTATTGGATTTTGCACCTTTCCCGGATACGAAGAATAATTATTTTGTCCCCTCCCTGCATCAATCCTGCAGGGTTTCTGACCCAGTTTAGCTTACCAGACAGTTTAAATGCCACAAAAGATCAAAAACAAAATCACCAGTCAGTTGCATGCTTGTTTGCATGTCAGCTTACTATCTCCAATTAATCCTCTCTGTTCTACAACCCCTTTGCTGGCCCCCCCCTCTTTTCTGCTCCCTTTTTCTCTGCTGCTCTCTTATCCTCTAGTTGCCATCGCTATCGCTGTTGAAGTTGCTGTCCTCATTGCACTCGCTGTCCTCATTGCACTCGCTCTCCTCATTGCACTCGCTCTCCTCGTTGCACTCGCTCTCCTCGCTGCTGCTGTTGCGTGCTGTGCTTGTGCTAACACCAGCTGATGGTACGAGCAGCCTTGGTGCGTGACCTTGTGTTGCGCACCAGCTGCCCCAGCTGCTCATCTGTTAGCTGCTGGGATGCTCTGACCTGCTCGGCTGCCTCAAGCACTGCAGCTTCCTCCTCCTCGGCCCCTACGCCTTCTTCCCACACTCCCAGGGGGGGGCCCGGGGGGAGGCCCGGTGGGCCTCTCGCTCATCACCGGCAGTGACCAAAAACGTTATTTAAACCTATCCCGCGTCAACCCCTAAAAGAAATATATATATTGAACGTTACCGCACTCACCCCGTAGGGCAGAAAACAACATTTATGCGGGGTGATATCGAAAAGGTACGGTACTTGGTTTTAAAAATGGGCGTATCAGCCAGGAAAATTCTGTTAACGAAAAATTCGGTTGCCCCTCCCCCCCCACACAGCCGCACACTGCCTATTACTTCCCCATTAAACACGCTACTGCTGCTGCTGCTGCTGCTGCTGCTGCTGCTGCTGCTGCTGCTACTGCTGCTGCCTATGCCTCTTCCTCTAGCAGGTTGAGGCACAAGTCCAAGTCCTCCCTCTCCTTGCCACTCTCCTTGCCATTGCTGTGAACATAGATGAGCTTCCTTGCGGGCTCTACTGCCATCTTGGAGCGCAGCTTGGTGTACAGCTGACCAGTTGCGCTCGCAAGCACATGCAGTGGGGTGCATGCACAGCAGCTTGGCTGTGATGCACAACAAGACTCGAAAGCCATGCTTGCTCGCCCAATAGCGCCCGAAGTTGACGCGGTTGATGGTTTGGGGGATGACAGTGCGCTCGCTGCTCTCTGACACTTTGCGCTGAGAGAGGTCGTGGGCCAACTCGCTGAGCTTAGGCGCGAAGGGCTGAAGCTTGGCATTGCTATGTGCACCAAAAAGTAATGTACATGGGTTTCAAATAGCTTGTGCACGTGTCTACATGCAGAGTGTGCGTGCGCCCACGTGCATGCACAATGCTTTCCTGGAATGCCTTTCTGGCATGCTTCACACAAGGTTGCACTCATTTACGCACATTTTTCTTTCAACACGTATAGAAACATGCACCTGCAACAATTGCTACACAAAACCCAGACATGCAGCCACCTACATACCTGAGTTCAGACTTGAGCTCTGCTCCATCGTCGCCCGCAAGCTCAATTAAGCACTCCTCTGCATCCTTCATACAATCCCACATGCGTGCCCGCTGCCGCTGTTGTTGATGAGTGGCACATTGTTGAAGACAAAAGGCCCAAGTGCTCAATAATCTTCTCCTTGCCTGCCTTCAAGTCGTCCACCACTGCTGACTGAGGCCCAGGGCTTGCCTTTTGTTGCTGCTGCTGGCTGCTCCTCCACAGAAATGAGCCCATTTCTCACACCCTCCCCTGTACTTGCGGCAGTTCATGCTCAAGTGTGTCTTGCAGGCATTGGAGGGGCTGAGGAATGTGTCGCAGCACTTGCACTGTAACTGGTAGATGACTTTATAGTTCCCCTTGAAAGACACGAGCACCACGCGCACACACTGCCACCACCAGGTTTTACCCTTCTCTTTGCAGCCCTTGACGTGCTGGAAGACATCATCAGATGTTGGGGACTCTCCATTGTAGGACTGAGTGCCATAGATGACAGCCCCTTCCCCATCCAAGTCCATACACTCAAGATCCTCTTCATCAGTCTGATATATATTTGCTTTCATTGATTTTATTAATATAAAATAAAAAATTTTGGGATGTTTGGGGATTTCTCAGAGGGGGTCATCTGGGGAAATGTCCAAATATGTGCTTTTTTTGCACTCAGAAGCCGGCCATCCACTGCCCCTCAATCCGATTGGGACCATTTTTGCTTCAAATTGAAGCTGGCGTTATGAGTTACACGAGGGTTTGCTTGGATTTATGTGGGTCACTCTGTGTGCAAATTGGCAGGGCTTCAAGCTCACAATGACTACCAAAACCCTAATAGGGTGGTTTTGCATTGGAGAACAGCATGTGTTGGCCTACATCCCCAACTACTTGATCGTCTCACTCCCTTTTTTTGCAACGGTGTTTGTTTGTTACAAGGACTCCATATCACCATAAATCTTGTGATTTGGAATGGTGGGTGGCCTGCTGTGAAGATTTTGTGGTGAAAAGTGGGGTCCACGCCGCGGGCAATCAAATGTGTGCGCCGCTACTGGCAGTTTTTTGAGCTCAGGTGTCCTCGACATCTGTGTGCTAATCTCAGAAACTGCCAGCTCCGGCGCCCATACTCAGTTCACATTTCAAAAGTGACCCCTTTTGGAGCCTCAGTTGACCCCTCTGGGAATTTTTTTTGGATTTCTGGGGAGATGGGCTGATTTTTCCCAAAAGTGGACACCCTCGCTGGCCGACGTGTGTCTTCCACACCGGGACGTGGCTCGCCGAGGCTCGGCAAGGTCATGACCCACCCCTACTTATTGTACATCATGCAACACTGTACCAAGCTTAAAGACATCTGGTTGTTTACTTGAACACAACCCTGCGGCCTACTTGGAGGCATTCCATACATATCTGTAACCAGGCATCTAGACTCCCCCCTTGTATAGAGTTCTCAACTGAGGGCTTGAGCTGAACATTTTGATTATATATTTATAGTTTATGAACTGTTCCGAAAAATTATGGAGCATCCCCCCAAACACTCTCAGGAACCCCCCGACCTTCAACCCCCTGATCTTGATTCACTTTTAAACCAATCAATAGCTTTTGGCACCAGGATCTTTAAAATTCATGGCGCCAAAAGTATGATACTTGCACCCTCTTGCCAGGGGCCAGGGAAGAAAGTATTTTCAGGCATTTCCTCTCTACTTACTACACACTTGATCATACATCCAATATACTTCCAACACCAGGAGCTCTCGACGCGCGTGACATTGCGGGAACTGCTGCAGAGCTTGGGATAGAAAAAGAGGGGGAGGTTCTAAATCCTCTAGGGGCTTCCGCAGTGAGAGATGCAGAGCAGGTAAGATTTGTTTTTGACCTAAACAGGATTGCCTCGGCACTGAGATTTTCTAGAATAATCTTATATATATCAAGGCATGGCAAGGCGTTATCAAGGCGTAATAAATCATTGAAAGATGAAGCACAAGTCGTGTGTGTTGTGACGCTGAAACATACATGCTGTAGTATTTTGAGCCTTACCCACTGGAGAGAAGCAAGTGCTTGTGAGGGCAACGAATTTAAATCGGCTTATTCAGGCTCACCAGACATATCCCCCAGAGCAACTGCTCGCTAGTCATTAAAAAAGTCCACTATTGACAAACGGGCATCGTCAAATTTCAGGTGAAAAAGCGAGACCTCGATCACTCTGCTGCAATTTTTGGGGAGCAGCAGCAGCAGCAGCAGCAGCAGCAACGCGGCAGTAGCGGAAATGGTAGCTTTGCTAGTCGGAAGCATGAGGAGTTGCAGAAGCAAACAAAAGAGTGGGCGGGTGTAGCTGGTGGGACCATTGACAGAGATGCTTTGGCTGAGCTGGCACGAAGAGAGGGCTGGAATGAAGATGATGGGCCGGTGGTGGTCACATCTCATTCAGATGATGCACACGCGCAGCAGCAGCAGCAGCAGCAGCAGCAAGCAGCGACAGAGGTGATCTCCAACTCGATCAGTTGCCAGCAGAAGGGCATGAGCTGGCGTGAGCGTGCTAAATTCCTCCAAGCAAAAAAGCCCATTGCACCTGAGCCACCTGCCCCTCCTCCACTGCAGATTAGTTGGCGGGACAAGGCAAAGGGGAAGGGGCGAGGAGGAATAAATCTGTTGATCTGATCTATTATTTTCTGTGAACAGCACTGTGGATCTTCAGTACAAAGTACAAGACTCTGCACATCAACGTTCTCCTTCTCTCCTTTTCTCTACAGAGTTTACAGAGTAAGCCAGCAGTCAAGACGTGCAACTGCTAGGCTGCAAATGTAAAACATGCAAAATCTGGATAAATGTTATGGAGCACCAGACTTGTAGCACCTACAAAAAAAACTTGGAAAGGGAAAAAGGCACGACGCTGTTTGTGACATGCATTGCATCACTGAACAAAACCAGTAAGAACAATCAAGCACCTGCCAGGACTAGCGGCATTAAATCAAAAAGGGGGAATCATCATCTGTGCGTTTTGGGCACATGAAGATCTGTCACAATGTAGTGCTGATCACCCCCAAACCAAGTTGCCCCAAACCAATTCTTGACTTCGTGGATGTTTTAAAGGGACAAAACTGGTTTGCAAAGCCGGTCTTAGTGTCCTGAGTGGTGCAGTGGTTGGGGAGATACAGGGGAAGGCTGTTTTGGCTCAGATTGAGCCACTTTCAAATAACACGAGGAGCTTCAGCTGAGCAGGCGAATTCATTTAATACAAATTTAAAAGTCGCTCTGCACCGATTTTATGAGCCCCCGTGCACCAGCTGTCGAGTTTGCGAAATTTGATGTCGGGGCGTGTTCCCCGACCTTGGCTGCAGGAACACTCGCCGGTTTTGTGGTGAGCTCATTCTTTGATATAAGCTAATGTTCCTGTTAAATTCGAGCCCGCGATTTTGAGGAGCAGCAGCAGCAGATAGCACGACAGCTGGAGAGGCACATCTGCACCACCCTGGAGAGGCTGCAGCAGCAACGAGGGCGGCCCCACCCTGTCCTAGACCTGTATGAAGGTAAAGGGCATGTTTGGGACAGTCCCTGCACAAAATTTCTTTATTTTAAGTATGCACCCCCTAATATGCATCCATTCAGTAGCACTATCCAAAATTTGGTGGCATCTGGGATGCTTCTACATCTTTTAGGCAGGGGGTTGTGTCACCATTGTGCTCAGATGAACAAAAGAGTGCATGTTCCTGGCCGCAGCGAGCTGAGTACTTTATCAAAATCATAGCCTACACATAAGAAGTGGTTCAAATTGGGTCGATGGTGGGCTTGTTATGGGCCAAAACGTGTGAAAATGACAGTGATCTGAGCCAAGGGCGGCCCTAGATCACCACATGGGCAAATTGTTCATATCTAAACATATAGCCCCTTATGTTTATCCGTTTAGTGGGAGAAAGCAAAGATTGGGCCCAATCGGTAGAGGTCACTTGGGGGGCTGAACACGAGAATGAGACACAGGTATGTCTGTGGAAGTGAGTGCATGTGTGTTTGCATGTGCGCGCCTGCGTGCCCTCGTCCAATAGCTATTTGAGGTGGTGCCATCTTAAGCTTCAATGTGACGAGCACATACGTACAAATAAAGGCTTTATTTCAAGTTTAAGCCACATGAACTGCCAGCCACCAAAGGGGAAAATATTTAATGTTGCGGCAGGAGCCTAAAAAAACTCTGACAGTCACGTGTCAAATTTGGGCCTCCGGCCCAAAATGAGCGACACCCCCCCCCAAACCCCCTTCCTGACCCCCCACAGTTATAAAAAGGGTGTAAATCTGATCAGAATGTAAGCAGCCATCTACCTGCACAGTTATCTTTCCAAATAAATTAAAACCTGAAGAGTTATGGGGCAAAAACTGATATGCGCACGCTCTTGCACTGACCACCTGTTAGGTGCACAAATTCAGCCAGAACCTTTGCCAAAGCATTTTTTTACTTCATCCATGCAACTTCTGTATAATGCAATACGTGAACTGTAAGTTTGGAATCAATTGCTGGTAATTTGCCTAAACACACCCCCACGGCCTACTTGGGGGCAATCCATGCATTTTCCATGACCAGGCACCCAGACCCCCCCTGTAATCAAATGACCCAACAAGGGTCCCAATCAACTGGTCTTAAGCTGAGGATTTCACAACTATATTAGTATTTTGTGTAAGTAACCCAGTAAAATTCTGGTGGCCCCCCCCCTAAATTCCCCGACCCCCCCCTTTTGGCCCCCTCAGAATCAACTCATTGAAATACAAATCGATAGCTATCGACGTCAGGATTCCGAATATGTAATTTATATTTCATTTGACACGTGACGTCAAAAAGTTATGATACTTACAGGCTCCTGATTGCGGGATAAGAGTTTATAGAGTTTATAAAGCCATCAGTTAAAACGTGTGACTGCTAGGCTGCGTATGTAAAACGTGTTAAAATTGTTGTTGTGACACCAGACTTGCAGCACCTACAAAAGAACCCTTTGAAAGGGAAGAAGGTACAACGCTGTTGGTGACATTGCAGCAAGGAGAAAAAACAGTGAAAACAATTAAGCATCTGCCAGGACTAGCCGTCCGCGTTAAATCAAAGAGGGGGGATCAGCACCTGTGTGTTTTGGGCACATGAACCTCGTATTATTGAAAATCTGTCACACTGAGGATACCAAGAATGAGGGAGGCAAATAACATTTTATAGAAACTCATGTGTGAGGAGCAGCACATGCACAACGAGAGGGTCTGGAGCAACAAACATGGTCTGCGGTTCATCACTTTTTTGCTGCGGGCCTTGCTGCTAGATGAACTCTGAACCAGCGCTTGCCTGGCTAATGCTGTAAAGTCGTGCATAAAGAGCGAAATTGCATTGTTGGATCTTTAAAATTTTGATGGTTAAATCAAAATTGATTTTCGTAAACCTCTAAACTGGGGTCGATGGAGATGTTTACAGGACGCGACCCTCCGTTCTAGCACTTCTATTTGTCGCATAAACAACACAGCTTAGATGAAATATCCGTTTGTATTAAGTAGCCAAAACCCAATTCTGAGCTGCGTTTCCTCGTGTCCTTTTAGGCTAGCAGTTCTTGACTGAAGCCAACCCTGTAACCTTTAAAATTTGAAAATATAAAATGTTGAGGAGGACATTGCCAAGATGGGGGAGATTAGATGGGGTTGCATCAAAACAAGCTTAGTAAGTACTTATGTTACAATACGCAACACCTCCCTCACACACACACGCACGCACACACGCACGCACGCACGCACGCACGCACGCACGCACACACACACACACACACACACACACACACACACACACACACACACACACACACACACACAC
>Ga0307947_1003616_pt1 | contig 12385 bp, 14 predicted proteins | sample OrgLakmetagen232_FD_201840 | JGI IMG/M metagenome (GOLD analysis project Ga0307947, IMG submission 201840) | Saline water microbial communities from Organic Lake, Antarctica - #232 | ecosystem: Environmental > Aquatic > Non-marine Saline and Alkaline > Saline | place: Antarctica: Organic Lake...
CTGTTGTGATGCTGGGTGTAATGATGCCCCTGTGCACAATTATGCGTACAGGTTTTTGGTGTCTGTTGTGCTTGACCATTTGCTACACAGTGCCATGCAAGCCCCTGTGCACAATATGCGTACAGTTCTTTTTTGTTTCTGTTGTGCTTAATCATCTGCTAGACAATGCCACGCAGCGTAAACCCTGCACACACAAAACAGTGCCATGCAGCGTAAACTCTGCATACACAAAACAGTGCCATGCAGTGTCAACCTTTCATACACAAAACAGTGCCGTGCAGTGTCAACCCTGCACACACAAAACAGTGCCACGCAGCGTAAACTCTGTATACACAAAACAGTGCCATGCAATGTCAACCCTGCACACACAAAACAGTGCCATGCAGTGTCAACCATCACACACAAAACAGTGCCATGCAGCGTAAACCCTGCATACACAAAACAGTGCCATGCAGTGTCGACCTTTCATACACAAAACAGTGCCATGCAGTGTCAACATTTCATACACAAAACAGTGCCATGCAGTGTCAACCTTTCATACACAAAACAGTGCCATGCAGCATGAACCCTGCATACACAAAACAGTGCCATGCAGTGTCAACCTTTCATACACAAAACATTGCCATGCAGCATGAACCCTGCATACACAAAACAGTGCCATGCAGCGTAAACCCTGCACACACAAAGCAGTGCCATGCAGTGTCAACCCTGTATACACAAAATAGTGCCATGCAGCATGAACCCTGTATACACAAAACAGTGCCACGCAGCGTAAACCTTTCACACACAAAACAGTGCCATGCAGCGTAGACCCTGCATACACAAAACAGTGCCATGCAGTGTCAACCTTTCATACACAAAACAGTGCCACGCAGCGTAAACCCTGTATACACAAAACAGTGCCATGCAGCATGAACCCTGCATACACAAAACAGTGCCATGCAGTGTCAACCTTTCATACACAAAACAGTGCCATGCAGTGTCAACCTTTCATACATAAAACAGTGCCATGCAGTGTCAACCTTTCATACATAAAACAGTGCCATGCAGCATGAACCCTGCATACACAAAACAGTGCCATACAGTGTCAACCTTTCACACACAAAACAGTGCCATGCAGCGTAGACCCTGCATACACAAAACAGTGCCATGCAGTGTCAACATTTCACACACAAAACAGTGCCATGCAGCGTAGACCCTGCATACACAAAACAGTGCCATGCAGTGTCAACCCTGCATGCACAAAACACGTGCGCAGGTCCGATTTGTCCATGAGGTCTTGAAAAAGCTCAGGCCGGGTGTACCCTTGCGTGCACTGCACGGAGGCATGAAGCAAACGAAGCGCATGGCAGTGTTCTACGAGTTTTGCCAGGTGTGTGCGCTGCTGCAATTGACTTGGTAAAAGTAGAACATATCTTTTTAAAGCTCAGGTCTGGTGTACCCTTACGTGCACTGCACGGAGGCATGAAGCAAATGAAGCGCATGGCAGTGTTTTACTATTAGAATTATCAGGTGTGTGTGCTGCTGCAATTGACTTGGTGGAGCAGGAAGTATAGTGTTTCCCTAAAGAAAAGACAGGCATACAAGCCTTCTTGCGCACACCCCCAGCAGCATGCACATACGTGCACACATCTTATATGCGCACACACTCACAGGCACTCGCGCACACACACACACACACACACATCACACACACACTCTTGCAGGCACACACTCACGCACATGCTTGTATATGTGATGCACAAATACACGCATGCCTGCACACATGCAGAGTCAAGTTGACCATCTGCTACTGACAAATTTCACACAAGTGCGTACATGCACACCTACCTACACACAGGCCAAGTCCATGATGCTGTTTGCCACTGACATCGTGGCACGTGGGCTGGACTTCCCTAAAGTGGACTGGGTGGTGCAGTATGACTGCCCAGAGGACGTGGCTGCCTACATCCACCGTGTAGGACGCACTGCAAGGTACGTGTAGAAATGTGTGTGTGTGTGCGTGTGTTTGCGCAAGTGGCTGCAGTATGACTGCCCAGAGGACGTGGCTGCCTACATCCACCGTGTAGGACGCACTGCAAGGTACGCGTAGAAATGTGTGTGTGTGTGCGTGTGTGCGTATGTTTGCGCAAGTGGCTGCAGTGCGGCTGCCCAGAGGACGTGGCTCCTTACATCCACCACGTGAGACGCACTGCATGGTGTGCGTGGAAATATGTGTGTGCATGTGTATGCATGAGTGGCTGCAGTATGACTGCCCAGAGGATGTGGCTGCCCACACTCATCTTGTGAGGCACATTGCAAAGCTTGTTTGCTGTCTGTGTGTATATGAGCAGCTGGGCAATTGTGTCGGTCTGCATTACTTCATTGCAACTGCACGAGATGCAGCAGCATAACTTGTGCAGGACATGGTGCGGGACCTAAATGTGTGTGTGTTCTGACAAACGTAGAGATGAGTGTGTGTCTGTTGGCACGCATGTCTCTCTGTGTATAAGTTTGCTTTCACTCAAGCTTGTGCGTAGAGAAGTTTTTGATGCACTTCCTCATTCATATCACACTGCATACATTGAGCACGCACAAACAGTTGCTTGTGTGTTGTACAGTTGTGTGTGTATGTAGGCATGCATGTCTTTCTGTAAAAAAGTGTGTTCTCACTCAAGCTTGTGCGTAGCAATCTTTTTTTTGATGTGATGCGTCATTCACAAAACATTGCATACTTTGAACACACCCCCGCACGTATATGTTAGCAGGACGTGCGCAGACCCTCGTATATGTTAGCAGGTCCACGTATACGTTAGCAGGGCATGTGCACACCCATGTTTATGTTAGCAGGGCGTGCGCAGACCCACGTAGTTGTTAGCAGGGTGTGTGCAGACCCACACAAGTGTGCTGCGCACGCGCAATGCACACTTGACCTTACGTATTGCATACATACTTTTCACACACACACACGCACGTATATACCAGCAGGGCGTGCGCACACCCACGCCAGTGTGCGTTACATCTGCAATGCTCACTTGATCTTACACATTACGTACTTTGAACACACACACACACACACACACATACCTACACACACACACACACACACATACCTACACACACACACGCACACACACAGGTACATGTCAGCAGGGCGTGCGCTCATGCTGCTCATGCCCAGTGAGAAAGCGATGGTGGGCCAGCTGGAGGATGCTAAGGTGTGTGTGCCATTACAAGATCACGCGTTTTTTCTACGTAATAAAAGAGTCATCAGCTCATAATGACCACCAATATTTGGGGGCCGTTGCATTTTATAAATGCGTCCAATAATAAATTGTGAGAGCAAAAAGCTCACAATCGCCAAATTCTATGGGTTATTACGAATCTACATGCGTCTTGAATAATGAACACAAAAAAGCAGGCAGTCTTGCAGACACCCATAAACCTTTTTTTAACACCCCTCTCATCTAGCCGTTCTGATCATTACTTCCGTTCTGATCATTACTAGCCGTTCTGATCATCTAGCCGTTCTGATCATTACTTCCGTTTTGATCAATACTAGCCGTTCTGATCATTTTACTAGCCGTTCTGATCGTCTAGCCATTCTGATCATTTTACTAGCCGTTCTGTTCCTTACTTTCCGCCCTCGTTCAACACCTCTTGCCAGTTGTTCTGTGCAAGTACCCTATTCTTTAGTTTAAAATCAACCCAGCTCATCGATCCGTTGCCTGCGTATACCATTCCTGAGTACCCTCTACTCTTATTCCGCTGCAGGTGGCCATCTGTCAGGTCAGATTAAACCAATCCTAGTGATAACCCATTGGCCTTGTATTGTCTACGTAAAACTCACTCCAAGCACTTTGCTGTCTCATCGCAGGTGCCATTCGTCAGTTTAAATTCAACCCAGCTAAGCAGCAGCCCGTCGGCTCTTTATTGTTTACGAAACACTCACTGCAGATACTTTTGCTGTCTCATCGCAGGTGCCCATCCGTCAGATCAAGATTAACCCAGCTAAACAGCAACCTGTAGGCCCTGCCCTTCAAGCCCTGCTGTCCAAGAGCGTGGAGCTCAAGGTGGGACGTATGCTGATGAATCAGTCCAATGAATCAGTCCAATGAATCAGTCCATCTAATGAATCAGTCCAATGAATCAGTCCAATGAATCAGTCCAATGAATCAGTCCATCCAATGAATCAGTCCAATGAATCAGTCCAATGAATCAGTCCAATGAATCAGTCCAATGAATCAGTCCATCTAATGAATCAGTCCAATGAATCAGTCCATCTAATGAATCAGTCCAATGAATCAGTCCAATGAATCAGTCTAATAAATCAGTCCAATGAATCAGTCCAATGAATCAGTCCAATGAATCAGTCCAAGAGCGTGGATCTCAAGGTGGGACGTATGCTGATGAATCCTGGTTTACGTAATTCAATGAGGTATGGCCAGAGCCATACATTGTGGTGTCCCAATGTTTTATTTGAGGGCAAATTGTCAAAGTGTAAGGTGTATGTTGGGTAAGCAATTGTATCTTAAATCATGGTGTAACTGGGATTAGGTGTGTAGGTTTATAGTGGCTCAAGTTCAAATCTCATCCTGGAGAATGTATTCGTATCGCTTGTGCACGTGGCCAATACTGTACATGTGTGGTGCCCCAAGGTTTATGTATAAGATATCTACCGATAGGTTTATCTATAAGATAGCTACCGATAGGTTTATCAATAAGATATCGACCAATAGGTTTATCTATAAGATATCTACCGATAGGTTTATCTATAAGATATCTACCGATAGGTTTATCTGTAAGATATCTACCGATAGGTTTATCTATAAAATATCTACCGATAGGTTTATTTTTAAGTTATCTACCGATGGTTTATCTATAAGATATCTTCCGATAGTTTATCTATATCTTCCGATAGGTTTATCTATAAGTTATCTACCGATAGTTTATCTATATCTTCCGATAGGTTTATCTATAGGACTGATAGGTTTATCTATAGGACCTAACCTGAATACGTGCGGTGTATGCTTTTGCCAGGTATGCTGTTGTATTTTAAATTGGGGTCTAGGGTCTGGGACGCAGTGCAAGTGTAAGCACCCTTGGTGGCGAATGTGTTAGCCATTTGCATGTAAGTGGAGTGGGATCCTCAGCCCGACAAAGCACACAATGTATGCACATAATGTATGCACATTGTGCTTTAGAATAGGACGAGCACACACACGCAAAGTTAACCAGCTAAACAGAGGCATACCCCTATGTATATACTGACACACACACACACACGAGTTTGCGCAGCGCGCAATAGTGGCCTACCTGCGCAGCGAGTTCCTACAGCCATACCCATACATATGTTCCTACACACACAGGAGTTTGCACAGCGCGCGATTGTGGCCTATCTGCGCAGCGAGTTCCTGCAGCCTGACAAGGCAGTGCACGACGTTGCTGCTTTGCCGGCAGAAGAATTGGCACAGTCGTGGGGGCTGCTCACAGCTCCACGGCTCCGATTTCTCAAAAAGGTGGAGCTTGTTCATTTCCTTTTTGGTTCCTGCCTGCCTGTACCTGACTCGGTCACAGACAGTGACCTACATTTGTGTGTGCGTGTGTGTGTGTGCGTGCGTGCGTGCGTGCATGCGTGCGTGCGCGTATGTGTGTATGCATAATTGTTTGTGTGTGTGTACGCTTACATGCAAGCATACACGTGTGGATGCATTCTTCCCTATAACCACAGAAGGGTCTGCTTACCGTTGCTTACTTTATTCTCTGTGGATTTCTGTTTGTAAGCCTGCTTCGACCGTCTATTCTCAAACCCACGTAAAGCTGTAAACCATGGATTGAAGGTAATATCCTACACCCTACATGGTCACCCACACATCTTGGTCACCCACACATCTTAATCACCCTACATCTTGGTCACTCACACATCTTGGTCACCCACGCATCTTGGTCACCCACACATCTTGGTCACCCTACATCTTGGTCACCCACGCATCTTGGTCACCCACACATCTTGGTCACCCACACATCTTGGTCACCCACACATCTTGGTCAACACACATCTTGTTCACCAACTCATCTTGGTCACCCACACATCTTGGTCACCCTACATCTTGGTCACCCACACATCTTGGTCACCCTACATCTTAATCACCCTACATCTTGGTCACTCATACATCTTGGTCACCCACACATCTTGGTCACCCACACATCATGGTCACCCTACATCTTGGTCACCCTACATCTTGGTCACCCACACACCTTGGTCACCTTACATCTTGGTCACCCACACATCTTGGTCACCCACACATCTTGGTCAACACACATCTTGGTCACCTTACATCTTGGTCACCCACACATCTTGGTCACCCACACATCTTGGTCACCCACGCATCTTAGTCACCCACACATCTTGGTCACCCACACATCTTGGTCACCCACACATCTTGGTCACCCTACATCTTGGTCACCCACACATCTTGGTCACCCACACATCTTGGTCACCCACGCATCTTGGTCACCTTACATCTTGGTCACCCACACATCTTGGTCACCCACACATCTTGGTCAACACACATCTTGGTCACCCACACATCTTGGTCACCCACACATCTTGGTCACCCTACATCTTGGTCACCCACACATCTTGGTCACCCACGCATCTTGGTCAACACACATCTTGGTCACCCACACATCTTGGTCACCCACACATCTTGGTCACCCTACATCTTTGTCACCCACACATCTTGGTCACCAAGGTTCAAGGTTTGTGTCTAGAAAGGGCAGGGGTGTGGGGGGTATGCGAGCACTTGTGGAAAATGCTCTTTGTGCAGCTGATGCTGCGGATTGTGTGAGTGGACTGCAGGGGGACATAAGCTTACACACACACACACACATGCACACGTGTCTAGGGTATGCTAGGAGAGGCGCATTCACACACACACACGCACACGCCACACACATACATACAGGCACAGGCACACACACACGCAGATGGTACTACCCAACTAATCACACACGCGCATACACGCATACATACGCGCTAGGTTGGGAAACAGCGGCAGGTGCTGCTTGATGTGGGAGCAGACAAGGGAGGAGCTCTTGGATCTACACAAGGCAGGTCGGAGGAAGAGGGCGGAGGAGATGGGAAGGGGGAAGGAGATCCGGGGTCTGAGGAAAAGGGCCGTGGAGAACCTATGGCTGTGGATGAGAGGTGCGTGAAAAAAGGAGAGAACAGCAAAAAGAAGGAGAACTATACTCTAACTGAGGAGAGGGAACTAATATGCAGGGGGTTAAAGTGTTGGAAAAGGTCCCCACAATCGAATGAGGATAGCGAGGATGTTTGTTTGGAGCGCTCGGCTGGTTTGGGAGTGGCTGGGTAGTTTATAAAAGCAGGGCACAGAAAACAGCCCGTGGAAATGGGCGGGAGGCGAGGGGGGTGGTTTGAGAGCAAGGCCACTGAGAAGGCGTAGGACAGGTGCTGATGAAAAAGGAGTGAGGGGGTTGTTTCGTGAGCAAGGCCACTGAGAAGGCGTAGGACAGGTGCTGATGAAAGAGAGTGAGGGGGTTGTTTCGTGAGCAAGGCCACTGAGAAGGCGTAGGACAGGTGCTGATGAAAGAGAGTGAGGGGGTCGGTTTGTGAGGAAGGCCCTCAAGAAGGCGTAGGACAGGTGCTGATGAAAGAGAGTGAGGGGGTTGGTTTGTGAGGAAGGCCCTCAAGAAGGCGTAGGGCAGGTTCGTTGATGGAAGTGGGTGTATGTGTATGTGTGTGAGTGTGTGTGTTTGCGTGCGTGTGTTATACTTTTTCAATGTATGAAGGCAAGGGACAGTGTATGTGACTGTGACTGTGAATGAGGTGGGCGTGACTGTGTATGAGGTGGGTGTGACTGTGAATGAGGTGGGTGTGACAGTTTATGTGACTGTGAATGCGAATGGGGTGGCTGACTGTGTATGAGGTGGGTGTGACTGTGAATGAGGTGGGTGTGACTGCAAATGAGGTGGCTGACTGTGTATGAGGTGGGTGTGACTGTGAATGAGGTGGGTGTGACAATTTATGTGACTGTGACTGTGTATGAGGTGGGTGTGACTGTGAATGAGGTGGGTGTGACAATTTATGTGACTGTGACTGTGAATGAGGTGACTGTGACTGTGAATGAGGTGGCTGACTGTGAATGAGGTGGGTGTGAAAACACTGCAGAGCTGCCCTTTCATCATGCAGGGAGGGGCTTTAGCTTGATACAATAGTCCATGTGCATGCACACACATGGTGACAGTCAAATTGCATGCACATACATGGTGACAGTCAAATTGCATGCACTTACGTGATAACAGTTAATTTGCGTGCACACATGGTGTCATACGCATGATGACAGGCAACTTGCATGCACATACATGGTGACAGTTAATTTGCATGCACACACATGATAGCCTACGTGCATGCACACACATGGTCACTTGCATGCGCATACATGATAACAGTTAACTTGCATGCACATACATGATAACAGTTAATTTGCATGCACACACATGGTGACAGTTATTTTGCATGCGCATACATGATAACAGTTAACGTGCATGCACATACAAGGTGGATGCCTACCTGCATGCACAAACAGACGGATCTGCATATTCATTATATACCGTTCGTTCACGATCAGTTCGTGACCACACTTTCAAATAATTAATTAAATTTTCGATTCAGTTCGTGAGGGAGTCTGGGGATTTATTTTTGAGTTCGAGGGCACTTCGGGAGGGCCCTGTCGGGAATTAGTTTTTGAGTTCGAGAGCCCCCATGTGAATGCTGCCTGTGCACTGCTACTGCTGTTAGTAATGGCTAAGCTGTGGCTGAGGCTTCAAGAACCCGGCCAGGGGATTCACACTGGCGCTTGGAGCTCATTTCGATTTCACCCTCAAAACTACTATAAATAATTAATTTATCACTTCGAAGTCAGTTCGGAGAGGCCTCCAAGAATTAATAAAAATTTTCGTTTTCTAGCCAAATAATTAATAAGTTTCCGAAGTGATCGTAAACAAACGGTATATGATGTGCATGCTTGTGGGAGGTTGCAGCTCAGGCTGAATAGGCATGCAGGTTCAACAAGCAGAGATAGATGCTGTAGGATACATGCCATGTCATTGAACTAGCCGCCACACATGTAGTTATGCTGTACCCATGCTTAAGACAAAAGATCATATGCCTGCAGAGGAGAGTGCAATCAACAACGCACACGTGCACACACACACGCACACGCGCACACACACACGTGCACACATACACACACACGTGCGCACATACACACACGCAGTGAGGAAGAGGAGGGAGAGCAATCAGAAAGAAGCATGCGAAGCAAGCAGCTCGCAAAGCAGCTTGCAAAACGGTCTGAGCATGGTTTCCAGCACGGGGAAGGTGGTAAAGAAGAGGAGGAGATGGTGCACAAGAGGAGTGGTGCAAAGGAAGAGTGCAGCAGGAAAGGGGGGGAGGAGAGCATGCCGGGAACGCTCAATGGGAGTGGTGAGGAGGAGGAGGAGGGTGATGAGGAAGACTTTTTCTCTGTCAAGCGGCGCAATGTTTTTGAGGACGGGGAGGAGGAGGGAGCGTCTGCTGCTGCTGCAGCGGCGGCGGCGGCGGCTGCCACTGCAGGCGACGGAGGGGGGGTGGGGAAGAAGAAAAAGATGAAGATTAAGGTAGGGAGGGGAGAGAGGCGGTGCTCGGTGTCAGGGTTGGGAAGGGGAGAGGAATTGAAGAAATGAGGAGGTAACAGTTGAAAAGGTGATGGGTAGAATGATTAAGAAACTGGGGAGGTAAAAGCTGAGGTACTGAGAAGGTTTTGCTATGATAGTGGGGAGTCTGAATGTAGGTTTGGAGAAAGTGGCAATGCAGGTTAGGGGAGGGAGGGGGTAAAAATTGAGGGAATTAATCAACCTATTGCTTGAAGCCTTGTTACGTTTGTGGGGGAATTTGATTGGGGTTTATGTTTTGAGAAACTTCCTTCTCAGAAAGTGGCAATTCAGGTTATGATGGGGGTAAAAGTTAGAGGTTGTGGGAAGGTAATGATTCAGGCATGCTGTTGCATTTGAGGTGCAGGGGTGAACGGAGGGCGAACTAAGATAATGTTATAGGTCGTGGGAAGTTAATGATTCAACCTGTTGCACTTGGTTGTAAAAGTTATATTTGTGGGGGGGGGTTGATTGGGGTTTATGTTTTGAGAAACTTCCTTCTAAAAAAGTGGCAATTCAGGTTGGGGGGGGTAAAAGTTAGAGGTCATGCAGGGTATGGGTCATGGGAAAGTAATGATTCAGGCATGCTGTTGCACTTGAGGTGCAGGAATGAACGGAGGGGCAAACTAAGATAATGAGTGAACAGGTTCAAGTCAGGTGTGTGTTTGTGTGTGTGTGTGTGTGTGTTTGTGTGTGTGCCTGCATTGACTTGCCGCTCATATGTGCAAGTGGGATTGTCAAGCTCAGAATTGCTCAAAACTGCAATATGGGATTTCCAGAACCTCAGTCTCTTGCTTTCATCACCAGCGACTTGTTTTTCCTTGATGCTGAAACGGTAATGAGGATTTAGAAGAAGAGAAAGGTTAGCAAAGGCCTACATGTTGACTGGATTAAATGTGCGCTGTCTGGTTTTTTACAATGACACGGTTGCCCCTTTGTAAATACCTGAAAGGGGCTAGGTGTAATAGCCCTACCCAAAAACACTAGTGTATGCCCCTACATTACTAGGGTTCAAGGAGTAGGCAGCGTTCCGCTTCTGACAAGGACACCCATGCTGCCGAATCAAAAGCGTGCCTTGACCTTTCCTCTGTGCATTCGCATGCAACGATGGAGTGCGCACCGCTCTTTGTAATATTGATGAGGAGTCCTACATTGTTGCAAGAACTTCAACACAACTCAGAGGTTTTCAAATTCATTAGTGCGGCTGTCGATCTTTTTTATTGATTTATTTGTTGGGACCTATAGGTTGAGCAGCCATGCCAGGCTGGAGGCCTTTGTAATCAAAACTAAACTACACTAAACTACATTGTTGCAATACATGCGCGCCTTGGCCTTGATCAATCTGTCCTCTGTACTCGCTCACCTGTGCAAGCACACACACACACGCACACACACACACACACGCACGCACACACACACACACGCACACACACACATACACACAGGTGGGGCGATCAAGTGGGCAGCGGACTGTGTTTGATGAGGGCGGCCAAGCAATGGACCCCCTAGCTCTTCTGGCCAGTGATCAACTAGGAGGAGGCGCAGCAGCATGGTGCGTGTGTGTGCGCGTGTGTGTGTGCGTGTGTATGTGTGTGTGGTGTCGGTGTTATATTGTACTTAGCAATGTCTTGGTAAGTCAGCACTTGATTGTGTCAAAGCTCAAAAACATTTCCATATTACAGCTCCTGTTCTCCATTTGCGATTTGTAAGTTGGACTGATGTTCTCCCAGTCTATTAATTAATTCACTTTGCTTCTGGCACAACATTTCCTTGTATGAAGGGGCAATCAGGGCGTTGGGCAGCACCTAGCAGGGCTGCATTCTTCTCATATTCTGTTCAACTAGGGTAGGCCAAAACCATGAATATATATGTACATATGGCGTACGTTCGGTATTTTTAGCAGAGTATTCACCATGCATACGGTCATATACGGCGTGCAGATATGGTTCTGGCCAACCCCATTTCAACTGACACACTTCATTATTGTCATGGCACTGCCCTGCATGCAGGGGCAATCAGGGCAACGGCACAGTCTTGGAGGGCGACCTGGAAGCAGATGAGGGCATGTACCTGGTGGCGGATGAAGCAGAGGACAGGTTTAAGGCAGCTGCTGACTTCATGCGCAGGTGTGTGTGTGCGTGTGTGTTTCTGTGTGCGAGCGTCGATTCATAGGAGTGTGTTTGTTTAAATTACCTGGTGACAAAGCACATAAAAAAGCTATGTGGGAACGCTCAAGGCAGCAACAGTTATTAGGGGACATGTGCCTTTGTGCCTTGACTATGCAATTGTTTAGTCTAGATCCGCCTGGCCATGCAAGCATTTGAGGCAACTTCATATGAGCACGTGACCCCATGTGAGCACATGCCCATCAAGCACACGCTTGCAAAGGGGGGCAATCATGGCGCGGTCAAGGTGGAAACATTGAAAATGCAAACAGGACCTGGTGCATATGAATTTTGAATTTCCATTTTTAAGTTCATGAGTACACGCATACAGTTGTGCACACACATACACACACAGGCGTGACAAGGCAGACAAGAAGCGCATGCAGGAGCTGCGGCATGCTGCTAAGCTGCAAAAAAAGGCAAAGCGCAAAGCGCGTGAAGCTGAGGAGGGAGGAGAGGGCGGTGGTGGTGTGGCTGTGTTAGGAGGGGGAGGGGGGGTTGAGAGTGGAAGTAGTGATTACGAGACT
>Ga0307947_1003617_pt1 | contig 12383 bp, 16 predicted proteins | sample OrgLakmetagen232_FD_201840 | JGI IMG/M metagenome (GOLD analysis project Ga0307947, IMG submission 201840) | Saline water microbial communities from Organic Lake, Antarctica - #232 | ecosystem: Environmental > Aquatic > Non-marine Saline and Alkaline > Saline | place: Antarctica: Organic Lake...
CCACACACCCACACACCCACACACCCACGCACACACCCACACCCACACCCACACCCACACAACCACACCTACACCCCCCCCACACACACACTTACACACAGACACACGCACAATTCACCTGACAAGTAGGTGTCACACAGCAAGCGGCCAGCAATGGTGCCAAGGGTGCCAGGGCCAGCCCCCCCTCCGTAGGCATGACCCCCTCCTGTCTGCTTGGGATAGTGCGTCCACTTACGACGGCCAATGCGGCTCCCAAGAGGCACCTGTGTGTGCATGTGTGTAAGTGTGTTTGTGTGGTTGTGGTTGTGCGTATGCGTATGCGTATGCGTATGCGTTTGTGTGTATGTGTGTATGTGTGTGTTTGTGTTTGTGTGTATGTGTGTGTGTGTGTGTGTGTGACCAATGCCCCAAAATGCGTGTTGATGCTCCGATTGAAAATTACTGGAACTCAGCTACACATTGCTTAACAAAAACAACACAAGGAAAGTTCCTCGCCACCAGTTTTAGAGTTACATAGCAGCTGCAGTTCAGCAGCTCCATGGTCAAGGTCAAGTCGCTAAAATATATATTGTGATGCGTCCAGGCAGTGACTCTGGCTGGTAAGGCTGACCTGACCAGCAGCCTACCTTGTTGAACTCCATGCGGTTCAGCAGCACTCCTAGGTCAAAGCCACTGATGTTGTGGCCCACCTGCGAAGTAGCATCGTTGCTTTGGGTCATGAACACTTATGTGTGTTTGTGCGTGTGTGTGTTTGTGTGTGTGTGTGTTTGTGTGTGTGTATGTAAGAATGCGTGTGCACGTGTGCGTGTGTGTGTGTTGTAGTCAGCCTACACAGAGAAGTAGATCCAGTTGAGGGATAAACCCCACAGTACAGAGATTAAGTGACAACACAACATTATAATTGTACACGATAGGTAAACATTTCCAACAAGCCCTTGCTTGGCCCTCTGCCAGTGTTCTGCTTCATTAGCATGGGCTCCACGTGAGACAGACTGTGCAGCTGGTTATAGCTTTGGCAACAGATGCCACACACCAGCATACCTAGGTCTAGGGCCTGCAGCTTTGTTAGGAGGACCAAAGAAAGCGTAACAAACACGTCACTCTCATGCATACACACTTTTTCAGTAGGAATTTGAGTATCACACACGCACCACGTATGTTCACGAATATATATACACCTATCACATAATGCACTTCGATTGTGCTTTAGTTTGAAAGACGCAATAGCACATCTGGTTGCAAGGTCTGTAGCTTGGCCAACAAAAAATCAGCAGTGCGCTTGACAGACATCACACTCACACACACGCACGCACGCACACACACACACACACTTTTCCACACCCATATCACACAAGAAACATCACGTCCTCTATTTCAAAGCACGCAAATCACGCACCAGCACATCTGGGTCTAACGTCTGCAGCTTTGCCAAGAGGGCGGTCAGCAGAGAGCGCTCTGTCGCCTGCAACACACAACGCAAACAGTGGTGTTTTTCTCTATAGAAGAAGTAGCCTGCAATGTCGTGATTTAGGAAATTTTGTGGCCCGAGACACACAAAGCACACAGTGACGTTTTCTTTATAGATGGAGCAGCCTGCTCTGTAATGATCCAGGTAACTCTGTGGCCTGCGACACAGAGCAATATTATCTGCTGCAGTGGTTCAGATCTAACACATCCACACTCACACCCACACCCACACCCACAGCCACAGCCACAGCCACACTCACACCCACACCCACACCCACACTCACACCCGCACCCACACCCACACCCACACCCACACCCACACCCACACCCACACCCACACCCACACCCACATCCACACCCACACCCACACCCACACACTCCCACATTCCACACCCACACACCTGCACCATCCACATGGGTCCATTGTGCATGCGACCGCGAGGGGTAGCATTCTTGTCAGCCACAGCCTGCTCAAAGCCTGGAGGCCACGTGTGGCCGTCCAGCTTGCGCACGATGGAGAAGTTGCGCAGCACCTGCACAAAAGTTGCGTGCGGTTGACTGGAACCCTATAGGTATCTGCTGACAGAAGAACAATTTACGCGATTGAACTATCTCAAACACTGTGTTTGACAGAGATGAAGAATGGGATTTTTGTGCAATTATTGTTTACAAGGCCCAAATAATGGTGTGTACCTGTGTTGGGACACACTTGGCTGGACCCAGTCTTACATAGTGGTGACCTTCAAAAGGGCGGAACGAGGGTTTTCTGATACTAGGGAAGCAACAGACAGGATAAGACAACGGAGTGGCAAGTTCAGTCCTACAAGTTATCCTCCCAAAAACGAGGGGCCATTCTCCATGTCTCAGCATTCTTCTAAGATGTTTGGGACATTTATGACCACAAAGGCTGACATCGTAACCTTTTATGGTATTTCTCAGCATTCAATCGTGAACATTTTCCAAATACACAAGTTAAGCAAAGATCATGTCTGTAGGGCTGACCAGAATCATGTGTATATGCGGTGTATATACGGTATTTTTAGCAGGGTGAACACCAAGTATACGGTCATACACGTTGTATATTAGGTTTTGGCCAACCCTAAACATGTGCCAGAGCTTGATCAACCTTGATGGCCAAAATTGAAGCCTTGGTAGGACACTTAGCAGCAAAGCAGCTTTTCTCTGATTATCGCTTCAAAATGCTTTTGCTGAAGCCCTCATGCTGTTGTAGTTGAAAAGTGTTTCGGACATTTGTTAGCAAAGTGGCTCTTCCTTTTTTGATATATTGGCAGTGGCTCCTTTGGTGCGTCTCCTTATTATACTGCTTGCGCAGTGATCTTTTTGATGCCTGTGTGATGCTATTCACAGTCCTTGTCCAGTGATCCTATTTTCCACTCGTTTCTTTCACGAACTTATCTTCCTGCCTGCGCAGTGTTTTTCTTTGATGCCTGTGTGATGCTATTTTCAGTGCCTGTCCAGTGATCCTATTTTCCACTCGTTTTTTTCACTAACTTATCTTCCTGCCTGCGCAGTGTTTTTCTTTGATGCCTCTGTGATGCTATTTTCAGTGCCTGTCTAGTGTTCCCTTTTTCTACTCGTTTCTTTACCAATTAATCTTCCTGCCTGTGCAGTGTTTTACTTTGATGCCTGTGTAGTGTTTTTCCCAGCGCATGCCCAATCTTCCTTTTTATCCACTCAATCCTTTCACCGACACAGGCTAACAATGCCCTGCAGGCTTATCAAGAGGAAGAGGGAAAGGCTCACCGCTGGTTTGTTCCATTTGTCCGGGGACATGGGCGCTTCAATGTCGACAGAGTCCACAATGTACACCATTGAAGCGGCCACGATCTGCGTAAAGACAGGACAGTTGGAAACAACCACACATTGGCACGGGATAGATGATTGTTGATAGTTGATGTCGATTGATAGTTGATGTCGATGTCCATACCAGGAACACTCGGAGCTGCCACGACAGGCAAGAAAAGTGGCAGAATGTTAGGGTCACAGGGCTTGTGGTTCAGCCAGAAGCAGGGGCGTCTTAGCGTGAACGATACCAAGCATGTGCACTAGTGAAGCTGCTAGTTATGGCCTATGAGGAGATAATGGAAGTGGCATCCGTCCACCTTAGCGGCCTATGAGGAGTGAACGGAAGTGACATCAGTAAGGTTGGCCAGAACCATATATATACGGTTTATATACGGTATTTTTGGCAGGGAAATCAGCAAATATGCGGCCATATACAGTATATAAATACAGTTCTGGCCAACCCTAGACATCAGTCCACTTAGCGTAGACGAGGCCAAGCATGTGCCCTAATGAAGCTGCTGTACAGCCTTTCAAGGTCACAGGGGTTGTGCTTCAGCCAAAAACAGGGGTGTCTAATGTTTAAGCGTAAACGATGCCAAGCATGTACGCTAATGAAGCTGCTATTTTTAGCCTATGACGAGTGGTGGCCTATGAGAAGAGGAAGGGAAATTAAATAAGTCCACCTTAGCGTAAACGGTGCCGAGCATGTGCATTAATGAAGCAGCTATACAGTCTTTGGGAGTGGAAGTGAAATGATACGTGATACATGTTCACCTTGTGGTGTGGGAGAAGTGCTTGAGCGTGAGCAAAGGGCGAGAAACAAAATGTGTGAGGCTATACACAGGAACGTTACAGTATATGGGCTCATGGGTAACGTGCACCAAAAACGCAGTAGCTAATATGCTCTGTGAGGGTGTGCTGATGGTAAAGTTTCGGTAAAGTTTCGGGAGAAGCTCCAGGTCAAGGTTGAGTACGGTTATGGGTAAAAGCGAAGAGGCTCATTTTATACACACATTTCAGCACACTTCTGGTGCAACAAACTTGCGTACGTTGTTGCTCCTGCATACGCCCGCTCACACCCACCACCACCAACCAATACAATCGCACACGCATACACACACGCACCCCATGCTGCTGCGTCTTTGTGTAACTCACGATCTTCAGGATGAGGGAGGCAGCTGTTTGGCAGGAGCTGCACTGACCCACTCACACACACACACACACACACACACACACACACACACACACACACACACATACACACACACACAAAACAAGGCCACGTGTGCGCAATTGCACACACAGGCGCGCACACACACACACGCACCTCATGCTGCTGCGTCTTGGTATTAACCACGGTCTTCAGGGTGAGGGAGGCCGTTGTTAGGCAGGGGCTGCGGCGACCCACAAGGGAGGGGTGTCTGGGCTCACACAGCACATCCTTGGGGGTGTTCACGCTCACCTCCACCTTGCACCAGCTGACCTGCGCGTCGTGCGGAGTCGAGCACAGGCATAGGTGTGTCTGGTCTCTGAAAGATAATCTTTAATATTCATGAAGTTTAGGTCCTGGGGTGAGTATGGTAAGGTACGGTAGATTAAAAAGAAAAAGGGGTTAGGCCCACACAGAGTATATCCTTCGGAGGTGTCACGCTCATCTCCTCCTTGCACCGGCTGAGCTGCAAGGCGTGACTTGCAAACACCCTTGCATCAATCGTCAATCATCCATCAATCCATCAACCCATGAATCATCCTTGCAGCAATCCTGCTTGCACCAGCTGAGCTGTGAGGCATGATTTGCAAACACCCTTGCATCAATCATCCTTCCATTAATCACCAATCAATCCATCAATCCATTAATCCATTAATCATCTTTGCATCATTCCTCTTTGCACCGGCTGAGCTGCGAGGCGTAATTTGCAATCACCCTTGCGCCAACTTATTTCACAACGCAGCCCAAACCCTAGGGCTGGCTAGAACCATGCATATACGGTAACAACATGCAGCATCTCAGAGAAAGCGCAACACACACATATGCATAGGGTTGGCCAGAACCATATATATACGGTTTATATACGGTATTTTTGGCAGGGAAATCACCAAATATACGGCCATATACGTTATATATATACGGTTCTGGCCAACCCTACGCATGAAGCAAATTTGCACGTACTGGATGGATCAGCCGACTTTTAAAACGTACCTGGTTCAAGAACTCCGTCCGCTTTGCCCCCTTCAGCAGCATCCAGCCTGGACCCTTGATTTCACGCTTCAGGATCAGCGACTCCAAGCTGCCGACTTGCTGGCCACCCCCCATTATGGCCACAAACGTGCTGCCCGACAGTCCCACAGGCAGCGAGCTTTCGATGGCAGGGTAGCGCACCTACATGCGCGTGTGCATGTTTGTGTGTGTGTGTTTGTGTGTGTGTGTGTGTTTGAATGTTCCCACCCCCAGAACAGCAGCAAACGTGCTCCCTGACTTTACCACTGGCAGTGAGAAATTTTGCTTCAGTGCCATAGGTAGCGCACCTGCATGTTTGTACATGTGCGTAAACGTGAGTGTGAATGCATATTTGTATGTGTCCGCCCCCCCATATAGCCACAGACGTGCTCTCTACATGGCAGCGAGATCTCAGTTTGCTGGGTTGCGCACCTAGTCGTGTGCATATATATAAATATGTGTGTGTGTGTGTGTGCGTGTGTGTGTGTGTGTGTGTGTGTGTGTGTGTGTGGTTAATAAACGCGTGTGCGTGGGCATGTGAGTAATCATGGATCAATCTGTTCCTGACTCCCCAAACGGGCATGTGTCCAAAAGGGCCAGCAGGCACGTTCCTTTTATAAAAGATTTAATACACTCAATGACCGACACGTTGTTTGGTATGCACCTTGCAACCTGCTTGTGCACACCTACCTGTACACACCTGCCTGTACACACCTGCCTGTTCACACCTTGCTGTACCTGCCTGTGCACACCTTGCTGTATACACCTTGCTGTTTCTTGCCACCTGGCTGTACACACCTGCCTGTACACACCTGCTTGTACACATCTTGCTGTATCTTGCCACCTGCTTGTACACACCTGTCTGTACACACCTGCCTGTACACACCTAGCTGTACACACCTGCCTGTACACACCTTGCTGTTCACACCTTGCTGTATCTGCTTGTACACACCTTGCTGTATACACCTTGCTGTTTCTTGCCACCTGCCTGTACACACCTTGCTGTACACACCTTGCTGTACCTGCCTGTACACACCTGCCTGTACACACCTGCCTGTACACACCTGCCTGTACACACCTTGCTGTAGCTTGCCACCTGTCTGTACACATCTTGCTGTATCTGCCTGTACACACCTGCCTGTACACACCTGCCTGTACACACCTTGCTGTAGCTTGCCACCTCTCTGTACACATCTTGCCTCCTGTATACACACCTAGCTACCTGCACAACAGCACATCCCTCACATACCTTGAGCACCCACTGCTCCCCGTGCGGGATCTCTGGCTGCTCAAACGCGTACGACCGCTTCACAGGGACCTGCAGGGCAAACAAAAAAGGCACACGGCCAGGTGTGTAGGATTGCTTGATAGGAACCCAGGGAGGGAAAAGGAAACAAGCATACGACGAAACGTGCTCGATTGTTTCAAAGCATTAAAACATGGGGGAAATGTGGCACCAAAATGCTAAGCAACGTCGTGATGTGAATATTTGCACAGTGCTTCATTAACCATCTGCAGATTGATAGAGGCATTACTGAAGCAACAGGTATAGCGTGCTGTCAATCTGCCGTATGCATGCATTTGTGTTCACTCCCCTCCTCTTCCCCCCCGCTCCCCCCCTCCACACACACAGCTACAAATGCAAACACATATTTTACACATACACACACAGACACACACAGCTACAAACGCATACACAGACTCAAACATACACGAAAAGCAAACGCCCACAAATTGTGCCCCTCACCCGACACACATATATACATAGTGTTGGCCAAAACCATACATATGTACGGTGTATGTACGGAATTTTAGCAGAAAAACTACCATACATACAGTCATATACGGTGTACATATACGGTTATGGCCAACCCTACACACACACACACACACACACAAACACACCACACACACACATACACACACAAAAGCACACACACACACACACAAACACACACACACACACACAAGCACACACACACACCATTTTGTAGCTGCGCACACCGTGCTTGTGCAGCAGCTCTCGGATCTCTGCCTTCATTCCGTTGCATCGCTCCTGTGCCACGAGAGAGTTGCAAACAGAGGCACAATGTTTGCAGGCGCCTTTGAGTGGACACCCAACAACAGCAACATGTTTTGTAAGATTGCAGAGGTGTGAAAATATGCTCTTGAATGGATCATTGCATGACAAGAAACATCACATCATCAGTAACAGTATCACATCATCGGTATCAGTTCAAAACCACCCAGTTGCCATTAACAGTATTTTCTTACACAAATGCAACGCCCTGAGGAAACGGAAAGAGTAGAATGCCAGAAATCTCACCAAAATAACCTGCAATGCCTTGGAGAAGGGAAGGGAAGGCATGAACAAGAAAAGGAGCGCTTTCTTTCAGTATCTTTTTCTTTACTCGTGAATAGTTTACTGCCATCTCATGATGCGTACGTAATAAAGCCTGTGACCTTGGAGCAGAGAAGGGAAAACAAAGAGCGCGTTTACACCTGCAGTGCCTTGAGCAGGTCCAGCTTACGAGTGGGGTCAGCCTTCACTGCGGCCTCCAGAGCCGCCAAGCTGCCGTCTGCGTCAGCAAACACCTGTATTCACACAGAATTACACACACTCATGCACGGATACCGCCAAGCTGCCGTCTGCGTCAGCAAACATTTGTGTTCACACAGAAATACGCGCACTTACGCACACACTCATACATGGGTGCACATTAATGTTGGTATATGGTGTGTGACCACACACGATTCTTTCACAGTACATCAGATCATTTGTAATGAGTTGGAACTTTGCTGAATACCGAGCATCCATAGCAATAATAAACACGTCAATGACAGGCACAAATCCTGCCAAGTGTGCCACGTACGTGTGTGGAGTTCACACACGTGTCTGGGTGGAGTGCAGTCAGGGTTATCCGCATCATTGAGCACATGTGACTCTATTGTACACACACACACACACACACACACGCACACACGCACGCATGCATGCACACACACTGGTGTGTGTGCATTGCATAAACCACCGCGAGCACGTGGTATGCTGTTGCACACATACACGTGTGCCTGTGTACAAGCAGAGGCAATAGGTAAATTGCACACACACACATACATACACACATGCACACACATGCACACACATGCATACACACACATACACACACATACACTGTGCATGTGCTTTGCAAAACAACACTGAAGTGCACGGCATCTGCCTAATGAGGGCCCCAGTTTGGTGGTTTTATTACATACCTACATACACATGTGTCTGCGCACAAAAAAGTGTGCTGCGTTTGCAGTTGCGTGCGCTGGCACAGGCACACACTGAGGCCTTAGCAAAATGCATTTCTCAGTCACGTACCATGGAGTGTCCTTACCATATAGTTGTTTGCGTAGCCACGCTGCAAGAAGCATCCTTATCGTGATTTGCTGCTCAGCTTCTGAGCATATATTCAGTCACTCAGTTATACTCGCCAAATCATGACTAAGCACAATTCATTGCTCAGTCACGTACCATAAAGAGTCCTCGTCAGGTCTGCTTGCTTATAACGGGATTTAGCCGTTCTGACAAGATCTACGGATTTTCAAGTCCTACAAGTTCTAACAACTACCAACAAGCCGCGCCTGCAGCTGTGCACAAATGCAGAAGTATACACACAAGTATGCGCACGAATGCAGAAGTATGCACACAAGTATGCGCACGAATGCAGAAGTATGCACACAAGTATGAGCACGAATGCAGAAGTATGCACACAAGTATGCCCACGAATGCAGAAGTATACACACAAGTGTGTGCACGAATGCAGAAGTATGCACACAAGTATGCCCACGAATGCAGAAGTATACACACAAGTGTGTGCACGAATGCAGAAGTATGCACACAAGTATGCCCACGAATGCAGAAGTATACACACAAATGTGTGCACGAATGCAGAAGTATGCACACAAGTATGCCCACGAATGCAGAAGTATGCACACAAGTGTGTGCACGAATGCAGAGGTACGCACACAAGTATGCCCACGAATGCAGAAATATACACACAAATGTGTGCACGAATGCAGAAGTATACACACAAGTATGTGCACGAATGCAGAAGTATACACACAAGTATGTGCACGAATGCAGAAGTATACACACAAGTATGAGCACGAATGACGCTGCTCCTCAATACGACCAGTTCCCTACCTCTGGGTGTGGCAATCATACAAATCCGATCGTTCCCTACCTCAGAGCATTCACTGCATTTGAGCATGGGCAACCATACACATCTGATCGTTAATTGTGCTATTACTCAACACGACCTTTCCCTACCTCTGGGCGTGGCACGACCAACAAGCTGCGTTGGCAGTTGCGTACGACAGCAGAGGCAGACACGTAGGTTTGGGCCCTGTGGTTGCCTTTGGTTGACACGATGGGCACCTTGCCAAAGAGGATCACCTCGCCTGCGAGAATTTGCACAAAAGAACAATTGCACTTATTTGCTGGTTTGAGGTTGACACGATGGGCACCTTGCCAAAGAGGATCACCTAACCTGCAAGAAGACGCACAAGAAGGCATTTGCTTTGAATGGTTGCCTTTAATCGATATGGTAGTTTTATCACAACATCATGATTAGTACAGCGCGGCAGGGATGCACTATCCCTTTTTCCAAAGTAGGATCTCTGGACTCAGGGTGCTCTAGCTAAGTCACGCTGTAGCTCTGGAAGCAGAAGGATTTCACGGTGTGTCACACACAGACACACACACATATACATACACACACAAAGACACACGCACACACAAACACACACACAAAGACACACAAGCACACACACTCATACATACACACCACACTTCCATTCCACCTGGCCTAGTCTCCACGTTCTCGTACGCGTCAATGAAAAAGAAGGGCATGTTGCCGTCCTTATCCACTGTGAGGCCCTCCAAGCCTGAGCCAGCAGGGTCAGCAGGCCCAGAAGCATCTGCACACAGAACAAAAATTTAGGCATACGTGACATATAAAGTGCATGGGTCAGCAGACCCAGAAGCAACTGCACACAGCACATTTATTCAGTCGTATGTAAGTTCAAAAGTGTACAGACCAGCAGGTCCAGAAGCATCTGCACATTGTACACCATTATATCATTCAGGTCATCAACCTGACATCAATGATTGCATCGTTCAGGTCATCTGTGATCGTTATCTGACATCAATGATTGCATCATTCAGGTCATCAATCTGACATCAATGATTGCATCATTCAGGCCATCTGTGATCGTTATCTGGCATCAATGATTGCATCATTCAGGCCATCTGTGATCGTTATCTGGCATCAATGATTGCACCACTCAGGTCATATCTAACATCTGCACAAAACATATCAAGAATGTGTAACTTATCAAGTGTACGGTCTGCAGGACCAAGTGTTGCTCAGGTGAGGGTTGTTGGGCTTTTAACAACAACAATCAGGAAGTTAAAAAAGGCAATTGACGTGAAATTGAATTGCTCGTTCAATTAACATGCCCCTCCATCTGCTGCGTTCCGCGCTTTTCGCTTTTCACAACAATATCATGAAACGTGGGTAAGACGCATACATGCCTTGCAAAGTGTGCACAGATTGTTTGTTGAGTGTTACGCCTCCGTGGGTCAACAAACACATGCGGTATGGTATACAAACACTAACAAAAACAGACAGGTCTTTGCAATCGCACTCAGACTTGCATCAACCCACCCTAGCACACACAAGAGCATGATTAACTTTGCACTCCAACTTGCACACACACACCCACGCAATACACACTAGGTTCTACCAAGCACGTGATGCCATGGCTGCTGATTAAACACATACACTCAAACACACAAATTCTTGAACCACACAAAACACACACACACACACACACAACTAGGTGCTACTGCGAGCATGTGATGTCATTACCACTGATCACAAACACAAACACACACACACGCACACACACGCACACACCTGCTGCTTTGTCTCCTGCATTTGCCTCCTCTGTTGCTGCATCCATCTCGCCCCCACCATCAGCATTGCTATACATGTCTGCCCAGCCCTGCATTTTGTATGTGTGTGCGTGTGTACCTATGTGCATGTCTGTTTGTTTCGTTGTGTGTGTGTGTGTGTGTGTGTGTGTGTGTGTGTGTGTGTATGTGTGTGTGTGTGTGTGTGAGTGTGAGTGTGTTGCGTATTCGCACGCACAAACGGAGGAGACACAAACAGATGGCAGACTACATTCTGCTTGTATAGAAGGGCACCATTCATGTACGGCACCGTGTATTGAATGGCACCATGTATTCATGTAAAAATTGACACCATTTGTGGAGCATTGCCAAGCGAGGAACAGAGCACCATGCACTTTCATCTCTTGCGCACGCACGCACACACACACACACACACACACACACACACACACACACACACACACACACACACACCTGTGCTGGACGAGCTGCCTCCTCAGGCTCAGCGGCCACATGGGCGGGTGCAGGTCGAGCAGCGGCGGCTGCAACGTTTTCTGCTGGTGCTGTGCCATTGGATGTTACTGCATACAAGGAGCAGCACGTGCATGTGTGCATGTGTGTGTAATTGTGTTGCACAGATGCAGAACTCGTGCTGACTAAATTTTGGAAAGCCTGTGAATCCGGTGTTACGTAGGTGCCATGCAGTTCTTGTGTGCTCACATGTGTGTGTGTGTGTCTGTGTGTGTGTGTGTGTGTTTGTGTTTGCTTGTTCAATGCAAGCGCCTCCGCTCCGTTGCTCATCTATGGACCTGATTTGTGGGCGTGATCTGAGAAAAAAGGAACACTTTTACGCCGCATGCTTACATGAAGAATCAGTACATCATATCTATGATTTGTATCATACACCCCCGCAAGCCTTTCCAACCC
>Ga0307947_1003619_pt1 | contig 12372 bp, 11 predicted proteins | sample OrgLakmetagen232_FD_201840 | JGI IMG/M metagenome (GOLD analysis project Ga0307947, IMG submission 201840) | Saline water microbial communities from Organic Lake, Antarctica - #232 | ecosystem: Environmental > Aquatic > Non-marine Saline and Alkaline > Saline | place: Antarctica: Organic Lake...
CCCAAAAAACAGCCTCCTGACCGTACTGTGCTTTTAATGTTGTAAGGCTTACTTTTTGCAAAGTGCTGGAATAATAATACTTTTCCAACCGCCCACTCTATTAGAAAAACGTATTGAACAATTATTTTTAGCGGTTTGATCAGCATTATTCACTCAAAGAAACGTTGATTGCGGATGGTGATATTGGTCGTCCCCAAGCAATCCCCCCCCTTCCTGGCCAAACAGACCAAACAGTGCCAACAAGCTTAAACCAACCAAATTCCCCAGCCACTTCACCGTTTTGGGTCCTGGAAGTTGTGTTAGACATCTATTTCTTCTCTCTACATGTCTGCAAAGAAGGAAGCAAAAAAGACTGGGAATATCGCGGTACGATACAGACATCCTTGCTCGCACACTGCACCAATCTGCGCCCTCTAGATTCCCCAGGTCTTAGTTTTTCATACCGCAGCTCTGTGAGTCTGAGGTTCGGGAAGGCACAAGCTCCTTGGCAAAAATAAGAACGTGCATGTCACGGTACAAAATATTGATTTATAACTTAACCAGGCCACCATTTGGCTTCATTTCATCTTTTATTAGGCTTTAATAAATACTCTCGGGACAGGAACTTGCCTGAAACTCGCAGCAGGTATGGGGCAATAGATTGTTTGGGTCTTTATTCCTGTGTCTCTTGTGTGAGTACTTCCCGCCCGCAGGCGTTCCCAGTACCCTTGCCCCAATTTCGACATTGCAGCACTGCTGTATGATAATTATATATATAAAGCTGACATCCTGAAGCAGAGGTTGATCGCTACAAGTTCAGGAATGCGCCTTTTCCCAAAGTAGGTGCAGCGAGCACCGGGCCTCACACAGCATCCTAGTTTGCCAGATTTCTGGTAAATGTCAACGGTCAGATTTCGAAAACAAGTATGTTACATTCAGTTGAAGTAGAGGGGGCTTTGGATCGGATGGAAAGCTTGTTGGCACGGTTTGGGTGAAATCAGGCATGGGGACAACCTGTTCTCCTTGTACGGTACCACAAATTATGCTCGTTGTGCTGTGGGGAAAGAAAATTTCAAACGCGACGACCTCCATGAATGACAGGGCAATGGGCTTTATTCCATGAAACGCCACAATATTATATGTTCTCTCGTCCAATCTACACACGCAAGATTCACATACAGCTCAGGGAAAGCAGAAAACTAGATATTGCTCATTCACGTAAACGACTCAATCTTCCGGGACACATGTTTACCTTCATTACTCCTGCCTCCTCCCCTCTCTTTCCCTCAGGCCCCCAAGGAACAATGATCCCTGCCCTGCCTCAGCAGCATGCTGTCCTGCAGCAACAGCTCTTGCATGCCGCACAGCAGCAGCAGCAACAGCAGCAGAAGCAGCAGCTGCTGCAGCGGCAGCAGCAGCAGCACATGCACAGTCCGCCTGTCAAGCCTCAGCCACCACCCTTGCACAGTAAAGGAGGCAGCATCGAACCAACATCCTTGCCAATGCCCCCCCCCCTTCCCTTGCCTCCCCCTTTGGGCAGCAGTGGCGAGGCTAGAGGAGAGAGGAGGGGTGGGTTTTTGTGTGTCCGTGTATGTACAAGTGTGTTTGTGTGTATGTGTAGATGTGTATATGTGTGTTTACATGCGCTTGCGTGTGCATTTGTGTGTATGTGTGCGTGTGTGTGTGTGTGTGTGTGTGTGTGTGCATGCGTGTATGCGTTTGTGTGCGTGCGCATATGTACTTGCATGTGCATGTGCGTTTGTTTGTATGCGCATGTGTGCGTGCATGTGTGCATGTGTGCACTTGTATGTGTGTGTTTGTTTAAGAATATGTATGTGTGAGCATATCAGTGTCTTTTATCACGCACATAAAGACACACTTTTCTTTTTGTGACTTTTGTTCCTGACACCCACACACACAACGCCCGTATTGCACTGTTAGCGCTGTGCGTGTTTTTTGGTGGGTCAGTCATGCTGCAGCACTCATTTAATTTTGCCTGGGCACATGTCTGAGCACGTACTGCCTGTCCTTGGCCACATTCTTTGGCAGCCGAGAATGGTTGTGTGAGCTTTGTTTTGACATGTGTTGCCTGTGTTGCTTCTCTTGATTATATTTCCCTCCTCTTGCATCTGAAGAAGGTCAGCCCTTTCCTACCCGTATCAGCTGAAGTTCTGGAGCAACAATAAGTGTGTGTGTTGTCCCGTAACGTTGCCCAAAAAGCTTGCAATGCTTTAGTCTACTCATCCTGAAGAGACGTATGTATACACATGTGCTCCCTCCAACTGGCACAGAAAGGAGAGGTGGCATGCTTATGCCGAGCATCTTTGGGAGCAATTTGAGGCCACCTGCAAGCAGTATGCCACTGTCCTCTCAGCCGCTTCAGGTAGAAAGGCATCCAAAGCTGCATGCAGTTAGTATGTGTGTGTTGGAGCCTGTCTGTGTGTCTGCACAAGCTGGGCTGGTGTCTTCCTGCCTCCAATGTGGTTTAAACGAGCCACAGCATTTTGCTTCCATACCCTGCGAGTGCGGACAAGTACCTAAATTTTTATATTGTGACCTTTGAATACTCACGCAACTGGTTGTACGCCTCACTTCTGCATTCCTTTCAATGCTCTTGACAGGGGCAGCAGCTGCAGCAGCTGCAGCAGCAAAGGGGCGGGGGCTTGGGTATTCATGGCCCACAAACCGGAGCTCCCCGCAGCAGCGGCAGCTCACACCACCATGCAGGTAGGAGGCAGAAATTCTGGTTGTTATCAAAGACCGTTGCGATTTCGAGCACTTTGACCTTTGTCTCTCTCTGAATGTCTCGGCTTTGCTGACTGACCTCAGCTTATTTTTCTCCACCAGGATCACTGGCTCATCACTTGCTTCATGCTCTCACACGTTATGTGCACAAATGTACACATGCACAAATCATCAAGCTTGCATATGTGTACGCGGTCCACCAGCATACTTGTACATACACATACATGCACGCAGCACACACATGCGCACACACTCACACGGCATCCACACACGCACAACACGCACACATTGCTATGTGTATACTTGATAATGTGCATGCGCGCACGCACATACAAACAAACATACATGGCTTGTGTTGCAAGCAATTGCAAGCACGTACAGATTCACTCAGCATGCATGTCAGGCCTGTGCACTTACGCCGTAAAGTTGAATTTTGGACCGTAATTACGGTACCGACCGTAATTACCCCATACAGTACGGTCCAAATTACGGTCGGCCAAAATTACGGTTTCAGACCGTACAAGACGGTGCCACCATACAGTACTCTTTAATCGTAATGTGGCCGTTTGGCTCCAATTTCGGCCCCCCTCCCAAAAAATTCTTTCTGCAACAATTGAATGAATAAAACACAAATCATCAATTTGGAATCAAGTACTGCGTCCGACTTTGAGTTTCCATGCAAGCCACTGCTGGGCCCTTCCCCCGAGCTGATGCAGCCCCAATCCAACCTCAGGGTCGTTCAGGGAAGCATTTCTGTGGCATCAGCACGTAAGAGGAGCATGCTGGAGGTGGAAATGGAAGGTGTTGGGATGGAGAGGCCTTTCTGAGGCCATTTTTGCACTGGCAGTGCCAGCTTGGCACCTTACCGTACACCGTACAGTAAAATACCGTAATTACGGTAAATTACGGTCCTCCCAAATTGTAATTACGCCGTAATTTACAAAATTACGGTACGTACAGTAAAAAGCGTACCGTACCATACACCGTACAGTGCACAGGCCTGATGCATATGCATGCGCAGCTCATGCACATGCCGACCACACATGTGCATGCGATCGTGTGCTGCATTACAGCACAAGAGCACAAATTTATGTGCATGTGCGAACATACAACATTCAAGCGCGTGCACACCAGGCCTGCACCATCTTTTGTAAAACGCCTGTCTTTGCTTCTTTGCTAAAATAATTACAGGCTCCTGGAGCCAAGGTGGGAGCAATGCAGGTGCGTGCAGGCACAGAGTATTTTGAGGTGCATATGGGCCGGAAAGTAGGTTAGCAAACACAAAACAGACGCCTGTAAGTTTGCAGTGTTTCAAGCCTCACTGCTTGCCCTAGGTGGTGTTGAAAAGGGCTTGGGTGCCTTTGGTCGTGGCAAGGTTTTAGGACCTCAAAAATATTGCGCTGGCTCTGCAGCTTTGCTTGCTGTGCTTGCATGTTTTAAGCAGCAACAGCCAATCCTAACCTTAAAACCCTGTAATACAGTAGTCTGCCAGCCCTAAAAATGTATGTTGGTGGAACAAAAGGGTTGTTGCATAATGTGTGTGTATGTGTGTGCGTGCGCGTGTGTGCGTGTGTGTATGTGTGTATGTGTGTGTGCGTGTGTGTGCGTGTGTGTGTGTGTGTGTTAGAGAGACTGTGGAAGGCTATCACAAGACCGAATGGATGCGCTCCTCTCCTCTTCTCCGTGGACGTCAGGAGCACACAAACACACTCACACACTCACAGTGTCGGTTGCAACCCATTCACGTTGTACTCTTTTCTTAGTGCTCAAGCAGTTTGCAGTACGCACAGATTGGTATTTATTGTGATCTATGCAAGCACGATAAGCGCGCAGCACTGCTCCCAAATTGTGTATGTACGGGGTCTGCTTGTTTTGCACTTCTTGGGCTCTGTCTACGCTCTTAACTCGGCTTGTCTCACCAGGTGAACAGAGTGCAAAGCAAAAAGAACTTCGATTGTTTACATATACCCTCACTTGGTGCCAACTGGCACAAAACGCAAAGCAAGCTCCCTAAACGCCCCAGAGGTTGAACTTTGTTGTTTCAACTGGCACAGAACGCATGGACACACAGCTCATCAGCAAAGGAGGGGACGCCATGGGCAGCATGTCCAGTCACGCACCCAACGGTCCTCCCTCGCGTTCCTCAGGAGGCATGGTGGCTTCACAGATGCGGCCAGCGCACCAGATGGGAGTAGGAATGGCTGCAGGGGGAGGGGTCACAGGGATGCAAAGTGAGCAAGGAGGTGGGTGGGCAGGGAATGAGGTGCATGGAGCTGCTGGAAGCATGCGGCCTGGGAGTGCAGCTATGAGCTGGAGTAGGCCTATGGGTGGGGGCATAGGTGAGGGGCAGCCTGCTTCACAGCCACTACCAACCCCGCCTGGCAGTGCTGGGTTTGGGCTTGGGAAGTTGGGACGGGAGGCAGGAACCGTGGACCCTAACTTCCCCAACTGGCACAGTTCGGGAGGGAGTGTGAGTGCAGGGATGATGAGTGCAGCGATGGTCGGAGGGGCAGGGGGCATTGGCATGGGCATGAGGGGTGGTGGTGGCCGGGGAGGGGGACAAGGAATGGGGGGGGGCAGGTTGGGGGGGGGTGGAGCGGGAGGGGATCAAGTAATAGGGGGGGAACACGCGGGACCGTCAAGAGGGTTCCATCATCACTACCAAGGCTTTGGAGGATGCTTGCTGGAAGGGGGTAGCGCTGGGATGATGCCTGACAGGAACTTTCAAGCAAATGCAGGTGGAGGGTGGGGAGGAGGGGGGAGGGGAGGTCTGCCACTGCAGCCTGTCTTGCAAGGCCCTAGCCTACCGGGAGCAGCAGGCAGGCAACAGGAGGAAGCGTCAGGTGCGCACATAGGTGTATGTGTGCGCGTCTCAATATATCATTAATAGGGTTGGCCAAAACCATACATTTATAGGTTTATACGGTGTACATAGGGTATAATTAGCAGGGAAATCACCTTACATACAGTCATATACGGTGCAGATATACGGTTCTGGCCAACCCTAATCATTAAAAGCCAATGGATGCACTTTTGTGACCATTCTCACATACATACACACATACATACATGCCTAAGTACATGCATATACCTAAATCAATCCAATTGATGAGGATGTGCCAATTGGCTGGGCTGGAGCTGAGGAATCGAAATCTGATTTTCGTTTTTTAATGAGGGTGGCCCGGGAAGTTTCTGCACCCTATTTAACACCATAGCCCCAAAGCATATCTTCCCAGATTCAACTGAACGCCATTTATAAGCCTTCAATGACAGGTCTCTAAGTATGCAGTTGTACTGGGGATGGACACCACATACAAACAACTAGTTCATATTATGTCTTGCATATCTGCCATACATAGCAATTCCTACTTCTGCTAAAAGGGGAGGCGGGAATGAGCTTCATTCACACGTCAGCCGCTGCACGGAACGCGCACGGTTCAATACCACACAGACGGTGATGGAGGGTCGCGGCATAGAACTAGGAGAGGTTTCAAGCAAACCTGCATCACACAAACACACTATGCAAAACACAGGACAAGCACTGCCTGCTGGAGGATCACTTGGGCATGGGCTTGCTGGAGCTGCATCAGGCCACAGCGGTCATCCTCACCCTTTGGTTTCAAGTGCTGGGCCCACTGCCTTTGGGCTGGGCTTAAAGGGAGGAATACCTTTAGGCCACATGGGGGGGCCGCCCCCCCGCCCCTTCCACTCATCCTTCCCAGCAGCGGCTGGACCTCGCCCCCCCACAGCTACCCACAAGTGGGTGCGTCCAGAGCTGGCGGCAGCTGCGGCGGCTGCAGGAGTCGGGGTGGAGGAGATGGAGCAACAGCAGCAGCAACAGACGCAGCAGCAGAAGGTGAGGGGCGGCAGAGGTTAGGGTGCAAGGGCCCGTGCATGCCATGGCTGAGGGGAAGAATTATGTTGTGAAGTAGAAGACTTGAATAAATTTGTATCAGATAGCGCCAGTAAGCCAGTGGGTTTTCTCAGCTGTTGTGAAACGAAAAAGTGAATCTTATATGTCAGTTATAGACTTGGGGAGCACGAGGAAGCATCGTTGGAAATATTTTTGCTCCACTTAAATGAAAAAAGTTTTGCTCCACTTTAATGCTCCGATCGTACCGCACGCAGAATGCGGAGCTCCAGCGTAAACTTGCCATCATTGCCCAGAAGCGTGAGGAGCAGGCGAGGGCAAAGGCCATCGCAGAAGCTGCGTCAGAAGGAGGAGGAAACGGAGGGGTGGGGTCTGCAGGTGCAGCCGTGGCACCGCAGCTTGCAAGTCAGCAGCGTGCTGCTGCAGACCCTGCTGCTGCACCCAAATCGACTCCAAAACCAGCTCCAGCGCCTGCTCCCAGGCCGACTCCCCCTCCCGCCCTAGCTGCAAAGCAGCTGGACCCCCAGCAGCTGCTGCTGCAGAAGCAGGAGGAATACATGGACCAGCTGCGCAAGATGATTGCCATCAAGGAGGCGGAGCAGAAGGCCAAAGGTGTGTTGTTGTAGGTTGTTGCTTTTGAAGCTGGCACATGCCAGGATTGCAGTGCCTACAGGGCGTTGCCAAGGTCTGCACGTGGTTGTGAATTGCAGATCATTGGGTGGTCAGAAGAAGGAGGGGAGCATTGAACATTGTTGCATTTGGTGTGCAGGGTGTAGGCATATGAGTGAAAAGTGCGTGTGTTGCTCTGTCGACAAGTCTGGACGAGCCTCAAAGTGGGTAAGGCTTGCCTAAACAGGCCCTAGATGCAGTACATACTTGTGAATTAGTTAATGGAACTTACACGAAATAAGTCTGGTCTGGGTTAAACCAAACCGTACATACAGAAATACAGCGTATTTTGATATGCCATATAAGTCATACGGTGTAACCATACTGAAAATTTCCCACTGTGGGAGCCCACATATGATCGTTCAAGGGTTTTGGCAGACCGTGTATATACGGCGTACATGCGATCTGTATTTGGTAAAACAGTATATATACGCCGTATTTATGTATGGTTGTTGTGTGGCTAGAGGCGACCTTCAAGTGACCTGCGATGCCACAAAAATTCTACTTTTTGCCATTGCCTTCTGTTTATTAACTTTTTTGTTCTTTTGGATGTTCTTTAGGGTATTACTTTTAATGATGGGGCCTCAGGTTTTGCAGCAGCAAGTGGTTCAGCCGCAAGTGGCTCAGTAGCAGAAGTAGAAGTAGCAGCGAGTGGCGCAGTAGCAGAAGTAGAAGTAGCAGCGAGTGGCTCAGTAGCAGATGCAGATGTGGCAGCGAGTGGCTCAGTAGCAGAAGTAGATGTAGCAGCGAGTGGCGCAGTAGCAGATGCAGATGTGGCAGCAGGCAGAGGAGGCATTAAAGGAGATGAAGGAGCAAAAGAGGAGGGGAAAGGCGTCATTCTGGAAAGAATTGCAGCTGGTGATTGAAGATCACAAGGGGGAGAGGCTTTGCTGGTTGCAGTGCATCAAAGAGGGGGTGGGGTATGAGAGGCTGCTGAGCACTTTAAACCCAGGGGGGTAAGCCAGAGACCATTTTAAGGCGTCAGTGTGCAAGGGGGTCAGGCAGCAGCAGGGGCAGAGGGGCCTGACCTGAACTCAAGATAGACATTATAGAACGTATGCAGAAACTGTGTTGCATGGGCATGTTATCTTGCCCTTATCAGGGAAATCTTTGCAATATGCATGGTATGTGGCACACAGTGATGTTGGTGGCTGTTTAATTTTTAAACCTTTGGGCAAGCCTAGCTCCCTACCATTCATTTGTTGGGTAAAAGATTGAGTCATGCGTACACAGCTCTTCAAGAGCTGCAATACGTCTCCTCTACGAAACAATAATGAGTGAATCTAACTTCCCTCATACAGAGTGGCGTAAATACAGTATAAAAATACCTTGTCTGGTTAGGGCCAACCCAAAATTGAAATTTTTGGTCGTTCCTATAGGAATGGTAAGTACCTGCAAATGATGTTAAGGCAACAAAGGTTAATAAGGTATGTGAAGGAACGTTTATGGTATGTAAGGAATTATATATGGTATCTAAAGGAATTTTTATGATTTCTGGTCAGTCACTAGGGTGCCAGGCAGGGTGTGCTACACCTGTGAAACAAGCTGTGATGTTGCAATGCTTAACTACATCTAAAGCATAAGTTTTGGTTTGGGACCCAAACTGTGCCTCGTTGACGCTGTACTGATGGCCTAGCCTTTTTACCTCGCGGGCTTAAAAAGATACCTTATCCCTCATCAAAAGCTATAAAGCTTAAAAATATTGTCAAAATGTGGCGCTTTTAACTTTTGGCTGCTTTAGGTGATTGCCTGCAAAAAACGTCCCAAAATGAACACCCAGTCTTGTGTGTAGACTTTGCATACACAGGCGACATGGGTAGACCTCGTTGAATCTTGTCTAGTAGCTGGTGCCCCCGTAGTTATGCACCATGTGTATCTCTGGTGCGCTTTGTGATAGGCAATATTGATTGAGTCAAAAAGATGCCTTTCCACTTCCTTTGCGCCCCTACTTTGCGTTTTTGTTGCCTGAAAGAAGATACATGCCATTCACGTTTTCTTCATCCTAGCTAGGCCATAATTGGGCATGCACATCTCCTACTTATACCAATGAGTCATGTAAATAGGGGTCTTGAGAATGACGCTAACAGCCTTTGTATAACTGATATCCAGTTGCTATTCTGCATGGCTTCGTGGTGGGAATGCTGAGCAAATGCCAAATGCACCACAGGAGGAGGACCAGGCTAACAATCAGAGAGTGCGCAGCTTGATTTTGTTCACATTATTGTACTGTTCGATGGGCATAGGTTTAAAGCACAGCGTCTGCATGCTCTCAAGTATGTCTTTACGCAGACACACACATAAACACACACACAGGGCAAGCCAAGGGGGCGCCTTCCAGGCAAAGTACAGAACCCCCTAGCCAACAGCCCTTGCAGCGGCAACTTCCATCGCATCGTGCTCCAGGTGTGCTTGCTTACGAGAGTCTCTGATTGCATTTCCGCCTTGTTGAGAAATAAACAAGCATCGATCTAAGCTGCCAAATGACACTTCCTTTTGGGGTTTATGTCTTCAGGGCTCGGTCCACATCTTGTGTGATATTTTTGCAATCCCACTGTCAAAGCAGACAAACCTGTAGTACTAAATGTTGTCTTACTGCTTTGACAAAATCCAGATGGTGAATTATGATGCTTGAATGCCTCAACTGCAGGGAGGCTCCTTCGCCTTGAGCTCTATGGCTGCAATAGTGAAACTGAAAGCCAGATCGTGTATTCACAAGCCCGGTATCATGACTGCATATTGGCCACTTGCTGTGCTGCTTAAACTACTCAGGTGCATCTGGGAAGAGACCTGGAGTTGCTGAACAAGTGCAAGGAAGGGGGGAAGAGGTAGTCGTAAATGGGTCAGGGAAGCGTGCTCGCTCAGGCGCGCCTGCTCCTCCTTCTCAGCAGCAGCAGCAGCAGCAGCAGCAGCGGCAGCAGCGTGTTGGCCGGCGCCTGCAGCCGGCAGCAGCTGTGCTGCAGAAGCTTGGTCGTAGCAGGGGAGGAGGTGGGATGGGCGGGCTGCCCCTGCCTGATGGCAATGAGTTCTGTGAGGAGCTGGAGCAGTCACAGCAGGTGCGTGCAGTGTGCACAGATTCCGTGCCAGACTTGCCTTTGAAGGTTGGGAGTTGCGCGTTAATTTGTGCTTCAGCCCAGCCAGCATTTGCGCAGATATTTGACAGAACCTGCTTGTTTCTGCTTGAGTGTTGCTGTATCTAATCCTGTGGCTGAAACAAAGGTAGCTGGTCTTGAATCAGTTTCATCTAGCTCCGTCTTGCTCTCAATCTCTCCGCTCTTCCCTCTCACCATCTGTGCCTCACTGCATGTAAGTCCATTCCCGGTCCGCACACAGGAGCATCGAGGAAGACAGCAGCAGCAAGGAGCAGGAGGGGGGTTGGGTGGGAGCTTCATGGAAGATGGCCCTCAAAATCTGCCTACAGAAGGGGAGGGGGTTGAATATGAAAAGCTGCTGCTTCCACAAGGAGAGGGTGCTGCTATGGATCAGCACTTTGGGAAAGGGGAGCCTTACCAGGTACTGTGATTGCCTATTAGGGGTCCTTGGGATTCTTGTAAAAGGATGGGAAAGTACGCGTTAGTTTGTAGATCAAAGTGGTGTAATCAGGGTACATGTTAGGCGAGTGCATCCTCTAAGTACGCGCTACATGGCATATGTAATGTATGTTTGCTCCCAGACTGAGCATCGATGTACTGATGAGAAGGGCAAGGTGTCTGAGCATGGAACTCATTGCTGATGACTCTGGCGGGAGTTATGGAGCTAAAAGGAGGTAATGATTGCGTATAATTGCAGGGCTCCTTGCTGCTCAAGAGAGTACAGTACGGTGATGCCCAGAGCAATCTCCTGATCCCAAAAGACGCTGCGTATGGATACTACTTATATCCCTCCGCTCTTACATTGCAAGCTCTGAATTTGTGCAAACATCGTAATTTAATTTGCATACCTTCACTTAGTCATTATTCCCAACTAGGGTTGGCCAGATCCGTATTCGTATAATGATATGTATTATACGCTACGGTATATACGCCGTATTTTCCAGCCTCCCCCCGCCGTATCCGAATTCCGTATTTCTGTATATACGTATTTATACGGCGTATATACGGCAATATACGGCTTATTTCCGTATATATGCCGTATTCTTGCCGTACTGTTTTGGGCAATTCTAAGCCACAACTGTTCTGGAGTTGGCTGGAGCCAGTGATTGTCTAAAAAGTTACAGATGGGGTGGAGGGGCTGGTATGCAAGCTGAAGTGCATGAAGGGGGGGGAGGGTTGTGGAAAGCTGCTGGGAATAGTGAGCCCTTCAAGGTCAGCAAAGGAGCATGCCACAGAGCGAGGGTGCAGGGGGCATACGTATATACGGTATTTGAAAACCTGACATACGGATCTGGCCAACCCTATTCCCAACGCATAAGATTTCTTCTCACTGAGTTCCTGGGCTCAGCTCACTGAATGCTGATTGAGAAATAAGCATTACAAATGTGCGGACCTTGAATTAGGAATTTCATTTATTCAAGCCTTGCACCCCAGATCAGACGCATCCCAGCATTTGCAATTTTAAACCTCAAAATGTACTCACCCTATGTCACGTATGCAGGAGGAGCTGCGATTTGTAGAGGAGCTGCAGGGAGAGGAGGTGCAGGCTGGGGGTGATTATGGGGAGTATGAGGAAGGGGGGGGTTACAACCCAGACGTGCAGCTGGATGAAGCAGGGTTGTATGGGGATGAGGAGTTAGGCGGATTTGAGGAGCAGGAGGAGCCAGCGACGCAGGTGTGTTTTTGCGTGTGTGTGAGCTTGTGCTGCATGTGTGTGTGGAGTGTGTATGCTTGCATGTGCGTACGCGTTGTAGCTGACCTGAACCTGCTTGGAGTGTGTATGCTTGCTTGTGCGTACGCGTTGTAGCTGACCTGAACCTGCTTCCTCTTAATAACAAACACTGGTATTTGAACTGATATTTTGATGTCTGCCTGGCAAGTCAATGAATAAAAAGGCACAACCAACTAATCCCTGCGTTTTGTCCTTGCACTGCTGCAGAGGGTTCAAGAGGTGATACACTACCCTGAGGATTTTCAAGGCCTAGAGGGTGGGAGCGTGGCAGCCTTGGGGGGGGGAGG
>Ga0307947_1003628_pt1:2500-12359 | contig 12359 bp, 17 predicted proteins | sample OrgLakmetagen232_FD_201840 | JGI IMG/M metagenome (GOLD analysis project Ga0307947, IMG submission 201840) | Saline water microbial communities from Organic Lake, Antarctica - #232 | ecosystem: Environmental > Aquatic > Non-marine Saline and Alkaline > Saline | place: Antarctica...
GTTGAGGATAGGCAGCCAGAATGTCATAGTGAGTACCCATTATTTCATCCATTGTGCCAATGTGTGCGTTAAAATCTCCGCAGGCTACAAGATAGGTTGTTTCTACCAAAGCCTGTTGTATCTCGTCCCCAAAATGTGCATACAAATTCTCCATCTCCGTTCTGTCTCCCCTTTTTTCAGGTGGAATGTAAATGGAGCACAATGTAACATCTCTTATTACTCCAGAAATTTCGTTATCACATTTAAGCCCACACAGTCTGCGTTTCATTTGAAATTCCGGTAAACGTGATGGAATCAGCAATGCTGGAGGCTGCCAAGAGTGCCACTCCGTACCCCTTGCGGCCATTGCTCTCATCAGGAACATGTGTCTTGCCAACCAAAACATGGTGGGGAAGGATCTGTAGTTTTCTGCCTGAATCGTTTGTTCTGGTTTCTGCCAGAGATTTTCAAACGGTGTCTACGGATGTTTTGGTACAGCTCCTCCAACTTCAACGGATTTTCAGCATTTGGGAGGCCGTCACAGTTCACACTCAGAATCTCCAATCCTGACTCAAGGCAACGTACTCAGCGGTGGGTGCCCCCACTGTTCCCTTGACCAACATTCTGCCGTAAGTGTTCCTTGCAGGGGGGTTGTTTGTAGGGATGCGGGGTCTGCCTTCCCTTTCATTCATGTTCACACCCGTATTGTCATCATTGTGTTGCTGTTGCTGTTGTTTTTGTTTGGCAGTATTGTACGTATGGTGTTCAGGATGGTGGTGGGGTCGTTTTCCACGACAGTGCTGTAATCAAAACCCTCAACTTTCAAAGCATGCACACGCAAGCGGAATCTACTGACATTGCGCATAACATGTTTGGACAGATCAAGACGGAAATACCGTGGTACAATAGTCGGCATACGCTCATTCCTAGAAAAAGGGGTGACAAACCAAGAATTTTAAGTGGCCAGTTTGTTGTTTTGCGTGTTAGGGTCCACCAACTCAGCGTCTCTCCAAACACCTCTCATCCTATGCTTCAAATCTGCAGTAAACTCTAGCATAGAATAGCACGCCCAGTTTGAACAGCTCGTGCATACAACTCACACCCACGCAGTTCCTGAAAAGCGCTCAGCAATTGAGCTGTCCAGCAGGCACTTGAACGAGGCTGTAAGTTGAGATCAGCCTGGACTACCCTCCGCAAAGTGTCACTATTGGTATAAGCATACTATTGAAAAGCTTGACAGCTGACCGAAACCAGTAAAATTGCAACGGTTTGTGTCCACATTCTTGAAGTACAGCCCAGTTAGTGGTAGATCACTTAACACCTAACGTGCCCTTCAGAAAATGCAAATGAAGCGTAGACAGCGGACTAGAGAACTCCCTGCCTGCCTGCAAGAATCCAGTACCCCATACTTGACTACCATACATGCCAGCAGGAATAACATGCGTCTTAGCGAGCCACAAAGAAGTGTGCGGCCTGCCTGCCAAAGCGTGTTCACGCACGAATCTACATATCCTATAGGCAGAGGCAAGAAAAGGACGGGACGCTTGTTTAGCAGACTTAGCCATGCATGTTTAAAGTCCTGTAGAAGGCCATTCCCAGATACCTTAAAGAATCTTTGTGATGAAGGGTGGCACCGCCAACATCAAAAACAGAAACTTTTTCACCCGCGGAGTTGAAGTGCACAACCTCGGACTTGGAAGCGTTGACGATTAGATGTTTATTCCTGGCGTACACAGCCAACCGACTCAGCATGATTTGCATATCACGGGGCTCATTTGTCAGCAAAGTCAGATCATCTGCATACAACATGTGTGAGACATGCACACCCACGATTCTGGTGATAGCCCCTGATACACCCTCAGCAATGTCGTCGATATCGTTAATGTAAAGGGAAAAAAGCAGGGGAGACAGAGGGCAACCCTGTTTTACCCCACGAGTCGGATGCACACGAGCAGTCTTATCACCCTCCTTCAAGACATACTCATCACAGTTGTACATGTCTTAAATCACAGACGACAAAGTCGCAGGCATGCGAGTGCACTGAAGGTGTTTCCATAGTGCATCCCTTGGAATGGTGTCATAGGCTTGTTTAAAATCAATGAAAGCAGCATGCAACCTAGGCGACCCATTGGGTTTATTTGTCTGTGCAGCATGTTGTAAGTGCCAAAGAATGAACATGGGTTGCAAAGTGTTACAATCTGGGTAAAAACTATATTGGGTGTCAGGGATCTGACCAGTTGCCACACACCACTCAGTAAGCACCGAGCGAGCAACATTGGCATACATACGGTACATAGTGCCACTGACAGCCAAAATGCGGTAATTGTTGGGATCCAAAAGGGGGCCCTTCTTATACAGAGGGCTAAGCTTCGCTTGCTTCCAGCACACAGGGATGCAGGCCTTGACATACAGCAGTTTGAACAACTGAGCAATGTAAGGTGCTAAGACGTTAATACGCTCACAACCACGCCCATCAGGCTTTGGCCGAACCACTACAGCATTCTTAATAAAGGAACAGCCACGCAATCAAAACCTGGGGAAGCACGTCCGTTCATCTCTCCTTTTTGCTCAGCCACCAAGGCAAGCATGGTATTGCTATTAGGGGGATTAATAGTGTCAGGAGCAGGCATCATATCATTCTGAGCACCTTGTTGTAGCAGAACTTCTGGGGGGAGGGGGTTACGTTTAAGCGGCACCGCCATGTCTCTAGCTGATAAGCCACTTCCCACCCCCAGACCTTGCGGTTGCACACCTCTTGCTGCTGATGGACGGAAATGTCAATAAAGATAAGCATTTCAGGCTGGTTGCGTCAGTGGCGTTGGCTGCGTGCATTTGGGCTGACGAGCATAGCGTGTAGCTCAGGGTTTTTGTTGAATAACTTGTGCAGAAAGGCAGCCCTCTGGTACTTAGCATACGCACACTTTGTGTTTAGAAAAGGGTGGGATTTTTGCTGGTCTCAGACAGTAATGCTGGGTCTTACGCTTTGTTGTTACGGTTGCTGAACTGACGTATTGTAACCATTGTAAATTGTAAACCTTACAGCATCGGTGGCGTAACTTTGAGAGCGAAAGAAATATCGAGGGAGTGAAGGCCACTTCCCCACATTTATGAGGAAGTAACAGCCACTCTAACAGCAAGTATATAAAAAAGAATGTTCAATTAGGAGGGTGTGGTGCTTGGCCAGGGTTAACTACAAAGGAAATAACCGGCAGCCACCCATGCACAAATACTTCTCTTCTGGTCACAGCCAGTGCAAAAGAAAGGAGAGGTTTTCCAGTTAATCTTACCCTAAGGATGCTCTAAAGGATAATGCAAGGTGGAGGCAAAACCCAAGACAAAGAGAAAGCCAGAAGGAAGTCACACGTAGCAAGTTCAGGCTTGCTCATTGAATTCATAAAAGGGCAACTGTGATATAACGCAATGCAGAGCTATGGTCCCCAGGCAAGATGATTGAGGGATCAGCATCCAGCAAAAGGTCAAAGAAAGCAAGAAACATGGCCTAGTCGTCTGCATACAATGGTTACAATGGGTACAATGCATTGGGGGTGACCTTCAGCCAGCTTGTTTTGACGGTTGGCTGCCGACTGGTCTCGGCCAGCCACAAATAAATCCATAAGTTCAGAAAGAAAGGGGGAAAGTTTAATGTTTTGCTGAGGGGAAATTAGCTACTTCACCAGGACACTGGTCGCATACGCGGGAACCGCCCTCAAGCCGCGCTGCTGCCTCAATAGTTGAAGTATGTGCACGCTAGCAGAGTCTACTGACATGTGCATACTGCATAGAGCCTCAGCATCTCAGATCACCCTCCCCCCAGGAATGCTGAACCCACAGCCATGCAAGCAAACAGACAACAAAAAGCCAGAACGGCCCACAGCGACCAAAAAATCCAATCTTTCGAGTCACCACGGCGTATAGCATAGTTCTGCTTATTTGGAGGTCTTCACTTACAAATTGCCTGCTGCCCTAACGGGGAGGTGTTTACATACATGCCATCGTGAGCCTCCTCCCAATTTATGTGAGGAAATGAGTTCCTCCCTGGCCTAATGTTGTCTTGTTCCGCTTTAATGCAAGCAAAGTGGGCCCCATCTTGGTGTCGTGAAGGCTTTTGATAATGTGCAATGCGTGGGAACAATGGCTTGCCTTTGGCCTGGCGTCGCTGGGTCTAAGGTAGTCCTGGCTTGTAACCGTCAGCGTACTACTAATAGTATTGGCAGAGTGCATTATATGGACCTTGTAGGCAAATTTCTTTACTCTATGAGAATCATAATACAGTTCCATAAAGGTTCTATTTCGCTTGCATCGTGAGATGCATAGGGCTCTGTCATTATTACCAAGGGGAACACAACAACTCAGAGAAACCGGAGAAACGGGAGAAAACTAAAGACTAAAATATAGAAAAGAGGTGAAGGAGGGGGGGGAGTATGCTAAAGATAGAGTTGCGTTCTCCAAGGAATAAAAAGAATGGAGAAGGGAAGCAGAAACCGGAGAAAAGCAGAAAGTGAGAACATCTCACTTTATGCTACACTTCAAGAACCCGAGTTCAAGTGTTTCACACTGAACTCATAAGTTCCATCGTGTATATATTGTAGATGGTGCCATCCACCACACCTGAGAGGAGAGCAAAGGAAGCTTTTTGAAGAATGATGCAGAACTCTGTGTTGTTCCTTTGCGGGATGCAACTGGCTTTAAAGTTTCTCATGCCCACAGTTGCATACTTGATCTCAATGAAGATCACACTGGTGTCTGCCGAGATCTGTTCTGGACGGCTGGAGGTAAACCTGTGTTAAACGAGTGTGGGTTTGAATTATTTTTATCTTCTGTGTCAAGCCAGTAGATGCATGTTATATAAGGGATTATCGTCAGGGCCAGCTGTTTTGATGCATGTATCAGCAACATCAGAGTAGATGACCGCCAGTAGTAGATGACAGCGAGAGACTTCAAACAAGAGCGCCAGCATGCATGGTCATTGCCAATAATACTACTGCTGGCGTGGGGATTGACTTTGTAGAAATGAATGGGCGATGGTGACGGTTGCATTGCTATGGCAATGGATTGGAGGACATCTCCTTGACTGGATGTGGTGGCGGTGGAGGTTCAGGTGTGAGAGCCGCTTTTATTTAACTCAGTGTAGTGACGTTGTTTGGCTGTGCGTCTGTGGCTATATGGGAGTACTAGCCGTGTATGATTGCTGCTGCTTAAGCTGTTAGCTCTACATACGAGACATTGCTGGTCGCTCACCCATGCTTCTCGGGTTCACGTAATGGCAAGATACACGTTCAGATGAGGGGTGGTGAACACTTGATCCATTGTCTTGCCCTAATTTGTGTGTTCTTAAGGCTGCCATCAGGCTCTCCTTTTTGCTGGTTCAGAGCTCATCTAGCAGCAGGGCCAGCAGCAAAAGAGCAATGAACCAGACCATGTTTGATGTTCCAGACCCTCTCGTTGTGCATGTGCTGCTCCTTATACTTGAGTTTATGTTATAATAATATTTGCCTCCCTCATTCTTGGTATCCTCAGTGTGACAATCCATGTTTTTTATGTACCCCAATACCCTCTTTGATTTAATGCGGTTGGCTGGTCCTGGCAGATGTAGTCTGGTTGTTTTAACTGAATTTATTCAGTGCTGCTACGTCACAAACAGCGTCGTGACTTTTTTCCCTTTCCAAGGGTTTTTTTGTAGGTGATACGAGTTTGGTGCTACAACGAACACTTCTTACAATTGTAACAATGTTTCACATACGCAGCCTAGAAGTCGCACGTTTTGACTGATGGCTTTTTTGAACTCTGAAGGCTTCCGCTGAGATGCCCTTTGAGGCATATATAGCAATGTATCCTTACCTTACCTTACCTTTGCTTGATCTGAAGGCAACACGGCTTCTTGTTGATAGTATAATTCATCCTCCTTATGTTTTCCTCTTTGCTTTTACTAAGTTGGTGAGAGAGTTTTACGGTACCCAATACCAAAGTGGCTCCTTTTCCTTAATTAAAGAAGCGAAGGAGTGATGATCACTGCCTGTGTAGTTTTTTCATTTCCTTTCTGGTATTAGTAGATATAAAAGCTGTTAGCTGGTTGCCCAATACAAAAAGGATGCCCAAGTTTAATAAGTACTATTTTAGCAGAGGGGGTCAACTGAGCAAATGTCCTGAAATGTGACTTGTTTGATGCGAATTCTGTTTGAATGATATAACTAGATGGTTCATGAAGTCTGGGGCCAAAAGGACCACCCCAGTGGTCTGGACAGAAATACAGCAAATTTTGGCACTGAGTTTCCACATTACAGGCCACCACGCCCCAACCAGGGCCTCTTTTCATCCCAAAACAAGACAGGAGGACTTCCTTTATGATACCAACTTATCCTAGAATTTGAAAAGTATATATGGTGAAGGTTGAATTTCCATCTTTTTGGCACCCCTTTTGCTGATTTTCTTTAAGTATGACAGGGGAAAAAATTACGCAGGCAGTGAAATACACTCCCCACATTAATATTAAATAAGAAAAAGGAGCCACTTTGGTACCGGATACCATAAAACTCCTCCACCAAAGGAAAAATAAAATATCAATGAGGATCAGGAGGGTTGCAGGCTTGACCTGAAACTGTCTCCTGATGAGAGTTGATAATAGTGCTAGAAAGGGCACGTCTGGTATGAACAAGTTTGGCAGCATAATCGACAGAATGAACATGAAGCTTTGAATTAAGTTTCTAACTCTTTGAGAATCAAGACCCAGCTCCTTGAAAGGCTTCAGAGTGTGAGTGTTGTAGATGGCTGGTGCCGCCCACTACTACACCCAAAAGGATGATGTGGAGAGTAACAGAGGCTCCTTGGAGGATGGAGCAGAGGCCTTTGTATTGTTCCTGCGCGGCACTCAGCTGGTTCTGTGGCCTACTAGACACTAGTAGTGTCATCACAGTACTTGATTTCGATGTGGTGAATGTCACGTTGTAGAATGCTGAGATCTTTGGGTCGGTGCTATCTGGGGTGGGTGGATCTGCTAATGGCTGCTCAGATGCTCCTGGTATCCCTCAGCTACCCCCTGCCACTCCTAAGAACCCACCCCCCTTCATTGCTAGTCTGTTGATTCCTAGTTTTCAAGCAAGGAGATGGGAGCAAGCAATTCAGCATCCGGACGGGCTGGGAGGTAAACCTATTTTTGTCTGAGAAGCGGGGTGCGTGGAAAGAGCCACTAGTGAAAGTACTTTGGTATAATCCTGGTTTCAGCCGAATTGGGAATCTGAAGATTTTGCATAGCCAGCCGTTCGCTGCTACCGATATCCATGCAGACAAAGTCAGTGTGAGTCCATGTTTTCATATGCCAAAACACACAGATGATTTCCCCTTTTGACGTAGTGCGGTCGGTTGGTCCTGGCAGATGCTAATTTGTTTTTACTGGTTTATTTCAGTGTTGCATTGTCACAAATAACGTTGAACCTTATCTCCTTTACAAGGGGTTTTTTGTAGGTGCTACAAGTCTGGTGGTGCTACAACAATCATCACAATTTCTAAATGTTTTGCGTACGCAGCCTACCCGTAGCACGTTTTGACTGATGGCTTTAACCGTTGAGTGACTGTAAACTCAATGACTGCAAACTCTGTTTGCTGTCATCAGGTTCTCCTATTTGTTGCCTTGCTTACAGATTAAATTTGAGAGCAGAGAGGCAGGGACGGCTTGCTGTGGCCACACCGTGCGTGAATACCTTTAAGGCGGCCAGCACAAAAGAGCACCCTTCCTTCCGCATCCATGCTGATATTGCTACATAATCTGCGTTCTATTCCTTCTCTTTTTTATTAAAGAGTGGCAATTGTGACAGCTGCCAGTTCTTGCCCCTGCCGCATTTGTTGCGGCACGGAAATGCTCTATAACCTAAAACAAAATATTATGTACAGACCTTGTAACCAACACTCAACTACTCAACACGTGTCTGAAACATCAAAATTCCAATCAAGTTAAAACTGCTTTGCAAGGTATGTACAACTATGAAGCAAAATTATTGCATTTGAGATCACAAAGAAGTGTACTCACCACAACTTATTCAAGAGTCCCAATGTCAAACGTTCAGACTATTCTGGATCAGCAGACATCAAGGAGAAGGCAGACGTCTGCAATTACCAGCAGACTCCATTTCATCCGTGCAACCATACATAATTGGCGGCAGGAACACTGTCTGCGTCCACCCTTCATGTCTCATTGATGGCCGAGAAGGAGCTCCCCATCAAAGTAGCCCTCCTCTTGCCTGTCTTCCACCCAGGAAACACCATCATCACCCCCAAGGCCGAGCCAGTCATCCATGGCTGACAGCTCAGCCTCTCCTTGCTGCTGCTGCTGTTGCTGCTGCTGTGTGCATGATATGTGTGAGAGAGCGAGGGTGTTGCTCGCGTGGTATTTGTGAGCAATTGAATATGCATGCAGCTTCCGTCCATGATCAACATGTGGAGGGTTTAAATCAGCAGAGAAGGAGTTTGAGCAGCATTGCCTCTTTATAATTAGGGGCAGCAAACCTGCATCAAGCTGTGAATGTGAGAATGAAAAGGAAGAAAAACCTGTTTCAGGCTCTGCTGATTTGAAACACAATCCACCAGCAGTGTGAGTATACTGATGCCAAGAACCAGATCACCAGGAGATGCACTGCAAACACTCACGCACACATATGCAATTGCACACACACACACACACACACTCTCTGGCACTGGTGTGCAGCCTAGGACCATGGATGGTATAGCTCAACAGCCCTAAAAACATTTCTGAAGACGAGAGACCTCCCAGGTATGCATTACACTCAAGACGCACAAACTTTCTGCAGGGTGCCTCTACGACTTACTTGTTGGTCCATTGCCAGTTGCCTGCTGTCCCCCCCTCTCGATTCTTGCTGGTCGCAGTGTGGCCCTGCAGGCTTGGTCTGATGCCAAGAGCCCGCACCTGAAGGCGAGAATAAGTAAGGCGGTGGCGTCACACAATTGCTAAACCCATCCAAGCGTGGTCACAATAAGCACAACACACCTGGCACACACAGTATGCGTATTACACTAACATATGCACACACACACACGCACCTGGGTCTGCCCCTGTTTTGCCTTGCCAAAAGTGCAGCAACGGAGCCACCTGGAAGTTAGACAGCACCTGCACAAATAAAATTGGTGAGTTGAGCTATAGTAGAAGCTGTTCATTTGTGTGTGTGTGTGTGTGTGTGTGTGTGTGTGTGTACCTGAGTCGCAAAAGCATACACAACAAACAGGCACACCCCCTCCTACATTCCCACATTCATCCCCACATCCAAACACTCAAATACATGTGCAAACACACACACACACCTGCAGCCTGCCAGCAATGCCCCCATCTCCGTAGACCACGCTTGGGCAATGAGCCTTGTGCTGCTCAGCTGCACAGGCCCCGAGGGTAGCCCCCTTACCCGTCTCTGCTGTTGCCACATCACGCTGTGTGCTGGTGTCGTCGCCCCCATCATCACCTACATAAGTGCGCATGAGGAAATCAAGGGTTCGTAGAGAGTTCCTCTTGTAGTGCTGGTGTGGTCACTTCCAACGCACGTTGTACACGCACAAGATCAGGATCTGCATCCAAAATTCCTACTGTATGCCTGTGCTAAGCAATCATCCCTACCACATGTGCCAATGAACGCATAGAGATGGCATCTTGTATGTCGAGGGTGGAAGCTACCATATCTCCTGATGCAGCCCCCCTTCAAAGCAGGCTCATGCCCCTCACGGATCAGTAGTGTGTCTTTGCTGTAGTACTTTAATTTCAGTCTTGATCTTTGTGGAATGTAGGGATTCTGATCGCTTGAATGATACACACAGACATGATTGGACCGCAGTGTTTATGTAGGGCAAGGTGTAGCCACTGATTGCCTTTGAGATTATTTGCTCC
>Ga0307947_1003632_pt1 | contig 12347 bp, 15 predicted proteins | sample OrgLakmetagen232_FD_201840 | JGI IMG/M metagenome (GOLD analysis project Ga0307947, IMG submission 201840) | Saline water microbial communities from Organic Lake, Antarctica - #232 | ecosystem: Environmental > Aquatic > Non-marine Saline and Alkaline > Saline | place: Antarctica: Organic Lake...
TCAATATATAATTTAGTGCTTGCCGCACCAATCCGCAGGGGCAAAATGCCCTCAGAACCGCACCAAGGGACTCAGAGGTTCAACTTCTGCCCTTCCTCTAGATGTTGCTGCTCACGCTGCTCGGCGGATGGGGGGGGGGCTTGCAGAAGCTGGCCATCCCTGTCTGGACACGCCCCACAGGGGCTCTCGGGGGCTCTTTCCCACTCATGACCTGTCAAAAACTCAAAAGTAATTATTTATATTCAATCCGCACCAATCCGCACCTCCTCAACTATTTATATATTTAAGGGGGTGTGAGCTCGCCGCACCCCCCAAAAACAATATTTTTGCGGCGTGATATATTGTTCGTACGGTACCTGATCTGCACACCTTTTATTCACCTGATATGCACACTCTTTATTCACCTGATTTGCACACCTTTTATTCACCCGATCTGCACACCTTTTAATCACCTGATCTACACACCTTTTATTCACCTGATCTGCACACCTTTTATTCACCTGATCTGCATACTCTTTATTCACCTGTTTTGCAGGGTGCACATGATGTAGCAGGGGGGCGGCTCTTCTTCTCCGCTGGTTTGGTGCTGCCCTCTCCTTGCCCCCCACTGGTCATCCAAGGGGGGGAGGTGCACAAAGGGGAGGGGGATGGTGTGCCGGCCTCCTCAATTGTGTGGCCAGCAAACGGACGGATACGGCACGTGTTGAAGCCTGATGCCGTGCAAGCAATCTTGGTGGGTCTATTCAGTGCTGGCACGTGTTGGAGTTGTACAGGCGATTCTGCGAGTTAACAGAGCTATGATGTCACGTGACGAAACCTGATGGTACTTAACCTGATGCAGTGCTGGCAATGCTGTGGAATTCAGGGGCCAGAAAGTAAGGGTGGCTTGCGTGTGATGCTTGATGTGAATAAGCTTGGTGCTATGCTGGTCTTCTGGGGGGGGCTGTAATCTAAGCAGTTCTGACTGTGTTTGAAAGATTGATGTGACTGATCTGGTCTTCTGGGGCAGGGCGTGATCCGAACGGCTCTGACTGTACCTTGCACCCGTGGTGGATATGTTTTAATCCCAAAGGGTGTGTCCCTTGCTGCTATACATTGTGGGCCATGGCTAAATGCTTCATTCAGTAACGTATAGCTCACTGATACCTATGGCCATATTTCCTATGGCTTGTCGTGTGTTACAATTCTTTAAGGTGTGCCCCCCTTGCTGTGGCACAATGACACAATGTGGGCTTGTTTCAATACAATGTGGGGCCATTGCTAAACGTTTCAGAGTTATCGTTTCAGCACCAGCAGGCCTTGCTACTGTAACGTAGCTCACTGACAGCTATGCCAATATTTCTTGTTGTGTGGCGTCCATTGCAAAAGCTGCTCTGACGTGCGAGCATTTGCATGTTTCAGGTTTTAGCTTGTGCCTATCGTACAATTCTATGCCTAAACTGCTGTAATGAAACCCTCGTTGCTGCTGCGAATAAATGAGCACCAAAATTGAAAACAGCATTGCACAGAGGAACACGCAGGAAAGGTGTAAGTGGTAGTGGCGTGCTGCATGGCAGCAGCAGCACCACCACCACCATAGAAAATAGAATAAACAAGCAACAAAACTACGCACAGGAACACATGGAGGGGAAGAGAGGACTGAGATGGGTCAGACTGAGTCTAGTCAGATCTATGTGGGATTGGTGCGCTCCTAGAGCCCAAATCACCTTAAATCCATCCGTTTTAAGATTGCTGCACCAACAACTAGCCTACATGCAGGAACACCTGGATGGACAAGGGCAGATATGTGTGGAGGTGGCGTGTCATGGAGTCTCACTGCTACCTGTAATCATTGTTCATAAATGACTATCATTTTTTATAATTTACTGTATCAACAACAAACTTACGTGCAGGGACACCTGGATGGGGAGGGGCAGATATGTGTGGAGTTGGCACGCTTCATGGAGCCAGATAAAGCCCTTCTAGGAGACACAGAGCATGCATGGAACGCATACCACGCGTGTGCCATAGTGGATGATGCGGACGCATTGCTTGCAGGGGGCACTTCTGAAGTTGGTACGCTGCAGTATAGAATCACGTTGCAAAAGAACGTGTGTGTGTGCGTGTGCGTGAGTGTAGAGAGCAAATTATTTGCTTGGAAGGTGTGCGGCACATAGCCATTTCAGACTGATTGAGTGATACAGCACACACAGGGTTGGCCAGTACCCTATTTCTACGGTGTATGCACGTTTTTTTGGCAAGGACATCACAAAACCTACGGCCATATACGGTGTGTATATATATGTGGTTCTTGCCATGCCTAACACACAATACAGTGTATTTCTAGGCGCGTACACTAGTCAAAATTGCGTTGCATATCAGGCGTATGGGACAAGCTGGTGCCGACACGTCTTGGCTGAGCAGGAATCAGTGGCAAGCAAGCACGTGCTTCTATGAGAGTGTATCACTTGGAGTGCGGATTGCAGGATCAGGCAGATGGTGTATCTCTTGGAGTGTGGATTGCAGGCTCGTGTATCTGGATTGCAGACTCGTGTATCAGTGTATCTGGATTGCAGACTCGTGTATCAGTGTATCTGGATTGCAGGCTCGTGTATCAGTGTATCTGGATTGCAGGCTCGTGTATCAATTGGAGTGTGGATTGCAGGCTCGTGTATCACTTGGAGTATGGATTGCAGGCTCGTGTATCACTTGGAGTGTGGATTGCAGGATCAGGCAGATGATGGCAATGGTCCGTCCAAGACTCTAGTCAAGGGAGTTTCGTTCACTCATTCTCGTCCCCCCGTAACCTGTGCGCATTGACATGGTGGTGCATAAGCCTGTGACACATAAACACTCATAGAAACACACACGTATACACACATGCACATACACAAAATCACACACACACACATGGACACATTCTCAGCCCCCCGTAAGCTGTGCGCATTGACATGGTGGTATTGCATGAGCTGCTGGTGAACATAATACCAAAACAACAGTATGCTCGAACAGAAGCATGCATACACAGGATGGCGTTGTGCATGACACGATGATGGCGTTGTGGATGGTGTTGTGGATGGCGTTGTGGATGGCATTGGCGCGTTGTGGATGGCGCCGCGTTGTGGATGGCGTTGTCAATGGCGTTGTGCATGACACGATGATAGACATGTGTGCGAGGGTAGGCCTACGCATGTCCATAAACGACTTGGGTTACTTAAACCTATGCAAACCTTCTCACACTGAACTCTCACACATTGTAGGTGGGATCAGCATCCAAGGGTATGATCTGAGATCTTGGGAGGCCTGTCAAGCAGAAGTGCGAGCCCCGTCAGTTCTTCCTGCTTACACTCCGCTGCCAGGGTGAGGATGTGTATGAGTAGGGTTGGCCAGGACCATACATACATACATTGTACATATCGTGTGTATATGTATGTATCGTGTGTATATGTATGTACGGTGTATATATGTATGTACGGTGTACATATGTATGTACGATGGTATTACTAAAAAGCAGGGATGTTACCACACATACAGCCATATGCAATATTTATATATGATCCTGGCCAACCTATGCATGTGTGCAACGGTTGGGGGGCTGTGCTGTATTGCTTGGCACTGTCAGGGTGAGGGATGAACACGTGCTGCAACCTCTTGCATTTATGTGATGGAGCACTCATACAGTAGTTGTAACGGCACTCATACAGCAGTGACGGCAAAGATCTGGACGCACTCGCTAAGTAGCATCAAGAGGGAAAGTAGCGTCAGGTGCCATGCTGTGAGTATTGCATCAAGCCTTCTTTATCGTCCTGTGCTTTCTTTCTTTTGCGCCTCTGTACCGAAATCATCTGCCACCCTACTCATAATCGGTCAGGCTGAGGGGAGCGTGCATGAATGTTGTGAATACACAAGCTTTTGAAATGTAAAGTATGTAATGCTGCGATGCCGCTGCAGTGAGCAAGCCAAAAGATGCGTATGCTTCATTCAGCTGAAACTTAGAAACACCATTTTTTTGTGTGCAGCAAGTTCAAACCCATAGAAGAAGTGGTTACGGGGAGGCCTGTATCACCGACTGAGAAGAAGCCAGCCAAAGATCGTGAGAAGCCCCGCTTAGATGGTAGGTGAACGTGCACACGCATACACACACGCGCAACAACTCACACATACAGACAGTCACACAATCACGCATACCACATTGAATCACACACAAACACACATACCCACGAAACATGTTCACACGCACATACACACTCAAACACATACACACATCATCGCAGCTAAAGCAGCAGCCAGCAAGCCCAATCAGCAGGCATTCAGTGCCTGGGGGGCAAGTGGAAGCAAGCTGCGCGTAGGCCTACGTTTTGCACGTGCACTGCTCCCAGCGTGGGCACCACCTGTGCCTCCTTCCAAAAAGCTGCAGGCACGTGCTGAGAGCATGCATACTGTTGACCTTGTAAAGTGCAGCAGCTGCTGGATGTGCACTCGGTGAGCGCCTTTATGGTTACAGTTGACCTTGTTGATCTGCAGCAAATGCTGGAAGTACGCATGGCAAGCATGTAGATGGCTGGGGTGTGTGTGTGTTTGTGATCGTGGCGCCAAAGAGCCGCAAATGTGCCTAGCACTTCAGGCAACAGAGCAGCTGCTTGAGATGATGTCTCCTTCCGTTCGTTGGTCGATGAATGAATGACGTGAGCGTACTTCAGGTGCGTCCCCAGCCAAAGAGTGTAGGCGTGGTGTATGCACAAAATGTGGTGACCCCACTTACTGCGTGCGTGCAATGACCACACGTTCCTGTTATGCAAATGTGTGCACTTGCAGGACTTTATACCCCAGCGGGAGCTGAGCCTCCCCCCGCCTCCTGTCACGTGTGATGATGAATTCAGATCTCAGGTGAGGCAATTGCATGTATGCATCAGGTGAGGCAATTGCATGTATGAATCAGGTGAGGCAATTGCAGGTGAGTCATGCAGATGGAGCAGGTGAGGCAAGTGCGTGCATGTATGAATCAGGTGAAGCAATTGCAGGTGAGTCATGCAGATGGAGCAGGTGAGGCAGTGCATGCATGTATGAATCAGGTGAGGCAATTGCAGGTGAGTCATGCAGCTGGAGCAGGTGAGGCAGTGCATGCGTGTATGAACCAGGTGAAGCAATTGCAGGTGAGTCATGCAGATGGAGCAGGTGAGGCAAGTGCATGCATGTATGAATCAGGTGAGGTTATTGCAAGTATGAACGGTCCTTTGTAATCATATCCTTTCAGAATACATCCACATGGAGGCCTCTACTCTTGTTGGTCGTTCTGAGGTGCCAACGTTCATCTCTTTTGCCACCCTCCCTTTTGTCACGTTGGTGGGGTCGATCAAAGCCATGCGAATATGGTGGTGTGTGTACGTATAATATGGTGGTGTGTGTACGTATAATATGGTGGTGTGTGCACGTATGATATGTACCATCACATCACAAGGGTATATGTATGTGGTAAAATTTATGCAAATTATCTTCTAGCGTCTGTCCATACGTGGAGTACATTACATGGATCTCAACTCACACATGGCTCATATTACACAACCCACACATGGCTCTCAACCCTATACGCTAAAATTGTTTGTAATGAGCACAGCCTCCTCAGGTGAGCTCAGGCGTCAATTCTTTTAATTGCTATTTGTAATGAATGACTTTAAGCGTCAATTCTTTTGATTATTATTATTTGCAATGAGCACAGCCTCCTCAGGTGAGCTCAGGCGCCGATTTATTAATTGTTATTTGTAATGAATGACTTTAAGCGTCAATTCTTTTAATTAATATTTGCAATGAGCACCGCCTCCTCAGGTGAGCTCAGGCGCCAATTCTTTTAATTGCTATTTGTAATGAATGACTTTAAGCGTCAATTCTTTTGATTATTATTATTTGCAATGAGCACAGCCTCCTCAGGTGAGCTCAGGCGCCAATTCTTTTAATTGCTATTTGTAATGAATGACTTTAAGCGTCAATTCTTTTGATTATTATTATTTGCAATGAGCACAGCCTCCTCAGGTGAGCTCAGGCGCCAATTCTTTTGACACGCTCCTCTCAATGCGTGTGCCTTGGCGTAATTTGTGTCATACGTGCAATCATCTTTTCATATGAGCACCCGTGCAAAGTAGCAGCTACTTTCAACCCCACATACATATACACACATATTGGCACACTTGCACATGCATACACACCCAATGCACACACGCAGCTATCCTCTACCCTGCACCAATTGGCCTCTGTGTACTCAGAGGCCAGCGCCCAAACAGATCCCGACGGGTCCTCTGCCAACCCCTTAAACGCCAACAAGAAGTTAGTGAGTACCTTTTCATGCCTGGTGTAGTGAAGTCTGTTGCGTCATATTTGTCTTTGCTATATGACCTCGCTTATCTATATACTTGGGGATTATATTATTTGAGAGTGGCATCCAGAAAAGCTGGCCTGTTTTGGGGGTCGATAACTCAACAAGATCTCGAGCCTTGCAGACTTGAAGAACATTCCCTTCCACATCAACCAGGGAAGCTAGAAAGGCCACTTTGACTAGCATTGGTAAAAAGCTACTTTCATCTCGTTCTATTCCGACTCGGCTCCACCGAATGTTGGAAGGGAGGTTACACATGGCCAACCATCCAGGGAATTTACACGTGGCCAACCAACTTAATCACACTGCGCAGGTGCGAAGCCTCAACAAGAGTGGTCAGTACATGGCCATACGGGATAATCTCAAGGATGCAGTGGTGCGCGTGGTGCAAGAAAGGTAGGGGAGCTCAGCTACGTTTGTGAGTGTGTGTGTGTGTGTGTGTGTGTGTGTGTGTGTGAGTGTGTGATTGTGTGCGTGAGTGTGTGATTGTTTGTTTGTTTGTGTGAGTGTGTGTGTGTGTGAGTGTGTGTGTGTGTGAGTGTGTGTGCGAGTGTGTGTGCATGAGTGTGTGTGTGTGAGTGTGTGTGCGAGTGTGTGTGCATGAGTGTGTGTGTGTGGCTAGTTTAAAACGTGGGTACGGCCGTGCGCGTTGGGCTTGAGGCTGCTGTGACACATGCATGCTGAAGGGGAATGTTTGTGTGTGTGAGTATGTGAGTGTTTTAGAGTGTGTGTGGGAGTCTGTGTGTAGAGTCTGTATGGGAGTCTGTGGGAATGTTCCAGCTGTGTACAGAAGCGTGGTTGTACGTGTACATGTGTGAAGCAGGTGTACATGTGTGTACATGTGTGTACATGTGTGTACATGTGTGTACATGTGTGTACATGTGTGTACATGTGTGTACATGTGTGTACATGTGTGTACATGTGTGTACATGTGTGTACATGTGTGTACGTGTGTGTACATGTGTGTACATGTGTGTACATGTGTGTACATGTGCGTACATGTGCGTACATGTGCGTACATGTGTGTACATGTGTGTACATGTGCGTAAATGTGCGTACATGTGCGTACATGTGCGTACATGTGCGTACATGTGTGTACATGTGTGTACAGAATTCTCAAAAATTTCACACACACATACACACTCACAACACAAAGACTAACACACACATTCACAAGACAAACACACACCGACTCCTAACACATACATACACATACACACAAACATTCTCCCCTCCCTCAAATCACTGTGCCGCTTTGCACCCTTTTCCTTGCACACCCTATCTCGACCACCTGCAGATTCCTGCACCCCAGAAACACAGGCCCTAACAAGAACTTACCCTCACACACACCATGTCTCCCTCCTGCAGGTTCATGCACTCCGGCAACATGAGCCCTAATGAAATGGGCGACACTTACGGCCCCCTGTACAGCCACCTGTGTGATCTAGCCCACTCAGTTATCAACAAGGCTGCTGCTGCTGCTCCTGCCCCCCTCCCTGTGCCAGAGCCTGCACCACCTCCAGGTGTGTGTGCGTTTGTGCGTGTGTGCATGTGCGTGTGTGTGTATGTTTGTTTGCGTGTCTGCGTCTGTGTGTACGTGTGCGTGTGTGGAGCTGGGTGGAAGGGAGGAGAAGGTGAGAATGTGTCTGAAGTGCAATTCCAATCAAACGGCAAAAAGCAACGCTAGCAGCATCCAAGGAAAATCCAATGGAGGTGACTGTACCGCTGCCGCACCTCAATTTCGCATGTGAGTAGGGTTGGCCAGAACCGTATATATATGTCTGTACCGCTGCTGCACCTCGGAACCGTATAAATATGACTGTACCGCTGCTGCACCTCAATTTTGCATGTGAGTAGGGTTGGCCAGAACCGTATATATATACGCCGTATATTGCGGACAATCCCTGCGGTGAATACCAAATATACGGCGTATGTATACGGTTCTGGCCAACCCTACATGTAAGGCTTTTGAGCTGCTGCACCTCAAATTTGCATGCAAGGCTTCAGATCGATGTGTGAACCACCACGCAGAGTGTTGATGAGCTGCTGCACCTCTGCATGTGTAAACCAACTCTGTGTGTGCATGAACCCCCTGGTCCACGTGCACTGTGCACGCAGAGACTATAGCAACTGCTGCACCTCGTTTCTTATGCAGGTATATGTTTGCCCCCTGGTCCATATACACTGTATACGCAGAGTGTTTAGCAACTGCTGCACCTCATTTCTTATATAGGTATATGTGAACCCCCTGGTCCATGTACACTGTATACGCAGAGAACATAGCAACTGCTGCACCTCATTTCTTATACAGGGTTATGTTTGCCCCCTGGTCCATGTACACTGTATACGCAGGGTGTTTAGCAACTGCTGAACCTCATTTCTTATATAGGTATATGTGAACCTCCTGGTTCATGCACTGTACACGCAGAGTGTTCAGCAACTGCTGAACCTCATTTCTGGATGTGAGCAACCTGGTCTATGTGAATGCATAATGTTAAGCAATACTGTTGGTGCCACACACGATGCTTGACTGACCAACTAATCGTTATTGCCAGTGGACGTTTTCTATCTATGCACAGCATAGGATCAATAGCAAATACACAAAAGACACAGCAGTCATGCATAAAGGGATCAGCCTCGCAAGCTGTACTGCATAAGCCTGAGACACATAAACACTCATAGACACACACATATACATATACACACACGCACATACACACAATCACACACACACACATGGACATATCTGCTCTGTTCGTAGCGGAGCTCGCATCCTTGGCCTTGCAAGCGCTGGAAGCTGAGGCTGCTGGGGACCACCGACGGTGTGCGGCCCTGCTCCGTCGCCGCTTGTTGGACTCCAACAATTCGGAGGTAGGTGCAGTGGTTTTACGGTGTGCCATGTTGCTTTTACACACCTGGCCTGTACACAGTGTTACTTTACTGAAGTAGTGTGTGTCGGTGCAAGGAAAGGGTGGATGCATTTGAAGAAGCTTCAAGTGAGGATAGTTGTCTTATTCCATTGGTGGAGGAGTTTGTTTCACGGCACCGGTACCAAAGTGGCTCCTTCTCCTTAATAAATGTGGGGCGTGGCTCCTCACTGCCTGCGTAGTTTTTCTTTTTTCTTGAGAGTGCATAACTGCAATGAGGCTGTTTGCAAAGACAAGTATCATGGAAGGCTCAACCCAAATGATAATCTCAACTTATTTATGATTTTTGTCAGCAAGATGCACTGCATGAGGTTTCAAGCACGCACAAGACTCTGCCAAGCACCATGATAATCTCAACTTAATAATGATTTTTGTTAGCAAGATGCACTGCATGAGGTTGCAAGCATGCACAAGACTCTGCCAAGCACCAAATCTCAACTTAAATATTGATTTTTGTCAGCAAGATGCATTGCATGAGGTTGCAAGCACGCGCAAGACCCTGCCAAGCACCATAATAATCTCAACTTAAATAATGATTTTTGTCAGCAAGATGCACTGCATGAGGTTGCAAGCACGTGCAAGACCCTGCCAAGCACCATAAAATCCTCAACTCAAATAATGATTAGTCAGCAAGATGCACTGCACGAGGTTGCAAGCACGTGCAAGACCCTGCTAAGGACCATTGCCTAGATAACTTGAGCCTAATAGATGCACTGTGTGAGGTGTCAGGCATATGCTTAGCTGCCAGCTATGCTAGTTTGAGGGCCGGTTGCTTGCACTGATGACATCTGGAGAACTGAAAATATGTTTGCAATCAATAATGTCTCAGAATTTAAATCTCATGTAGGTACGCGCAAACTCCCTGGCCCCCTCCGTCCCTGCAAACCCGCCATTTAAACACACATCGACCTTCCTGTCTGCTCTGCACACCCAAACGCTTGCAGGTGTATGTTGAGGCTGCTGTGGTGGCAGCCAGGGGTGGCAACCACCCATATGCACTGTCCTTGCTGCGTACTGCCATCAGCACTGACCCCTGCCACCAAAATGCCCTAGCAGCTGCCGCGCTGCTACACCTAGATGCAGCTGCTGCGTGCAGCAGTGGTGCAGGTAAGAGGCGAGCCTGGGTGCATGTGTGTTTGCATTTGTGAGTGTGGGTGAGGTGGGGGGGGGGAGGGGGTTGGTGTGGGTGTGGGTGTAGGGGAGGGGATGGATAGGAGCGTAGGGATGTGTTGTGAGTGTGTGTGTGTGTGTTTGGGGGGGGGCTGGTGGAGATAGGTAAGAGGTATGTGTGGGTATGTGTGCATTTAGTGGGTATGTGTGCACTTCTTGTCAACTCCTTGTGTATGTGCATGCTATTATAAGCTTTGTGGCTTGCTAAATTTTGCGATAGGCCCTCAATATAGCACACACACAGACGCACACACACAAACATACATCACTTCATATTAAGGCTTCCGTAAACAGCAATTGCATTGGAAGCTTTCAATTGTCACACTGTCACGCATGCTTTCAAGCATGGGCCCTCGACACCTTTATTTTAATGCTTTGTACATGCCCATGCCAAGAGCATTGCTACCCTGGCACCACACAAGGAACACCATTTTGTGTCCGTTCCTAAGCAATTAATGCCCTGTTACCCGCCTCCTCCACAGAGTCCTACATGCCTCAGGCAGACCAAGAAATAGAGGGGATTTCTAGCAATCATTGCCCTTTTTTCCTAGCAAGCATTGCCCTGTTACCTGCCTCCTCCACAGAGTCCAACATGTCTCAGGCAGACCAATAAACAGAGGGGATTTCTAGCAATCAATGGCCTTTTATCCTAGCAAGCAATGCCCTGTTACCTGCCTCCTCCACAGAGTCCTGCATGCCCCAGGCAGACCAAGAAACAGAGGGGGTTCCTGCGGATGCATACACCCACTGGAACGCAGCCCTCGCTTGCGCAGATGCTCTGCTGAGCACCTCTCAGGTACGTTGAGACGCACGCACACACAAGTGCACTGCAATACACCCCCTGCTTGTGCAATTAAGTCTATGTGTGTGTGCGTGCCTCTGTACGGTCCAAGCCTGATTTTGATTCTGAAGCTCTGATCTGAGCTGGAAGGTCTGCTTACGTCTCTCCGTGGGAGCAGCTGTCACATGCAGCTTGCAAAGAGAAGAGCCTGTACAGGGAGGTCTGCACGCTTCCCTTCTTCGGTTCAAACGCCCAGTTCAAAAACTTGTCTTCAGTATTGGTTATGGCAGCCCAGATGCTCTTAGCTCTCTGTGTGAGTGGTGCTGGCACTTTGAAACAGCAACATGTTGCTGTTCTTACTATTGGGCTGTTCCGCTTGTGCTTGACTTTGTTAGGCAGCAGCAGGACTTGGGAGGCACAGGCACCGGGGCAAGGTTGGCATTAATGTGTACAAGCCAGTGCTTAGTAATCCATGTGCTTGATCTCGCAGGGCAGCAGCAGGGCTTGAGCGGCCCAAGCACTAGTGCATGGATGACATTGATGTGTACAGCCAGTCCACAGTAACCCACTTGCTTAATCTTGCAGGGCAGCAGCAGGGCGTGAGTGGCCCAAGCACTAGTGCAAGGATGACATTGATGTGTACAGCCAGTCCACAGTAACCCACTTGCTTGATCTCGCAGGGCAGCAGCAGGGCTTGAGTGGCCCAAGCACTAGTGCATGGATGACATTGATGTGTACAGCCAGTTCTCAGTAACCCACTTGCTTGATCTTGCAGGGCAGCAGTAGGGCTTGGGTGGTGCTGGCGTTGGTGCACAAGAACAGCAGCTTGGGAGGCAGTTTAGTGGAAGAGGGAGCGAGGGATGGAGACGGGGTGTATGTTGGCCTCGGGGGAGTGGGGGACTATGGGAGATGTGTCACAGAGCTCAAGAGAAGGTGTGTGTTTTGTGTGTGTGCACAGTTATGTCTGTGTGTGGCCCTGAGCGTTTGTGTGTGTGTGTGTGTGTGTGCTAAAGATGGGCTGTTTAGGTCTTGGAAGTAGAAAGATGAAGGAAAATATGTCGCAGAGTCCAAGACATATGCGTGTGGGTGTGTGGGTGTGGGTGTGGGTGTGTGTGGGGGGGGT
>Ga0307947_1003633_pt1 | contig 12346 bp, 11 predicted proteins | sample OrgLakmetagen232_FD_201840 | JGI IMG/M metagenome (GOLD analysis project Ga0307947, IMG submission 201840) | Saline water microbial communities from Organic Lake, Antarctica - #232 | ecosystem: Environmental > Aquatic > Non-marine Saline and Alkaline > Saline | place: Antarctica: Organic Lake...
CTACGTAGCAAAAGACTGAAACCCAACCATCCTGCGCCTTCACCTACCAGGGTGGCTCTGTTTGGAAGCAGCTGTCAGGCTGCAACTGCACAATGGTTTAAGCATTCATAGTGGCCACATAACACAAAGCTCGCTCACTTATTATTATTATTATTATTATTATTATTACTATTACTATTATTATTACTATTATTATTATTAATATTATTATTATTATTATCATTAATATTATTATTACAGCAATTGAGCACTCCTGAGTGAGAGAGAGCAGTAGATATGTGGTAAGTACGCGTGCCACTTGCAGAACGGCCCATTTGGCAGCTTCCTATTATACAATCACACACCAAACAACACGACACCAGCACCAGCTCTGCATCTCACCTGTAGCGTGGCCATTCAGGCAAACTCCACATTCAGATCCACACCCAAACAACGCTACTCCAGCACCAGAAACACTGTACGCACCTGTAGCGTTGCCCCGTTTGGCAGCGGCCCTTGGGCACGGTTGTACAACAGGCGCAAGGGGCCGTCCAAAGGCACTGGAGTGGGGGGCACCGTGAACATGGGCTCCCGCGCTTTAGCAGCAGCGGCTGCTCGCAGCTGCACTTCCTTGGAAGGCACTCGTGCTCGTTCCTGCGCGCGCGCAGGCCCGGGAGCGATGGAGAAGGAAATATGTGTATTTTTCTAGATGAGAGCGTGCACAACTCCCTGGTTAAAAGGAGGTGCACCTATGACTGCTCCTGTGCTCCTGCACGCACATGCACGCACCGCACGCACGCACGCACACACGCTCCCCCTTCCTTCTCCCACTCACACACACAGAGGCATGGGAGCAGCAGAGAGCCTCTTGCTGTGAACTTTGTGTAACACAGGGCGTTGAAATCAGCCAGGAATGCAGATCAAATGACCTTGTACGTGCACGCGTAAACACGCGCAGGCACGCGCACACGCACATGCACACGAATGCAAACACACACACACACACACACACACACGCACAGGGAACTAAACAGAGGAATTGCTTTAGCGTACACCACAGCACGCACTTAGGTAGAACACAGGCATGCACGCAACTGAACAGCAAGGCGTTTATAACGTTATGAGCTTCGGAAGTCGCAGCGAGGATTTCGGATGTTGCCGTCCGTCCCTTTCTTGGTACACGGGAATCGCAATATACCTGGACGTTAGGGGGGCGTGAGGGCTTGGGGGGTAGCCTTGGTGGCTGCGCCCTAGTGGGCTTAGCTGCTTCCTGTTCCACCTTGGACTGGGCCACAGCAGCTGCTGCTCCTGCAACAGCAACGAAGTGTGTGGTATTGAAAGGCCAGAGAACCAAGCTAGATCAAACGAGCAACAGGGAAAAAGAAACAACGGGCCACAGCAGCTGCTGCTCCTGCGACAGCAATGGGGTGTGCAGTATTGGAAGGCCAGGGAACCAAGCTAGAGCAGACGAGTAACAGGAAAAAAGAAACAACGGGCCACAGCAGCTGCTGCTCCTGCGACAGCGACGAGGTGTGTGGTATTGAAAGGCCAGAGAATTAAGCCAGAGCAGACAAGCATTAGAACAAGAAAGTCAGGGAGACGGACATAAAAGTCAAGAGCAAGGAAAAAGGATTCCAGTATCTTAATTCACCACCAGCCCTGCTCGCCCTCGTAAGCTAAGGCGCAAGTAACAACATCCGTCATCATAATCTGACTCAACGCACAACTTAGAGAAGGGCTTATTGAGTTGCGCCAATCATAATTACTTCTGGCTTCGCATGTCTATACCCAAATGTACCTACGAATTAAAATCATGAGGTTCAGAGCAGCAATTAGTTTAACAATTCAGTTGTGAGGGGGTAAGGTAAAAGATGTCCAGGGGGGTTCACACTTTATTGGGGGTGCTCCAAAACTCCCTGGCCCACTTCCAAGCTCTCAAATTGGCCTTGGAGTGCTTGTGGTCAGGCAACCAACCAGCAATGCTTCCAAATTGTAAGCATATGTGTTGAAGTACGCATAAGTTGCAATTATGATGTACACGTTGCTTTGGTGATGGACTGGCTGGGTTTGTACACTGAACAGGTTGTCGTTGGGTCGTGCCAAGCCTCCCCAAACAGAGTGAATTAGTTTTGCAACTAATCTGAAGCCCCCTCTAACTCAATTGACAGCACCAGACTTTGTAAACATCTACGTCATCGAGCTTTGCTAAAACTTGGCATTTTGAGGAGCTGTGTGGGGCCCATTGCCGATTTGCACCCACTCCCTATATGTGTTGAGCCGGAGGCCAAAGCTTTATCCGTGAAGTCAGGATTTTGTTTTACGCCCTTAAAATTCGTTAACCCTTTCTGCATCCTCACCATCTGACTCAAGAGGTCAAGGCTGACGTGCAACTAAAAACACTCTTCAATCTTTTCACTCTTTGTGCTGCAGTTGGCCAGAACCATACATCATACATGCGCAGAAATTGACCGAGTATTTGGAGGATTCCCTGCCAAACGCCCCACAAAATCACTGCTCAAGTATGCTTCTGGCTAACCGATTGTTCATACTCTTGTATCCAACGCAGAGATGACAATTCAAATCCCTGCCTGATATTTCATGCCACCCTTGCCTCCACAGCGGCAGCCCCCATGAATGATATGTCAATCCACAACACGCACGCATGCACTCACGCACTTGCACACACACAGCACACGCACACACACAGCAGCAGCACACACACATACATACACACACAAAGTTCACCTGTGGGCCCAATCTTCGTCGCCACCATCCCTGCCTCCTCAGCGGCAGCTGCAGCCCCCAGCGGAGTCACTTGAGCCGACAGGCCTGCACGTTCTGCCTGAGGCACAGGGGGGGGTGCTGCTGCTGCTGCAGGGGGAGCAGAAGGGGTGGGCGCAGTGGGCTGAACAGGGGCAGCGGCAGGAGGAGGAGCGGCAGTGGCAGCAGAGGGTGCAGGGGCGGCAGGGGGCGGGCGAGTGGCTGCAGGAGGGATGGCACCGGGCGCGAGGGTCGGTATTGGGGGGGGAGGGGGTGCTGTGGTGGTGGCCTCAATTGTGGTAGGTACTGAAGGGGGGGCAGTGCCACGTGGTGTGGCGTCCTGAAACATCTGCAGGGAGTGGTGGTGTTGCGTGTGGTGTGGGTTGCCGTGGGTAACCTTACATGCATAGTTGTATGAGTGGGCACACTCCTGGTGGCTACTGCAATATTACTAGGAGAGAGGGTTGTTCGCGATGTGTTCCTCTCGCTTGCTACGTGTGCTCTATTTGCTGTGCTCCTTGAGAACACGCTCAAGAACAATTAGAGGAGAGAAAGGGGAAGAAGCACACCCAACCTGTGCAGGGCTGAGGTGTTCTTTGCCTCTACTTGTAAAAGTCCGCAGTGGTTCAAACAAAAAGAAAGTTGATTTTAGATGGGGCAGTCACAGCGAACCTGAGTGTGTGTGCTGAAATAAAAAAGAGAAGTTCAGGGGTTCCTTGGCGTCCGTGTTGTCGGGGGGTATAGGAGGAGGTGACTGCGCTTGCGCGGTGTTAAACAAAGGGACGCACACAACATCAAGCTCTTTGTTTATAAGCAGAGCCCCACACAGTCCAAGCTCATCACCTGATTCAAGCGTGCCATTGCAGCTGCCTTGTCGGGGGCCTGCTCTAACAAAAGATCACGCAGCGCCTCATTCTCTGCCTGTGAATGTTGTGGCGGGTGTGTGTGTTGTGTGTTGTGGTGTGCGTCTGGTGTGTATGTGTGTGTGTTTGTGCTGACAGCAGGGCCTGTGGGAACACATACAAGCAACGCGTACAAAAATGAGGTAGTGTGTAGCAAGAATGACGACCAACAAAAAAAGACCGCACCCAACACATGATTCCTATAAACACAAAACGCTTTGGTCTGAGACATGTACATTGCGCACCCCCAAAAAAAACAAAGCATACACCAGTGCTCTCTGTGCCGTACCCACCTTTAGCCTTTGAAGCTGGTCATTGGTTTGCTCGGCCTTGCGCAGTGCACGTGCCAAGGAGTCTGCACGAGCTGCTTGAGCTGCAGCCACTGCACTGGCTGCCTCTGCAGCTTGTACGTCCTCAGCGTTGGCCTGTACGTTTTGAAGAAGGGCAATACAAAACGGTGCACATATAGAGCAAGAGGTCAAGGGCTTTTGCAAAAGTGATCCAAAGCAATGCGAAACCTTCAGTGCATTTGCACAAAGAAAAGTCACAGCACCATTTCTACTCCATAATCCTGATTAGTGATTTCTGAGCATAGCTATTGAGGCTTTAGGCGCACGATGCTCACAGGTTTGTGGTTTGTGTAAGAATCTGCACTCGTACGCAGCATTCATTTCTGTTGCTGGCAACCTCTCCGAGTGCTTGCGCACACACACTGTGCACGTGCCTTGATGAACATGTGCATTCGCAAGCTGCATTGCCACGAAGCACATGCAACCATAAACAGTATCACACCTCTGGCTTTGCTGCTGCATTCCTCTCCTCTGCCAGACGCCGTGCCAGCTCACGTGCCGCGTTGATCTTGCCTGCCACGGCATTAATTTTGGCGGCCATGAGTTTCTCACTGTCATCGGACCGGTAGTCCATGGCCTGCTGCCCACCGACGTTCAGCACATCAACAGCGGGAGTTGCTGACGGAGGGGGGGGAGCTGCACTCGTTGCCTGCTCCTTTGCGGCACTTGTGCTGCTGGATGGCGAGTAAAACGTTGCTGCCCCCCTCTCAGCAAGTCCAGCAGAGGGCCCTGACGGTGTGGGCTGAGCCTCCTTCTTGTCAGCATCCTTCTCAGGACTAATAGAGGGGCCAGGCCTGGGCGTGCAGTGTAAGTTCAGGGGGGGTTCTGGAGGGCGGGGCTTGCTCACAATGCACAAAATCTGGGCCCAAGGAAATTTACAACTCTGATATGCAGCAGGTTCCTACCACCAAAAGTATGAAAGCCCAGTAGCTACCTGCTTGTCGCTCGTGTCTGTGTGACAGCAGGGCCACTGAACCTGCTGCTCAGGTGTTGATGGGGTGGGGGGGGTGCTTTGCTGATGCGAGCGCCTGCCACTGAAGACCCTCCAACAGTGCCCAACAGGCTGTGCTGCATCAGGAGCCCCTACGCAGCGGCAGTTCCTGTAAGAGAAAAAGTGTGAGCCGGAAAGGCTCACTCAAGCGCCAACAAGATACTCAATGCTTTTGGGGAGATCAGGGACAATAATTGCCAAGCAAGGCAGGGGAACAGCACCTGAGTGCCACACCTGGAGCTGAGATTTTAGCTGAAGGCTGACAAGATAAGGCTATTCTGCAATATCGTCAAGCTTCCTGATCCAGAATTCTTATATTTAGTTTTATTTTAAAATCAGGCAAATGACTCGCAAAGTTCACGCTACGAAGATTGTTTTTGGAAATACCGGTACACGTCTTCCATAGATTAAATAATCTTATTTCAAAAATGCTACTGACCGGTGGAGTGCCCGCTCACTCTATTAGAAATGCTGTTGCGGGGCAGCGCGTTCGAGGCGGCAGCGTCAGGCAATGTGCACGCATTGTGCGTGTTAACGGCATGGGAGGCAGGCTCCCAAAGGGCATAGAGTTGCAGCCTGATTTCGGGGGCGGTGGTGGAGGCATGCCAGGGCTGGGAGGAGGCCCACCCATGGTGAGATAGACAGGCTATTGAGGAAGCACGTACGCTTATGCGTTTGCGTGTGTGCACGTGTGTGTTTATTTGTTTGTGTGTGTAGGGGTGTGTGTGTGTCTGTGTGTTAATGTGAACGTTTGTGTGCGTATGCGCGTATGTGTCTGCGTGTGGGTGTGTGGATGTAAGTATGTGGTGTGTGTGCTTGTGTGTGTTTGTATGTGTGTATGTGTCTGGGTGTGTTTGTATTTTGTGTCTCTGTGTGCGTTCGTGTGTGTCTGCGTGTGTGTCTCTGTGTGTGTAGGGGTGTATGTGTGTCTGCGTGTGTGTCTCTGTGTGTGTAGGGGTGTATGTGTGCATGCATGAACCAGCAGTTGCAGGGTGGAATGGATGAGTCATGCACTTGCACTAGCAAATCACGCTCTTGTTGTATGTGCGTCGTGACATTGCTGGGCAACTGAATCTCATGCATTTGGCACAGGGTGGAGGAGGAGCAGGCCTGGTGGGTCCTGGGGGCCAGCCCATCTCTGGCGAGGCCTCTCAGGGTGACTGCAACTGGGACCCAGATAACTGCTTCAAGGGCATCCCCCTGCGCACGGGCCTCATTGAGCGGCGCATGATGCAGAAGCAGATTGAGACGGACAAGGACTTTGCCAAGGCCATGAAGGGCGCCCAAGACGAAGTGCAGAAGGAGGCTATCTTCAGAAGAGAGATGCGGAAGTGGGTGCGACTAGGAGGCAAGCGTAGCGTGAGCACACGTCCTGAAAGGGCACGCCCAACAATGAAAGGCGTTAATGTATGCACAGAGGCACAAGCTCAAACATGAATGCTCAAAGGAACAAATGATAGGCGTATTACGCGTGTGTGCACACAGAGCACGCATGGAAAGCATGGACACAAGGCTGCGTATCTACCTACTTGGTATTTAAGAATGAGACGCAGGCAGCAACCTGTCGTCTGTTGCAACTTTAAGCAGTGGTAGCATGAACCCCCGAGGTGTGGGTGTGGACGCTTCTGCACACCAACCCCCAAATCCTCAAAAAGGGCCTACGATTGTATTTCGGCGAGGAGGGGCTCTTGGGTGCTGGCACTTGAGTGATGTTCCCCCTTTGTCGCCCTGGAAATGGAAAAACTTAGTTTACCTTTTCTAATCTTGCCTTTTCCTTAGACATGACCTGCCACACGAGGGGGATTGTTGCACTTGCATGTCAGGAATTACAGTGCACGCACACCATTTCCAAAAGGGATGCGCACAGCTTCACATGCCTCACACTTGTACGAATACAACAACGTTCACAGGGCTCCAGAAGATGATGTGGGGATGGTGGAGTTCTTCCTTGACACACCAGCGGAGGACCTGGAGTATGAGGTGGTCAAGTACAGGCCTCGGCTGAGTCCTTCGTTTTTCAAGTAGGTCCGCTTCGCACTTGCTTCCTTCAAATAGATTTTCTAGATGCCTTGCATGTCATTCTTATGGTGAACGGGGACGTCACCTGAGTTGATTATGAGCAGCTTGCTTGCTTTGCCTCCACCCACAACTTGCAAAAGGCTCTTAACTGTGTGGCTCGTGCTTGAGACACGCATATGCACACGCACACCCATATACACACACACACACACACACAATCCACACGTACACATAACACATACACAGGCAGCTGGATGATTTGGTAGGCTCAGAGCGCTTTGCCCCAGATGCAGACCAGGAGCGTGTGAATGAGCTGGACATGCTGCGCAAGTACCTGACGGAGGCTACTGAGGCTGTCGACAAGTGCGTGCTGCTGCTCTGTGGCCTCATCTGGCTTGCAAACGAGCTTGGTGCTGTTCATAATTGAGATGTGCTTGTTAGAGGCAGTTAAGGCAGCTGACACGCGCATGCCACACTTTGTGTCTGTTTCTGAGTTTTCTAGTGCAAATTCGATTGAAGTGTGCCTCGTAGAGGCCAGCATGTTAACTGACGCGTGCATGCCACGTTCTGCCGTTTGGCTGCTCAATTCTTCGGTCTCTTATCTTCAGCCTTTGCTGTGTCTGTGCGCAGGTTCATCACAAAGATGCAGACAGCTGCCGTAAACATGAAGAAGTTACTGACATCCAAGGACAAGAAGGAGATGATTCTGGACATGGCCTCCAAGAACGAGATTGACCAGCCCCTCATGCACTTGTTACAACAAAACATTGATGCTGCACGTGATGCAGAGCAGGTGCGCACGACGCCTTGTGGTCGTTTGAGCTCCGAAAGGCTCTCCTATCTGTTCAGTGCTAAGACATGAATAGCTCCCATAGCCACTGTGGCAGTCTACGTACGCACACCCCAATGGGCTGTGTGTATAGCCTTTGCTGCAAGCCATTGCTCTAAGCCGTTCCAACCTTCCATTTCAAGCTGGTCTCCTTGTGGGAACTTATGGGGTAAATGGGTGCAAGGGACTGGCTCCCGGATTTCTTTGAATCCCAACATGGGATAGTGTGAGTTTTTAACAAGTTCCTAACGAGTGGGCCTAATGAAATGAGCAAAAGTAATTGCGTACCTAACTAGCCATGACATGTTTGTCTGTGAATCAATTTCAATTGTACTACTCATTGCATTTTCCTCAACTGGCATGGGGAGAAGTGCTTGCTGCCTGCGTGATGTTTTACTTTTCCTGTTTAAATGATTTAACCCAGGGATGTGTCATACGGCGTATTTGTTTAACACGCCGTATCGTACTTAACGCGTATTTTACCGTATTGAACGTTTCAAATGACCGTATGACACATCCCTGGTTTTGCCATTAATACCACCCCTCCAGAAAAATCTGCATCTCCCCCACAAAACATCTTAAATCATTCCGCCATTAAATAAATAATTTACAGCTAACACCTCCCTGATTTCTGGGGCCCCTTGTCATGGCTCATAAGAGCTACGGAGTCATTGTTTGCTTGCAGCCAAACAAACGCGGCTGCAGGCTGTTGCAAGCCTGACCTGGCCGCTACATGCCCTGAAATGCACCAAATCGAACTAGAATAATAAGGAGACGTACTGCTAGGATATACTGGACCCTGCATGCAGCATTTGGCAATGCCGGGAATGCAAGTCTGTTTCCGAGCTGAGGTGCTTTTGCATGTTTGCTATGAGAAAAAAATAAAGACTTGGAATTGCTGGAAAATTTGCACATTCCGGCCACTTGCTGTTGCATTGACACGTTGCGCGGAGAAAGCACTACTGCCCAGGGTGGAGGACAGCAAGTTCCAGAGCTCCGAGATCCACCAACCACCCTAATTGTGGGCTTGCACTCACATTACATGCATGATAGTCGGCATCCACAACAGTTCAAACATCGGACTCTTTCAGAGCTGAAATGGTAAGCGAGCAGGTTCAGCATTAGCTTTCCTGGCATATGCATTGCACACGCAAGACTGTTGTAAAAGTTGGGGTGTGCATGGAACCAGCTCCAGATGCTTGCATCTGCAGCTGGTTCTATGCACATCCTGTCGTATACCGGTGCACATCTATTGTATATTGTATATCTGTCCGGTACTCCATGCACATTTGTTGTATATCTGTCGTACACCTGGGAACCCAGGGGAGCTTAGTGTGAACACTTGAGCAAGTACATGAGTGTATCTGTCGTACACCTGGGAACCTAGGGGAGCTTAGTGTGAACACTTAAGGCGGTTATGTGTGCACACTTAGGCAAGTACATGAGTGTTCAGAACTGACAGGCAGGCAGGTGAAGCACGAGCGTGCCGGCACAACACTCCTACATTTACTTGCTGGCAGGTGTGCAAGCTATAGCAAGAAGCAGGGCTTTTGCTCATGTACAGTAAGCAGATTTTCGACTTGGCAGGTTTCCTGACTGTTTCCTAGGGTCCCCGAGTGCAGCGCCTCTGTTTTGACACTGTTTGCTCTGGCGGTCCCCTCTCTACACACAAGTGTTGAAAGGTTTGATCACCGCCCCCCCCCCCCCAAACAAACGTAAACAAGGGGCGGTGATATACAAATCGTACGAAGAATAAATTATTCACATATTTAGTTCTGGCAAACCCCACAATCAATGCAAATGTCCACTTGCAGGAGCAAGCGGTCCAGTTCCTTGAGAAGGTGTTCAATGCAGCCAGCAAATACGCCATTAAGCCAGCGGCCCCCTCGGCACCTCCTCCCCCTACCACCAAACAGGCCGCCCCAGGGTCAATGATTGAGATTCCAAACTTGCCGACAGACAGCAATTTAGAGCTGCCTAAGATGTGAGCGAGTAGGTTGGCCGTGGGAGCATCTCGGTTTGGTTTAACCACTTGTTTTGGTCAAGGAGCCTTGGGTGCGGCAAAGTCTGTGACTTGCTTTTGTTGCCTGGATTGATGGTGTCTCCTTGCGCACGCTTAACGCCCTGTACCTACTCAACTGCAATCGTGACCTGGTTATATCTTCCTTTGTTTTCCTTTATTTTCATTGACGTGAGAGGAAGAGAGAGAGAGAGAGAGAGAGAGAGCTTCCCATTTTATTTTCGAAACAATTTTATCAACAATCAAATAGGTATAGAAGCTGCTCCCCACATTACTTTAAGCAATTGGAGCCACTTGCTTTGATATTGAGTACTGTTCACCTCAGATAAAATTGACGTTCATGTGGATCAGTCTTTTCTCCTTCCCGCTGGACGACAGCTCAATTAAGCCACAAAGACGTCATGACATTGAGAGAGCAAGTCTGTTACAAGGGGACCATACAAAGTGCCAAATCTATCCAAGTACAATGTCTTGACTGTGGGCGCGGGTGCACCTGCACAAAGCCTGCTCCTCCTTTGTGGCTTATAATTTCTGGGAGGAATGTCAGGGGGGGGCAACTGGGGGGGGGGTGTCTAAATATGTGCCTTTTTGCACTCAGAAGCCGGCCGTTCACTGCTCCTTTATTCGATTGGGACCATTTTTGCTCTAAATTGAAGCTGGAGTTATGAGTTACACGATGATGTGCTTGTATACATGTGGGTTGCTCTGTGTGCAAATTGGCTGGGCTGAATGCCTACGCTGACCACCAAAACCCTTACAGAGTGGCTTTGCATGGGAAAACAGCATATGTTGGGCAGACAGCATGTTGGGCATGTTGGGCAGACAGCATATGGGGGTTAGATCACCAACCACTTCACCGTCTCACTCCATTTTTGTTGCAATGATATTTGTTTGTTACAAGGACTTCATACCACCAGAAATCATGTGATTTGGAATGGTGGATGACCTGCTGTGGAGATTTTGTGGTGAAAAGTGGGGTTCACGCCGAGGCCGATTAGGCATGAATGCCCTCATTGGCTACAACGAAACTCAACTGCTGGGTCCCTTTGACACCAAGTCTAGTTGTACCAATGGGGGCATGCACATGCGCATGCACATGCACATCTGGGAACATTTGAATAACACCCCCATTTTGGAGGTCAGATAGCCCCCTTTGGAGGAATGTAAGGCAACGTCATTTGATTGTGTCGAACAAATTGATTTAAGAACGAGCTGACATGGAACGTTTAAAAAAAAATCCACACAACCTATGATGCTGTGCCTGATTAAGCAGGGCAGAAGAGTTAACTGCTTGTTTTCACGAGTGACTGTGGTGCTGCAGCCTGCTGCCGTGCCCTTCACTGCGTGAGCTTCGTCCCCCGCCAAGAAGCATGTCCGTTGCTGTGTGTGTGTTTATATGTGTGTTTCAGCGCATGTGCTTGTGTTTGAATGTTTGACTGTGAGTGCAAACAGATGAGCGTAAGCAAGAATGCAAGAATCTGTGCGTATGCGAAACACATTACCAATTTGCACCTCACCTAAGTCAATGCTCCTCACTCTGGCATGGCTGATGGCGTTGAAGCCACCCATCATCATTGCTGTCGAGGTGAGGGGTGTGGTGGCACCTTCTGAATTGGGACGCCCAGTCACGGCAGCCACTGCTGCTGTCGTACCCACTGGAGCTGCATGGTACCTGTGCAAATAGAACCACACACATTCTGTGGCGTGTGTGTATTGTGTGTGTACGAATGTGTGTGTGTGTGCGTGTGTGTGTGTGTGTGTGTGTGTGTGTGTGTGTGTGCGTGTGTGTGAAAATGGGAAAGGCAACGTAGAATTGCAGGAGACTAACATGCGCTTAAAGCGTTCGCTAAACCAAATACTTGCAGCAGGGCATGACAAGCGCCCACGCGTATTGGCCAGACTCGAAAGTTACACAACGCACCTGGAATCTGTGCAATAGCTTCGGTATTATTCCCTGCTAGACTTAAGTGCGCCAGCACTTCCTGCTCTTAGGGTACAGCCCTCAGGGTAGGCCACTGGCCAAGCCTGCTGCTGGAAGACTCTGGGAGAATAGGCAGATGTCCTGACAGACGCTCTTTGTGACAGACACCCTGAATGACAAGCACCCCAAGCGGCACTTAAACCGCAGCCGTACCTGTGCCTCTGTGTCGCAGCATTTGTCGCCATCCTGCTGCTGGCATTGGACAGCCCGGCATTGGTAGGCATGGTCATGCTCGAGCTGGTGCTCCTGGAGTGATGGCCGTAGCTCATGGGGTGGTCGTCTGAGGTGGTCATGTACCTGTGTTGGGGCAGTAGCAGGACCCGCTACTGATTGGGACAGTGTCAGGGCTTGTGTGCATGCGTGTTGTGTGATATATATATATATATATATATATATATATATATATATATATATATATATATATATAGAGAGAGAGAGAGAGAGAGAGAGAGAGAGAGAGAGAGAGAGAGAGAGAGAGAGAGAGAGAGAGAGAGAGAGAGAGAGAGAGAGAGAGA
>Ga0307947_1003639_pt1 | contig 12333 bp, 16 predicted proteins | sample OrgLakmetagen232_FD_201840 | JGI IMG/M metagenome (GOLD analysis project Ga0307947, IMG submission 201840) | Saline water microbial communities from Organic Lake, Antarctica - #232 | ecosystem: Environmental > Aquatic > Non-marine Saline and Alkaline > Saline | place: Antarctica: Organic Lake...
ATGTTCGGTTTTTAAACCGGGAGTCGAAGATGGTCACAACAGGGTCAAACATGTGCCTTCGCGGCATGCCCTGGAAATCAGCACACACTTAGAGTGGTAATACAGCAGCTCAATTAACTTGAATTTACCTTCTAAGGTGCTCTGTGTGGCCTGTTCTGGCATTTGCAGTTATGGCAGTTGCCAGGTGGGGGGCGTCATTCTCACCTCCCCCAAAAAATAACTTATTTAACCCGATTGAATTTCCTTAACCTGACATTTAACCGCGCGTTGTAAACACACATTTGGGTTAAGTATTTCCAATATTCACTAACCTTAACCATTAACCCGCCATTGTAAACGCACCGTAACTCTCGCAATAAAATTTAATTAATTATTGTAGAAGTCAGCGAGATACATAATAATAGCATAATGTTAAGAACATGCCCGCTAGCTAAGTAAGAATGGGCACAATGGAGGGACCTCCCAAGAAGAGGATTAGGGCATCCACCATGGTGGTGTGTGATGCAACGTGTTTGTGCTGCATGAGCATGCGTGTAGGCTGTGAAGGCTTCTAGCTCTTTCCACCGACCCACCACATGGGCACCAGGATTTGAGCAGATTTCTGAAATGCTTGTCAAAACGCTGCATGCACAGGAGCCCGCCATCCCCCCCCCTGTTCAGCAACTAGAGAGCGCTAAGCCCCAGCACTCGCCTCCCATGGCGGGGGGGGCCAAGGGTTTGAAGAGGAGGTGGATGGAGCAGCACCTGGTAGAACAAGAGCGCAAAGCAAAACAGGTAAACCCCTGGCTTGTGCGCTTTGAACAGGCGTGCCTGACAATGTTGCACAGCCAAAAAGCAGCAGGAGCGTTCCAGGTTACAGGCACAAAGATGAAAAACAAGAGGCGTTACTAAGTACTGCTAAGGCACCCAAAAGGCCATGCGTGGCATGTACTAAGAAATCGGGTTATGGTGGCTGACAGCTGAACGCCTATGCCTTTGTTAAGACATTTGGCAACTGGAAAATGCAGAAAATAGGAGTCACACAGAATAACGCGGATCCCTTGTAAGATGCATTTTGCGTGCAAATCCTCACTCTTCCTGCCTCCAGTACAAAAGGGCAACACCGGGTGAGCATGCAGCCTTCCACGCTCTCGTTATGATGCTACTTGCTTTCCCTTCCACGAGCATTCATAATGCCTCATTGCCCTTCTCTCCATCACGAGTACAGGCGGAGGGGAGCAAGGAGGAGGCTCAGCAGCAGCAGCAGCAGCAGCAGCCGCCGCCGCCTAACCACCACCATCTCCAGCAACATCAGCAAGGCTTGGAATGTGAAGCAGGAGCACGATCCGCTGCTGCGCGTGACAGGACAGGCGAGGCTACGACCACTGGCCGAGATGGAGAGGGAGGTGGTCACCATGGAGGGACAGCTGCTAGCGGTGGGCACGGGGAGGGGCAGGGGGGAGGGGGAGGGGATGCAGCGGGGGAGGCTAGGATGCTGCATGCTGGAACGCAAGGGGAGGGCGTACAGAATTGTGAGGATCGAGGGGGAGCAGCTGATAGCAGGATGGGGCACATGAGAGAGGGGGGACAGCATATAAAGGAGCCGGGGGGGAGGCAGCCGCAGGTGTGTGTTTGGCTAACGTGTGAATTTGCACTGCGACTACATGTGTTATGCCTGTTAGTTTTGGATTCGGAGATGCGCATTGGTTTGCTTGCGACACATAGGGTTGGCCAAAACCGCATATACACACTGTATATGACCAAACGTGTGTCTGCTAGTAATACCGTACATACATAGGGTTGGCCAGAACTGTACACATACACCGTATATGACCGTATATTTGCCGATTTCCCTGTCAGAAATACCGTGTGTGCACCATGTAATTCTTGTTCTGGCCAACCCTACACTTGTGGCGACAGGTTCTGCGCTTGAAAAATGCAACTTGAGTGAGCTCTTAGCATGCTGCATACGTGATATCGGTTGTGCGCTTTTGAAATGTATGCTCCATACGGTGAACCAATAGATACAGCAGCACGCACACGCACACATGCATGCATCTGTGGAAACGAACCCCCTTGTGCTCTTTTCTGGCACCACGCTACATCGTAATAGGGGGGCATGCAGCCAATGCACTTGGCTTACTAATTGCTCGCCTAACACTTGTGTGCAACACACAACACACACACAACAAATGCACACACAAACACAGCATATACACACAAGCACGCGCGCGCACACACACACACACACACACACACATACACACACACATACACACACACGCACACACACAGGATTCCCACAGAGCCAGGGGTGGAGACCAGCACAAGCGGGGGCCTGGATTACGCCCTAGCCTTGATGAACTTGAGGACGCCCTGTTCACCGCCTTGCCGCCTGTGACCTGCATCAAACCAGAAGACAGGCCCCACACAAATGGGAGTAGGAAGGTGGGTGTGCCAAGGGGGTGGCTCGCTGAAGGTCTGGAAGGCTTTGGTGGAGCTGCATTCACCTCAGTTACCTGTAAGCCGTCAAATTGGGCAAACACACACACACGCACTCACACACACACACACACACACAAAGCAAGTGGGGTGGATTTGGATGACGTGTAGGCTTGAATACATCTCTTACCCCTCTGCATGCTAGCTTGCGACCTGCCAGGAGCAGGCACACGAACAGATTTCAAATGTCGTGAGGCAAAAGGGGGAAAAGGGAGTTGGTGGCTTGAGGCTCACACTCAATTCTCAGCTGGGTAATGTTATTCTGTAGAAAGTGTCAGCACTGATGTGGGCATGTTTGTACGCGTGTGTGTATGTGTGTAAGTTGATGCACGTGCATGACGGCTCTGAAATCTGAGTGTGTGTGCTCTGAGTGTCCATGGCGACGTGCGTACAAACTGCACAACGTTACAGAGCCTGAGCAGCCCTTAGTGCAAGAATAGGTATGCTGACAGGCTCCTCAGTCCTGTCTGAATGCTTGCCCACGCGCCCTCGATTAACACCCTCTCACATTCCCTCCCTCAACATTCCCTGTCTCAGCATTCCCTGTCTCAACATTCCCTGTCCCGGTATTCCCTGTCTCAGCATTCCCTGTCTCAACATTCCCTTGTCGCCAACCACCTCCCAATACTGGCGAGAGACCGATAACGAACAAGTACCGTGAGGGAAACATGACAAGAACTTTGAAAAGAGAGTGAGTACCGTGTAGCTCTTGTACACCTGCGAATCATTTCCTCTCGTACTCAGGCCCACGAGCTCGATCAGCGGGGTGGAAGCCACCCCAAGGGCCCCCCTCACAAGCGCTTGAAACAGGCAGCTGCTCCGACAGCAGGCCCCTCCCCCTCCCCTGCTGCTGCCGCTGCTGCTGCTTCAACCAGTCAGCATGGTCTGGCAGTAGGGACTAGTAGTAAGGGTGGCGTGCAACGGAAGCCCTCCTCCGCAGAGGCATCTGCTCCAAAGGCAGGCAGCAGCAAACGGCAGCCCAACAGCGCAGCGGCAGGTGAGGAGGGAGCGGTTGTGACTTGTGTGTCCACTTAAATGCTTATATGCGACTTGTGTATGAGTGGGCGTATGTTGTGTGTACTTATTTGACCTGTGTGGGCGTGTGTGTGTGTGTGTACAACCACTGCCCCTGAACTGGCTTTTAATGACAGGCAAGGTTGTGTCTGACCTACAAGCGTAATAAGTCTTCCTCTCTTTCCTTTCCTCTTTTTCCTTCTATCAAAAATTATGCCAAAAAAATGTGCAAGCCGTTGCTTTGCAATTGAGCACCAGCTTTCTTACACTAGACAGTTTAACAGTAGCAACCAATCGTTCTGACGTTATGGCACATTCAGGGCAATTACCACAAACAACGTATAAGCAGAGGAACTTTGTTGGCAGAGTGTGTGGTTCTAGGCTCAAATATATCGACTGACAAGGCGCACTTCAACTTTGTGCAAATTAGCCGCACCTTATGAGTGTCATCGTGCAGCTTCTTTGTGCAAGTACCTCAACAGCCTGTACGTACTCAACACGTCATTTGTTGTTACCTTGTGTACCCTGCAAAGTGAAGGTTTCTTTGCCACGCATTCACGCTCTTTTCCACCATTGCTGTAAACAGGCGACGAGCGAGGGGCCAGCAGCGTGGCCGTGGCAGCAGAGGATGAGGAGCGTCCCTCCACTAGCAGTGCAACCGAGAATGCCCCCAGGTGTGTCCTTGTGACCGTGCGTGGGGTCCTGTTCCTTTTGATCTTTGAAGCTCCCTCAATTTCTTCTTGTGGCGGAACCTTTGGCCTGTTCCTTTCATGAACTTTGAAGCTCCCTCGATTCCTCACGTGGCTGCCCCTTTGGCCTGTTCCTTTCGTTGACTTTGAAACTCCCTCAATTTTCTCGCACGGCAGTTCCTTTGGCCTGATCCTTTCGTGACCTTTGAGCTCCCTCAATTTCCTCACGTGCCAGAACCTTTGGCCTGTTCCTTTCGTGACCTTTCAAGCTCTTTCAAGGGAGAACCTTAAGCCTGTTCCTTTTGCCGTTTGTGCAACGAGCAGATGAAAGGTGGTCACGGAGTGGCAACTGTGTCCTTGCTGCTTGTTCAGATACAATTCTTATGCACACGTAAAGAGGCAAAAAAATCTCAAGAAGGGCATGCCTGAATTTTGGATGGCCCCGCCAGACCCACAAAATCCCACCCGACAAAACCCTTGTTGGGCCCCTTACACAGACTCTAGAGTGTCAGCTCCTTTTCATTCTGCATGCATCTGTTTCAAAACAGAATCCAAAAGTGTATCCAAATTACTGAGCAAAAATGTTTTGGGCACATCCTTGCACAAGCAACCTGGATGGTGCTAAGTGTCCAGCTGTGTCCGCCAGTTACCGTAGTGCACGCACCAAGCTAGCTTGGTTGCAAAAAAATAAATGCAGCAACGGTCAGGCCGGTCTAGGACACATAAAATGAGCATGCGTGCACTATTAAGCACATAGAAGGCAAGCACAGTTTCTCAACAGTGATCTGTATTTTATTTCTCTTTTCAGCAGGGGGACCAAGAAACTTAAGCATGCTGGCAATGGCAATGGCAGTGGGGATCACAGCCAGAGCACCACCGCAGACACAAAAGGTATGGTACCAGAAACGCAGACGCGTCTGGGAAGGGTAATTTTTGCTGGAGTGCTCTATGAAATTGATCACCGGAGAGGACAGCTATCGTTGCCGAGCAGGCTTGTGTGTGCCAACCTGTTTCATATAGCTGTGCAGTGCCTCTCCAAGTCACTGTGCAGTGCCTCTCATATATAAGGTCATAACTCAGCATTCCTGCAATCGGAGCATAGTCAAGCAAGCTACGTTGGCAAACCATTACTTTGCTCCTATAAAATCCTTTGCGGCTCCCACTCTTGTGTGTGCATGCTGCAGCCTTTGTTTCTATCTTTTGTACACGCGGCAATTTCCTCCTTTAAAAGCCCTTGCCTGCCACTAGCATATGTTTTTAATTCTCCCCTCCTGTTATGTTTTCTCTTTGCGCTGCTGCGTGTGTTCAAGCTACATGCCTTTTTAAATCTCCTCTTCTTCCTCCTCCTCCTCCTCCTCCTCCTCCTCCTCCTCCTCCTCCTCCTTGTGCTGTTTCCTCTCTGCGCTGCTTCCCTTTCGTCTTCTTTTAACCCTCTCCCACAAGGGCACTGAATCCATCTGTTGTGCTTAAAGTCAGAGGCCTGGAGCCAAGCTGCCTTTATAGATACAAATGCACAACAATCTCACTTAAAACATCAACAAGAAACACAAACGTTGACCACGTCATCCTCAAAATTGTCCAGGAACATTCATATGTACCGCGTGTGCGTATGGAATTCAGAGCAGTGTTTCCATGTAAACAGTCACATAAAGCACAACTGTATATATTGCAGTGTTTGTTGTGATTTCCTTCATCATTGATGTGGGGAGTGGTTTTCACTGCCTGCGTAATTTTTTTGTTTTTGTTTGTTGTCCCGCACTGCTGTCCTGCCCCTTTTGGTACAGACCAGGTGTGTGTGTATGTGTGTGTGTGCTTTTGACGACTGCAGGGCCCTCACATCCGCCCAGCACTCGAATAACAGCAGCAGCAAGCGGCGCTCCTCATCCTGCAGCCAAGGACACAGGAGGTGCCAGCCGGCGCTCACAGCCCTCGCTTGCGTTTTTGGAGTGCATCCTCGAAGCCAGCAGCAGCAGCAGCAGTGCGGGGCTGGGCAGTACTCCGATGGGCGGGGGTGGAAGCGGTACTGGGGATGCTGCTGGTGCGAGTGGGCGGCCGGGTATGGGCAGCACAGTGACCCCCCAGGGATCTCACACGGCGACTCTCCAGCTTGGTGAGGAGTGGGATGGGTTGAAAGTGCAATGCTGCACGTAACAAAAAAAGGGTGCTGCATTGTTGAAGATTATGAAAGCTGCCCCTTGTCTATCCACCCTGTCCATTTGCCCCATTCTGCTGCAGAAAACGACAGTTTTCAAACTAGATTAGCCTTCATTAAACTTTCATGGGTTGAGCCCTTTAGTAACACCATGCCTGAGATGAAAGCTTGGGTTCCTGCAGACCTGCAAAAATGTAATTTTGGGTGCAGGAGGTGTTTGATTCGAAAGGTTGAGAAATGGGGGTATGAGATGAGTATGGTAAGTAATCCTTACAAACAAAGTACCTACATCAGAACTAATGCTGCAAACTTAAATTGTCTTACATCTATTGCCCACGCCAAACTCCCATGTGGACCCATTTCTTTCCTCTTTTTACTCAAACAAGCCTCTCCATCATGAAATATGCATCAGGTGAGCTGCACAGCTTTGACGACCTCAGGACAGCCGTCAAGGGTGCATTCGCGCCGAGCCTCCTTCCGCAGCCGCAGCTCAAGCTGGTGTACCTTGATGCAGAGGGAGACTGGATGCTCCTCTCTAAAAACGATACCTGGTCCACTTTCTGTGCCACAGCGAGCAAGCTGCTGGTCACTGACCGGTGCTAGTCCAGTTACGGCAGCAGGCTGGTTCACTGACTAATACTGGCTGATGGCAGCACCACTAATTGTTGCAATTGTTCTCCAGAGCTGTATTTTGGCAGACAGACCTAACAGGAGTCAATCAACAGTGGAAGGAGTTTACTTGTGCATTGCCAGGCCAATAACATTGACACAACCCAATTGACAGACCAGCATATTTATTTCACCTGAAGTGTTCCACTCGACAGTGTTGTTGCCTTACATGCTAGAGACCTCTTTGAAGTTGACAAGGCAAAAAATTGAAAATTAAGCTCAGTATCTAAACACTATCAATTATGCCTCATTGTTCCAAAAAAGCAAAAAAGAAACTCTTTACATAGCAGTAATGATCATGGATGAAATAAGGGTATGCTGGATGCTTCTGACAACCCAGTGGCACCTGATCCTCATTAAGTGGTCTATGACTTTAAGAAGAAAAAAAAGAAAAGGAAAACTACGCAGGCAGCAGAGCACTCCCTGCATCAATTAAGGAAAAGGAGGCACATTGGCCCGAAGTGCCGTTCATCTCTCCCACAAAAATAAAATAACGCCATGGTGTGGACACTTCCGGCATGGATTAGAAACAGCACTGTTATGGGTTGAGCCATACAGCATCCCTCTGTGTCAGACAAAGGAGAGAAGGAACACAAAGAGTCTCAGGCCTAAAGTCAGCAAAAAGCAAATAGCATCTTTTTTTAATTCAATGGTGGCATCTAAGTATTCCTCCCCTTAATTACGCTGGAAGAAGGCTGGAAGAGCTATCACTGACCACCACTGATCACCACTGATCACCACCACTGGCAGCGTGGCCTTGGTGTGATGTATAATGTCTCCTCCCCCTCTCAACTTGAGAAGGTTGCGACAACTCAAGCAACGCACCAGGATGCTACTGATGGATTTGTCTGTGAGAGAAAGAGCGACTTTGTTACAAGAGGACCATCTAAACTGGCCAAACAGCCAAGTAACCGTAAAATCGTTGCTCGTCACCACCTGTGAGGAGTTTTTGTTGTTGCTCCACAGGCAGACTTGCAGCACCAACAAACAAAAACTCCCGGCATGGATCAGGAACCACACTGTTATGAGTTGAGCCATACACCAGAGAAATAAAAAAAAACACAAAGAAAGAGTCTCAGGCCAAACGCAGCTTTGCCCACATCTGACAGTGCCCTGCATATCCTTTCTGGATGCCAACACATGCAAATAAGATATATATGATCACTGAGAGACACAACTTAGCATGCAGCATGAGCATAAAAGCCACCAGCAAAACAGGCTCCCTAGGATCCTGCTTTATTTGTCTGCATAAATATAGGTAGCAGCGAACGGCTGGCCATGCAAAATCTTCAGATTTCCAATACAGCTGAAACTAGGCTTTTACCAAGTTGGCTCTTTCCACCCCGCTTCTCAGACAAAATAGATTTATCTCCAGCCGTCCAGATGCTGTACTGGTTGCTCCATCCCCGTGGAAAGAAAAAAGCACTAGACTAGCAACGAAGGGGGGCGGGTTCTTAATAGTGACAGGTGACAAGTGAGGAGATCGTGAGCGCTTCTAAAGCACTGCCTACCGCCACCAACAGATCCACCTTCTCCAGACAGCACCGACCCAAAGATCTTAGCATACTTTAACGTGACATCCACCTCACCCACACCCACACCCACACCCACACCCACACCCACACCCACACCCACACCCACACCCACTTAAACACCCAAACCCACTTTCACACCCACACCCACATCAAGGTTAAGTACTGTGAGGACACTAGACCACAGAACCAGCTGAGCGCCGCACAGGAACAGCACAAAGGTCTCCGCACCATCCTTCAAGGAGCCTCCGTTACTCTCCACACCATCCTTTTGGGCGTGGGTGGCATCATCTACGACAATCACACATTGAACTTCTTCTGTGTGGTGGATTTACGGTGCCAGGTACTAAAATGGGCCTTAGTATCCTTAGTAAGGGGAGTGATTTTCCACTGCCTGCGTAGCTTTCCTTCAAGGCCTTCTCCTAATAATCAATTTCCACGACATACAAACCCCTTGAAAGTGAAGTGTTGAACTTGTGGAGGTGGAGCCGCTTGATGACTACTGTAATCAGCGGATTGTTGGGTAAACGCCAAGCAATGCGTGCTTCACCCAACCTGTCTTATTTAGCCCGCAATCAGTGAATATTATTTATGCGCCGTCCAAACTGAAAGCACACAATCATGTGGGTTCAAATGGTTGTGAGTGATGAACAGGCAAGGTGAAGTAAGCGAGATCTACTGAACATTTTCAGGAAAGAAGAAAGCATATGCCTTGTCGTAGCAAACCACCGTCACTGCAAAGTACAAGGCTCAGCACAACAACCAATCGAAGAATGGATCATGGCCAGGGTCGAGTCTCTCTCGAGCAAAGGCTGGGAACTGCACTTCAGACTGGCAAGTATCCTGATTCTCTCTCTCTTTCTCTGCTGTTCCTCAAATCCAACTTGCTTAACACACTGACATATTAAGCCTGTAACATATATAAGGAATACAATTCCTTATCCTTACATCTCGAGTGTGCCTTTTACAACGCGTTGCTACAATACAACACACACTCTATTCGGCTGCCACGCCTCTCCTCCCCAGGGCTGGGAAGTTTACTCAACCATCTGGCTGAGCATTTAGTAGTTTACTGAGCTAATTGAATGCCGCAATATCAAAACCAGAAAATGCCATCTTCAATAAACTGGCTTCTCCAGATTATTGATCAAGACTAGGCAATAAAAATACCCTCAGCTGATAACCAACTGACCAGCATATCACACGAATCGTCACTGCCAACAATTGGGCGTGACAGCCTAGTGTAACTATGGCGGATGGCGGCACCGGCGGGATCAGAAATGAGATATACTATCACCGGGGGTAACAAGGCAATATTTCTCTTGGCTCACGCATTGAAGGCACCCACACCCCGTCACAGAGGGCAACGTCCGGAGCGAACAGGTCGCGACAAACAGGCAAGAGACCAAATCCCGCCGCGCGTTGAGCAGTGTCTTCTCTGCTTGACACTTCTGGGCGATCTGCCGCAGGTCATCATCAGCATTGCAAGCATTGCTGGCACCTACCTTCGCCTGCATGCCGTGGCAATTTATTTGCAGCAAGAGATCTCCAGACAGCGATATATCTGTTTTTTTGTGTGTGGCTTTCGACTTCATGCCTCTTCTTCGGGTTGTCCCCCCCCCCTTGAACTGCAAACAGCCATAAGGAATTGAGTTTCGCAATGTTAACGGTTTACGGGGGTTCATGAGCTCGTCATACACGCGAATTCGAAACTAATTCGGTTTTCCCCGTTTTTGGCACCGGTGTTTCGCCACGGATTGCTAAATGATTTAATTTTAAAATGCTTGCATCGCCCACCTGAAGAACTAGGGCATCGTGCAGCATGCGCAGCTTGAGACAGACACCAATTTCTTTAAGGGGACTTTCAATGAGAGACAAAGACAAGGGTTCTGATAGTGACTCACTCACCAGCCCAGTGGTGCGTTTATCCAGCATCAGTACCTGTCCAAAAACCACACATTTCTCGGGCGCAATTCCACTTCTAGCCTTCATGCTTGCATGCTTGTGTCTACGCTTTTGTCCACGCTTGGCTCCCTCCCGTGACATGCTGCATGTTTTTGTAAAGAACTGCTCATGATGATGCTCATTTTTGTGGCATGTGCCTCGTCACACTGCTCTCCTACGAACGAACGTCATTCTTCTCCTGGTGGGCGTGTGCATGTTATATGACATGTATATGGGCTTCACCTTGACGCTGTCTTCTGTGCACACAACAGCGTCGTAGGCAACTGTTTAGTGTTATGCTTTTTGAACTGCCATCACACCGTTCCGTTCCGTGATGCAACGTAGAGCGAGATTGGGTGGGAGCCAAGCGGCCAGGGTCTATCACAAAAAGACAAAGAGATAGCTGCAGGTAACTATGATACAAAGATGAGCAGTCTCCTTGAGCATGCTAAGCTCCTCTGAGAATCCCATCCTGGTGCAGGAGGCCACCTACCAATAGTTAAATATCTCGTGCATCCGTGCAGGTTGGCAAAGGCCATCATTAACAGAGGAACCTGAGGATAGGCCGTTGAGTTCGCTGCAGAAAGTGGTGCGTGCTCGCCTCCTTGCCTGGCTGCATGCGCCAACATTGTCGTTGATTACGTCTGCTATTTAGCATTACGCATCCAATGAGTTTAAACGCAGCATTTTAACAGCTCCAGGCTGCTGACCTCAACACATACTACCAAATAAACCAAGACACGTGCTTAGAACGACCCTCAGGCATCTTTATAGGGACATATGTTTGTTTGCAAGCAGAAGGCCAGTGCCAAACGCCATTTGATGCTCTAAACGGACGAAAACAAACTCAGGCAGACCTCTTCGTCTTTGCTCCCTTGCTTACACGTTTGCAACCGTTATCATCAACTATACTCCCAAACATATCGAAACATTCGCCTCACACGCAGGTCCAAAGTGGGAAAACACTGACATCTGCAAATACCTACAAATGCGGTGGAGACAATCTGGAGGGCCTGTGTGTGTCCATCAACCCACAAAGTGATACAATTGTAGTGGGCTGCCGCAACAGCAAAGTTTTGGTAGGTTGCTTTGATTTCTCTGGTCACACGTGCACCTGCTAGTTCCAGTTGTGCATGTTTTTGCTCGGACAAATAAGTGCTATTGCTACCTTTAAAGAATGAAGCCCTCAGGAAGAGGACACGATATTTATGTGTCGCACCAGCATTGTCAACAGTTGTACGCGCTCCTCCACAAAACAACCTTGCGCTACTTCTCTGGGTAAGCAACTTTGTCGTCACAGCGGTCGTAAGCAAATCAGAAAGCTTAGGCCGTACTTTGTGCATTTCTGACATACACTCACCAAGCACGTGCGTAGCAAGCATTGTGCACAATGTACTCACACATACATGCACCAGACAAAGCACGTGTCTACGTGTCACGTGCAGCTGCTCCTTTTTTGCTTCACCGAGGTTAACTGAGTTAGAATAGGGTTGGCCAGAACCGTATATATATGTTGTATTATACCGTATATTTGGGCGTATATTTGGGCATTTCCCTGCCAAAATGACTGTACATACACCGTGGTTCTGGCCAACTCCAAGTCAAAAGCATGGGGGTACTTTCTCAAAGGGGGTTATCAGGGGGCAGGCTTGGGCAAAAGCCAAAACATGCTCCTTTTTGCATGAAAAGTGCAACTACTCACACGTCACTTCATCAAATTGGACTCAACCTAGCTTCAAACTGATGCTGACTTTATAAGCTACCCGAGCATGTGCTCAGATTTAGACAAGTCGCCCTGCGTACAGAATGACAGGACTAAAAGCACACGTCGTGCACCTGTACCCTAGATGGG
>Ga0307947_1003641_pt1 | contig 12331 bp, 11 predicted proteins | sample OrgLakmetagen232_FD_201840 | JGI IMG/M metagenome (GOLD analysis project Ga0307947, IMG submission 201840) | Saline water microbial communities from Organic Lake, Antarctica - #232 | ecosystem: Environmental > Aquatic > Non-marine Saline and Alkaline > Saline | place: Antarctica: Organic Lake...
GCACAAATTGTTGCAACTGCCGCTGGCTGGTTGGTGGAAGGAAGAGGAGGCGCCACAGCACCTCCTTCTCTGAGTTGTGCACGGGGAGGCGCCAGATCATTGGCAGGCGCCTTTGGGTCTCCTCTGTATTTGTGGTTGCAAGTTGGCCGAGGTTGGAGTGGGGGTTTGCGGAGAGACGGTGGTTGGTGCGGGGGTCTGTGGAGTGGTGGAGGGCTGCACGGGCGCACTGGTGGAGGAGTGTTAGGCGTATGCTACTTGATGTTCTTCGTTTTCTTTTGCAAGCATGTAAATGATATAATGGGGGCTCCCTCAGGACATACTGTTCTTATGGAGGTATCCCAATATCCCAATGTCGGATTACGTGGTCATTGATTTTCTAGCGAGTGCATCGGTTTTCTCTTTGCCAAGATTGCCGGCGTGCGACTTGACTTTGTAGAAATGGATGGGCGATGGTGACTGGCGGATCGCTTTGGCAATGGATAAGAGATCATATTATTGGATGTGGTGACAGTAGAAGTTCGGATGTGAGATTTACCTTTTAATTTTGTGCAGTGCTGTTATGCTGTCTGTTACAGTAGCTATATGTGAGCAAACATATATGACTGTAGCTGCTACAGCTGCTAGCTCCGCACAAGAGATGATGGTGTTGGTTATTTCCGTACCTCTTAGGCTCACTTGGCGAGATTCATTTACTTGAAGGTGGTACGCACCTGATCCAGTGTCTTGCAGTTCTTTGTGTATTTAAAGGCTGCATTAGTGGCACGTGGCACAGGGCTGTGCCACTACGGTATACGGTACGGTGTACGGTTATACGGTACGGTACGGAAATACGGCGTACAGCCGTATTTGTACGGTTTTGGACCGTATATACGGTAAAATACGGTACGGCGTACGGTACGGTCCAAACTTCGAAAGCCTCAGTCAAAAAGATAAAATTGAGCTTTGTTTCAGCTCTGCAAATGGCTAAGTAAGCCCACAGTTTAAAAGGCTCAAATAAGGACCAAAAAGGTCCCTAATTGGCACCAAAATTAAAGACTGTCTCCTATTTTGGCACCAAAAGGATCATTTTTGGCTCATTTTTCCTTCAATGCAAATGTTCTGTAGAAAATTTATATTATGTGAAACTGTGCTGCCTTGTTTAAGAGGAAACGCACAAAAAAATTAAAGGGGGGAAAAAGCAAAAAGTGCGGTTCAGACCAGGATTCGAACCCAGGACCTCCTTTTTCCCTGCAAAAAGGCCAAAATACGGTCGACCGTATTCCCGTACCGTACCGGAACCGTACAGTAGTTTCATTTTGACCGTATTATACGGTTTTGAACCGTACCATACCATAACCGTACCGGATATACGGTCTGAAAATGGAGATACGGCGTATAAGCACAGCCCTGATTAGTGCAGGTCCACCAGTCCCGCCAATCGTCTACTTTGTGGGTCAGGCTCAAACTGGAGCCTTGTTGTGTAGCTATGCCTTCGATTTCCCATAAAACCTCGGAGTTCCTTTAGCAAGCTCTTCAGCCAATCTTTATTGTGTCACCAATTATACGGTCAGATACGGTGTATATAAATCCAAAAGGTCTTCTGCTGCATACTGAAGTTGTTATGAAGGTTTGTATGATGACGGTATGGCTTGGAGCCCAAGGTTTTACACATTTGCGGAAATTTGTGGCAAAGTGATATTTAGGGATTAATGGTCATGATCTGTTCATTCCACTGGAATCTTCTGGCAGGAAGGAAAAAACATGAAGAAAGTTAGCTTTTGCCTCTGTGCTATGGGCAGAATTCTTTATAGTGTGTCTTATAGCTAAGAGCATGATATTGTTCTGGGAAATGGGATGGCAGGTCGAGAGTCTAGAGAAACTTAGAGGAGACACTCGGGTAGCTGCCCTGAAAGCCTAGTGGCCCGTGGTCAGGCCAGACTCTTCGGGGTCGCGGGTTCGAATCCGCCTGGTAGCGTGAGTACTTCGCCGTCCGACAGCAACGTTTCCGTTTCCGTAATCCATGCTTGTGGTGTTATCACCCTTGTGTAGTTTTTCTTTTCTTTTCTTAGAGGAGACACAAGGACTCCGAAGTGAAAGTGTGCGCAAATGAGAATACTGGGGGTACATCCTAGGATGACACAGGTGGAGGGTATGCATAAGCGCCTGTCTGATGTCATAATTTACTGTGCTGCTCCTGTATGGCGTTAAGCTATAAAATCTAGGGCCAGCCTAGATCACGCTGGATTGTGTGAAGGGTTCTGATCTATCGTCAAACATACTACTAGTAGACTAGTAGTATGTTCAACGGTTAAAGTTTGCCAGTCGGTGGTGGTGCTGCTGAAGTGCTCCCTCTCTACCTCATTGAATGGGTGAGCCGCCTGCCACTCTAATAAGCCAACCGTCGGTCAATTTTTGTTTTGCGTTGCTTTTTTCAGGAAAGGGAGGAGTCAGCCGGCAATCTATTTCCTTCTATTTCAATATACTTTTATCTAAGAGGTGAGCTTTGAGAGCTCAAAAATGTGTGACTGCATGTCAAGTTCTATCTCAAACTTGCTATGTCTGGATAAGGCGGTATTGCATTTGCGTCCTGTGGGTAAAGGCCAGCAAAAAAACCCCATACAGTTCATAATGAGATAAGTTCAAATGTGCTGCCTAGCAAAAAATTCTGTTCAAATTGCTCAAGTTTCCTTCCAGCCATTTTCACTAAAAATGCCAACAACTCCTTATGGAAATCAAGGAAACTAATCCCCCATACAGCTGTCTAAGTCCCAAGTCCCTTAATACACAAGATCCGAGCAAGAAAATCGATGGGAAAAAGAAAGCAAGGACAAAATTGATAATACGTCGCATAACTTAACCCACAAATGCCGCCTCCCATCAGCTAGGCACGTGACGGCATACCAATGAAGCCAAGCGGCCATGTGTGACGCATCAGGCCCTAAAGGTGCCACAGCACTAACACGCACGAAACAGGTACGCACACAGAACTGATACTACGCAGAGACACATGAAAAGGCGACGCGTACAGCTACAAAAAAACCCAAGGTAGGGTGAGTGCGTGAGTTGTCACAGCTGCAAAATGTGTGTACTTTGTTACAACCCCCTTCTACACTCAGATCAACAAAAAAAGGCCAAGGATTGAGCACTCAGACGCATAATCATGACAAAGCGACCCAGGAACAGTATGCACATCACCCGAGGTTCAAAATTAGGAAGTTGATGCACCTCATCCACTCATGCGAGAGATAACAAAGGCGTTTCCGTGACAGCAGGAATTATGTGTTTGCTATGGATGGCTGCGAAGCTGTTGCAGACGGTATGCGCGTTGCTGCTGAGAGACAGGGGAAAGGGGAGCAGTCAACGGGGGGGGAGTGGTTGCATGGGGCTGGCGCTGTGCCTGAGTCTTGGATCCCCTGCACACATAAAAGTGTGTGTGTGTGTGTGTGTGTGTGTGTGTGTGTGTAGTACTGGCGGTGTGCCTGAGTCTTGGATCCCCTGCACACAGAAAAACGACCAGAGCGAAATGTATAAGAAAGGAACTGTGGCTGGGGGGGTGCCTGAGTCTTGGCTCTCCTGCACACGGAAAAAAGTGTAGTGTAAAAGAAAAACATTGCTGCTTGCGTGTTTTGAGGAAGAAGAAAGAAAAAAGGGGAAAGTCGGTTATTTGGGGGGAATGGCACGTTTAAGATGGTGGAGAACTAAGTATATAGATAATGGACATGATCAGGCACAGATAGACGATGACCAGGATTAAGCATTGACGAGTGATACACAGGATCAAGCATAGATAGTGATACACAGGATCAAGCATAGATAGTGATACACAGGATCAAGCATAGATAGTGATACACAGGATAAAGCATAGATAGTGATACGCAGGATAAAGCATAGATAGTGATACACAGGATCAAGCATAGATAGTGATACACAGGATAAGCATAGAAAGCTGATGCAGAGATGATCAAACACCTGTGCCTGAACCTTTTGCAAAAGGTTATCTGAATTCAGGTGAATGGGTCATGCTGTTCACCATCTTGCCTTTGCTCCCCCCCTTATTTTAGGGTCGGCCAGAACCGTATACATACACCCTATGTGGCCGTTATTTGTTGATTTCCCTGCCAAAATTACCGAGTATACACCGGATATATATACATATATACGATTTTGGCTAGGAACTTCTTGCTGTTCTCTGTATCATTATTCCCACCTGTTGCTCGCAGCAGCCCCTCCAAAGCCGCGACCTTTGCCCCCGCTCTTTGCGCTCCCACTACCAGCACCACTGCTGCTGCTGGGATTGCTTCTGGCATTCCTGCTGCTCACAGGCTTCCGACCACTGCTGCTGCTGCTGCTGCTTTTGTCTGCCTCTGCCGCCTCTTTCAAATCCTTGGCCCCTTCCTTCAGGGCAGCACCCTCACCTGCACCCGCACCTACATCATCACTGCTGGCCGTTGTGCCTGTAGCAGCACTAACCCCCTCCTTGTTCACCTTCAAAGCTGCACCTCCCTTCTCCACGCCCTCCTCACCCTCCCTGCCCTCCCCACTCTCTCCTCCTTCAATGCGAGCCCCTGCTGCTGCACCCTCTTCGCCTCCTTTCTTGTCACTCCCTGCCGGTGCTTCACCTTTCGTCCTAACACCACTTGCCTCTGCATTATCAGGGCGGCTGCTGCTCCCGCTGCTGCTGCTCCCGCTGCTACTGCTCCCGCTGCTGCTCCCGCTACTGCTGCTACCGCTGCTGCTGTCTGCCGAGTCAGATCCCCCCTTCTTATTCTCTACGCCCCCTTCTTCATCTTCCGCCTGTGGCGCGCCACTCGAACTGCTGGCAGCGCCGGTGCTGTCGTCACCCTCGGCATCGCCTTTGCTGCTGCTTTCGGCACTGCTGCCACCCTTGCTGGCTTTAATCACTGAGGCCTGGCCAAGCCCTAGGAAGTCCCACCACTGTTTCTGCGCACCACCACCACTCTTACCACTGCCACTGCTGCGAGTGCTCGCGACAATCTCGTCCTTGGCAAATAGTGGTAGGGGTGGTAGGGATGGTGGTGTCACAGCAGACGGCTGCTCCTGCGATTTGCTCTGCTGCTGCTGCGCTGTGCTCTGCTGCTCCTGCGGTGTGCTCTGCTGCTTTACCCCAGGGGGGCCCTTCGGTGTTGCAGCAGCAGCCTGTGATGACTGGGATGGGGGTGAAGGTGTTGCTGCTGCTGCTGCTGCTGGTGTTTTCAGTGGTGCTTGCGTTGCGGGGGTGGGTGGGAGGGCGTTGGGCTTGCCGGAGCTTATCTTTGAAGCAGCAGATGCCGAGGGGGAGGAGGAAGATGAGGAGGAAGCAGCTGCTGGTGCTGCTTCTGCTGTTGGTGCTGTTGGTGGTGATGGTGGTGCTGCTGCTGCTGCTTTCTGTGCCTGGCCTTGTGGTGGTGGCGGTGGTGGTGGTGGTGGTGCATTCTTGGCTTGTGGTGGTGGTGGGGGCGACTGTGGGGGGGGTGGGGTCGCTGACGGACCCTTACTTTGAAACGGTTGATTCTGTGGAGGTGTGGCCTGTGGCGGCTGAGGAGCACTAGTGGGAAGCTCCTGTGGTGGTGGTGGTGGTGGTGGTGGTGGTGGTGTCGACGAAGACGTAAGGGATGCTGGTGGTGGTGGTGGTGGTGATGGTGGCTTGGGGGCTTGACCAGCAGCAGCAGCAGCAGCAGCAGCGTCACCAAGAGAGGCCTGACCCTCTCCTGTTCCTGCAGTGGCAGGTCTGGCAGCGTCTGTGCTGCTAAGTGGGGGTGGTGGGGTGCTGCTCCCAATCGGAGGGGATGACGACTGCGGTGGTATCAACACCCCGTTGGATGAGGTGGGTTGGTCAGCCGGGGGGGGCGAGGTTTGTGGCGGTGCCTTTGCGGCAGGAGGAGCATCAGAGGAGCTGGCCGGGGTGCTGCCGTTGCTTGGAGGGCCCTTTTGTAGGGGAGGAGGGGTGAGGGTAGGAGGGGTTGAGGATGCGGGGGGGGCGGGACGGGAGGGGGGAGCTGGCCTGTTCATTTTTCGTGGGGGTGCGGGGAGGGCTAGGGGGCCTAGGCCGAGGGCTGCTGCCTCCTGGGAGGCTCTGCCCGCTCTGTGTGTGTGCGTGCATGTGTGTGTGCATGTGTGTGTCCATGTGTGTGTGTGTGTGTGTGTCCATGTGTGTGTGTGTTATGATTCCCAACATGTTTGCAGAGCTGCAAGAAAGTGTGGGTGTGACTACTTGCAATTGCTGAACACGCACACACACACCCTGCGCAGGGAACACACTCACCTCTCCACAAGAGCTGCCCGCGCTGACTGCAGCTTCTCCGCTCTCTTAGAGGCACTGGCACGGAGCAGCGAGTTCTGCAAAAGAGTGAACCTTACGTCAATGCTTATTGGGTATGTAGATCGGTAGGTCCGACGTGACAAAAAGGACGAAGGATGGTTGAACACTACTATATCCACCGATGTGATAGATATAGGAGGGACATGACTTCACAGCTGTAGGGTTTACGTTTCAGGTTCAAGTTAAGTAAGCGGTACATAGAAGGAACATAGCTGCGCAACTGTAATATTTAGGGTTTAGGTTTAAGAAATAACTGAACTGTTTATAGAGGAAGGACATAACTACACAAGTGTAGGTTTTAGGTTTTAGGTTAACTGAACTGTTTACATGGGAGGAACATAGCTGCGCAATCGTAAAAGGTAGGTTTTAGGTTTTAGGTTAATTGAACTGTTTACATAGGAATGACATAAGTACACAACTGTAGGATGTAGGTTTTAGGTTAACTGGACTGTTTAAATGGGAATGACATTACTACACAAGTGTAGGTATTATATTTTAGGTTAACTAAACTGATTACATGGGAGGGACATAATCCAACAACTTTAGGGTTTAGGTTTTAGGTTTTACGTTCAAGCCAACTAAACCCTCAGATACGTGAGTAGGGTGGGCCAGAACCAAATATTTATACGTATATACGGTGTACATACGGTAATTTAAGCAGGGAAATCACCATACATATGGGCATATACGGTGTGAATATACAATTCTGACCAACCCTGGTGATGGTTTGAGCAAGCACAGCTCCTGCTTCAGCCACAGCAGCCTACTCAGAGTGCTCTCATCTGCCCTCTTGTTTGAATGCCATTGCCAAAACCCAATACCCTTACCCTAAACCCTAACACAACCCTAATACTGCCCTTAAAGAATTTGATCCTGGTTGTTTGATGTATTGCATGGCCTACAGAATGCCACCATGGTGTTTGATGTGTATTGCATGGCCTACAGAATGCCACCATGGTGTTTGATGTATTGCATGGCCTATAGAATGCCACCATGGTGTTTGATGTATTGCATGGCCTACAGAATGCCACCATGACCATACCCGGCCTCCGTTGTTAGAGCGCAACATTAAAACAGCTCATAGGGCTAAGCTGAGGTGTGTGTGTATGTCCCAACTGTGTATCCTTTGTGGTCAATAGATCAATGGCCAAGAAATTTTATAACACACGTGGTTGTCTATACCTAATAACATAGGGCGTGTGTGTGCATGTGTGTGTATAAGTGCTTGTGTGTGTGCATGTGTGTGCGTGTGTGTGTGTGTGTGTGTTACCTGTGCGGTCAGGGCAGCCAGCTGTTCACTTAAAGGACCCAGCTGAGGGTCCGTCTCAGTTCCAGCCGTCCTGGCTGTGGCTTCCAGAAGTGCGGCGACCTGCACGTGTGCGTGATTGACGCGTAGCACGTAATGTCCATTTGTTCAACGGTTAAAAAAGCAAACTCAATGTCTGTCTCAGTGCCAGCCGTCCTGGCTGTGGCTTCCAGAAGTGCAGCGATCTGCACGTGTGCGTGATTGATGCGTAGCACGTAATGTCCATTTGTTTAATGCAAAAAAAAGCAAGCTCAATGTCTGTCTCAGTGCCAGCCGTCCTGGCTGTGGCTTCCAGAAGTGTGGCGACCTGCACGTGTGCGTGATTGACGCGTAGCACGTAATGTCCATTTGTTTAATGCAAAAAAAAGCAAGCTCAATGTCTGTCTCAGTGCCAGCCGTCCTAACTGTGGCTTCCAGAAGTGCAGCGATCTGCACGTGTGCGTGATTGATGCGTAGCACGTAATGTCCATTTGTTTAATGCAAAAAAAAGCAAGCTCAATGTCTGTCTCAGTGCCAGCCGTCCTGGCTGTGGCTTCCAGAAGTGTGGCGACCTGCACGTGTGCGTGATTGACGCGTAGCACGTAATGTCCATTTGTTTAATGCAAAAAAAAGCAAGCTCAATGTCTGTCTCAGTGCCAGCCGTCCTGGCTGTGGCTTCCAGAAGTGTGGCGACCTGCACGTGTGCGTGATTGACGCGTAGCACGTAATGTCCATTTGTTTAATGCAAAAAAAAGCAAGCTCAATGTCTGTCTCAGTGCCAGCCGTCCTGGCTGTGGCTTCCAGAAGTGCGGCGACCTGCACGTGTGCGTGATTGACGCGTAGCACGTAATGTCCATTTGTTCGATGATTTAAGGCAAGCTCAGGGTCTGTCTCAATGCCAGCCGTCCTGGCCGTGGCTTCCAGAAGTGCAGCGATCTGCATGTGTGCGTTAAACGCGTAAGCACATTACCAGGCTCGGCCAGAAACAAACATATGCACGTATTGACATGTATATGTATGTTCAGCAGGGAAATGTACATTCATTTGGTCAGATACGGTACGCGCATTCAATTCTGGCCAACCCTACATATGACCCTTTGCGTGCACCTGCATCCCAGGAACGTGTGCAGCATGGTCACAGGGAACGTGCGCAGCATGATCACAGGGAACGTGCGCAGCATGATCACAAGGAACGTGCGCAGCATGAACACAGGGAACGTGCACAGCATGACCACAGGGAACGTGCGCAGCATGATCACAGGGAACGTGTGCAGCATGATCACAGGGAACGTGTGCAGCATGATCACAAGGAACGTGTGCAGCATGATCACAAGGAACGTGTGCAGCATGATCACAGAAAACGTGTGCAACATGATCACAGGGAACGTGCGCAGCATTATCACAGGCCATAGATGCAGTATAGGCCATAGATGCAATACACATGCCTCTACAAAGGTTGACAAGACACACACACACACAAACACATGCACCTGCTTATTACCCCCTCCCAGTCCCTTGACAATCCCAAACACACACGCACGCACACACACACACCTGCTTGTTGCGCCCCTCCAGCTCCGCCTCAACTCGGTACACTTGCTTCTGCAGTGCCTCAGACTCTGCTTGCATGGCTGCTGCCTGCCTCTGCGCAGCCTCCAGCTGCTGGTTGGACACCTCCTGCGTGAGGTTAAATACATGACAGTGACAATGTGGTTTAGCTCAGGCAGCACACTAGTACGTCTGCTGCTTATTTCTAGGCGGTCTCAAGCTGCTGCTGGATGAACACCACCTGCGTGAGATTAAATGCATGCCTCTGCACGGTCTCCAGCTGCTGGTTGGACACCTGTGTGAGCTTGAATGCATGACAGAAGGATCAAGGTGTGGCCGACAGCAGAATCAAGGTTTGGTCAGCAGCAGAATCACAGCAAAATCAAAGTGTGGCCGACAGCAGAATCACAGCAGAATCTAGGTGTGGCTGACAGGATCAAGGTGTGGCATGACAGCAAAACCAAAGTGTGGCCGACAGCAGAATCACAGCAGAATTAAGGTGTGGCTGACAGCAAAATCAAGGTGTGGCATGACAGCAGGATCAAGGTGTGGCTTCAGTATTAAAACATCCCCTGTGTGTGTTTGCGTGTATGTGTACGTGTGTGTGTGTGTGTGTGTGTGTGTGTGTGTGTTTGAGAGTTGTATGCCTAGTGGAAGAGGATCTCTGCACAGGAAATCACTTTGTTGGTACTGGATGGAGTGCAGCGTGCCTTCACACGTGGATGTTGAGAGAGCAACTGTTTGTGAGTCATATGCCTGGTGGAAGAGGATCCATGCACGGAAAATTACGTTGTCGGTACTGGATAGAGTACAGCGTGCAGCCACACACAGAAAAAACACAAAGTGACCAAAATTCCCCAACAACCCTTCCACTTGCAGTGGGGCTTTGGTTAAGAGCACAAAGCAGCCCCACAGGGAATGCAATTTCCGCACGCCACCTTTTTGCAAACAAAGGCCTCACAGTAAAAGGGCACAACGAACTCACAGTAAAAGGGCACAACGACCTCACAGTAAAAGGGCACACGGCAAAAGGGCACAGTAAAAGGGCACAACGACCTCACAGTAAAAGGGCACACGGAAAAAGGGCACAGTAAAAGGGCACAACGACCTCACAGTAAAAGGGCACAAACAATGGCCTCACAGTAAAAGGGCACTTGCCTTAACAAAGCGCTGCTGCTGCGTCTGGGCCTCTTGCTCCTGATCAAGCAGCTGCTGACGCTCTGCGGCCTGAAGCTGATTGCGAGCACGCGCAAGCTCAGCCTGGAGAGTGCAGAGGTGTCAGAAAAACAGCGCTTTGTGTGTGTAGGTGGTCGCTGTCACGCGCAAGCTCAGCCTGGAGAGTGCACAGCTGCCATTTAAAGTGCAGGCAAATGACATGCGGCTGTCAGAAACACAGCGCTCTGTATGAGCAGCTGGTTGCTGTCACGCGCAAGCTCAGCCGGGAGAGTGCATAGGTGTCAAAAAAAGTGCAGGCAGATGACATGCAGCTGTCAGAAAAACAGCACTTTGCGTAAGCAGGTGGTCGCTGTCACGCGCAAGCTCAGCCTGGAGAGGGCACAGCTGTCATTTAAAGTGCAGGCAGATGACATGCAGCTGTCAGAAAAACAGCGCTCTGTATGAGCAGCTGGTTGCTGTCACGCGCAAGCTCAGCCTGGAAAGCAGGAGCATCTCCATGCTGTAATTCCGGTTGATGATTAACAAGCCAAGCCGACAAGAGAGCTAGGAAGACAGCTTTTGAAGTGCATTAAAAAAGCCAACTCAACATCTGGAGCACTTCAACGGATACGCTTGGGATGAAATGCATTCGTGAAGTGCTCACGAAACTGCTATGCACTATAAAAACTTAAGCAGTGAGCGTGGTCGCCTCATGTCTAGGAAATACTTTCTGCTGCTCCTTTCTAAACCTCACTGTCCTGGAACATGTGGCAGTATCCGGAAACACGTCGTATAACCACCCATGCTCAGACACAACCGCCAACCCTAGAAGTGCCCAGAAACACGTCGTACAACCCCCCATGCTCAGACACAACCGCCAATTGTAGTAGTGTCCAGAAAAAGCGTCGTACAACCCCACATGCTCAGACACCCGCCAACCATAGTAGTGTCCATAAAAGACGTCGTACAACCCCACAGGCTCAGATACACACGCACTCACATATGTTACAAACACACACCTGCAGCTGAACCAGTTCGCTCTCCATGCTTGTTGCACGCAGGATGGCTTCGCTGGCCTCTTTGCTGCCGGAGCCCTGTGTGGGCACGAGTGGACACACGCACACGAAATATGTGGGGTTGGCCAGAACCATATGTATACGGTGTATATACGGTATTATTGCAGAGGGGGCTAACTGAGGCCCGAAACGGGCAAGTTTTTATAAGGTCTTTGACTTATACGCCCCGAAATTGGTATTATTGACAGGGAAATCATCAAATATACGGTCACATACGGTGTGTACATACGGCTCTGGCCTACCCTAGAAATATGAAACATGGCTCAAGTAGCAGTTTGTGCACACACAGCTCAGTTAGTGTATGCAGCGTGTTTGTTTGTGTGTGTACGGTTGCGTGTGCCATTGTGTGCGAGAGTGTATGTGTGTGTGAGTGCAAATGTGTGTGTGTGTGCCTGTGGCTGCCTGCATTAGCTTTCCAGGGCAGGCGATCCATGGCACTGCTTTTCTCATACCAAGCCATTCATCAGGCTCAAGCAGCAAACTAGCACGAGGTTGGCTAGTGAAACACACACCATTGCCTTGCAACACATGCATACACACACCATTGTCTTGCAACACATGCATACACACACACCATTGCCTTGCAACACATGCATACACACACCACTGCCTTGCAACACATGCATACACACACACCATTGCCTTGCAACACATACATACACTCACACCATTGCCTTGCAGCACATGCATACACTCACACCATTGCCTTGCAGCACATGCATACACACACACCACTGCCTTGCAGCACATACATGCACACACACCACTGCCTTGCAACACATACATACACTCACACCATTGCCTTGCAACACATGCATACACACACACCATTGCCTTGCAACACATGCATACACACACACCATTGCCTTGCAACACAGGCATACACACACACCATTGCCTTGCAACACATACATACACACACCATTGCCTTGCAACACATGCACACACACACCATTGCCTTGCAACACA
>Ga0307947_1003644_pt1 | contig 12328 bp, 11 predicted proteins | sample OrgLakmetagen232_FD_201840 | JGI IMG/M metagenome (GOLD analysis project Ga0307947, IMG submission 201840) | Saline water microbial communities from Organic Lake, Antarctica - #232 | ecosystem: Environmental > Aquatic > Non-marine Saline and Alkaline > Saline | place: Antarctica: Organic Lake...
GAAGCAAGAAGGAGGCATGAGGGTTACAAGAGGGTGGCACTTGTTGGCTTTGCATGCCTGATGCCGTGTGTAATGTTCTTAATCGGTGCATGTGTTTTGGTACTACACTGCCTCCTGAGTGATATGGGTTCAGGCAGTATGTACCCCAGTGCTCCTTCTCCTTCACCTGTGTAATATTTTCATACAGCGCTCGGCCATTGCACACCTGTTTGCTTGCCTTGCTCTTGCATGCACGTGTGCAAATTCCAAAGTCTTTTGCCTGCATCCGTGCCCCGTTACGCAAAGAGCATTTTTTGTAGCCGGCAACCACCACATACACACACCCTAATATTGTCCTTTCTGTTGCTGATGACGTGCTTGCTTCACCTTCCTTATTTGAACCCACCGCACCCAGCCTGATGTTGACTGGTAGTTCATGCACCTTCCTTAGCCTGGTAGCCTGGTGGCACATACTAAGAAAGCCTAGAGTAAACGGCCAGCTACCATGCTTCTCTTACTGCTCAGCGGTTGGTGCAACAGTTGTCAAATGCTAGCCTTTACAGGCATGAGACATGTAACCCCTTGTCCCTGCATTGAAGTGCTTGCCTCATTCTGCTCTCACTACCACACAGGCCGTGCCAGCTCCGCTGCCCCGAATCATTAAGGAGCGTCAAGAGCGCAAGGCAGGCTATGAGGCCACAAACAAGGATGTGGTCAAGTGGCAGCCCATTGTCAAGGTACGTGTCAGGAGTGTGTATGCACAACCGTTTTACGATGTAGGCTCTTAGTAATAACTGGGTTTGCCTCAACAGCCAGCACAGCCGACAACGACTGCTGCAGCAATATTGTGTAGAATGGCGTGGCTCCTTGAGCCAAACTGTGAAACTGGAACTGTGAATTCTTATAACAACAGGGCCAAGCACATCACAGCACGTGTGGTTTGGATGCCTGCCACTGGCCCATTGCCTGAACTGCTAGCCTCCCCCCCCGCACCTTGTGTAGAATAGCGTGGCTCCATGTGCCGTGCCGTTCAAGGAAAGTGTGCCACATGACATAACAGCCTCTACCGACCGAGCCTTACAGTTGTGTGCAACATCCTGCAAGGGGTGCATGATGCACACGCGCGGCTCTAGTGGAGGTACATGAGACATGCGGTTTTGGACGTTATGGCTTGTTTGGAGTACGTAATAGAACCTGCAGGTGATGCACGCACGTGGCTCTGGTGGAGGTGCATGAAGCAAATTGAGGCCCTTTCTTTTGGAGTATGTCTACACCCTGCAGGGGGGGCATGATGCACGTGCGTGTGGTTCTAGAGGAGGTACATGATATGTGAATCGAGACGACTTGTTTTAGCCTATTATTTGATAATGTTATTCTCTTTCAGCCATGTATGAAGTTGGCCAGAACCATAAATATATGGTGCATGTACGGTAGTGTTAGCAGGGAAATGTGCATGTAAATGGTCTTATATGATATATATACATACGGTGTGTTGGGGGTGGCTAACTGAGCAAGCAGGTGAATTGGGGGTGGCAGATAGGTTCAGGCTTTTTAAAAGGGGTGACACCATTTAAACTTCCTCTGTCCGTACCAACTAAACACAAATAACGCACACAACAGTAGTACACAACACACACATACACCGACACACACAGGCCAACAGGGAGGCTCCCACTCTGCGCTTCACTTCTAACCGAGATGAGGTGCCTCGCATTAACACCACTGCAGCCATCGGTGTGTGTACTGCTCTGTGTATTCCTACAAAGAGACTGCTTATAAGCTTGTCAGTGTGTAGTGTGTGTAAGTGCGTGTGCAGCGTTTTACAGCAGCACGGCTGCAAATATTCGTGTGTAAGAGGTGCTTTACTTTACGGTCACTGGCGTAGTGAAGCGCATCAACACACGCTTAGCATTGGGACCCGGGAGGAGTGGTAAAACTTCCGAAAGCTTTTCTCGTGGCTGCAGCTGCTTGTCTGGTAGCAAAGAAGCGACGCACTGAACCGCGCAAACTGTGTTGGGACCCGATCTCTTGCCTGCAGCCTGGGCTTGCTCCTGCCCCCCTACAGATGCTTTACACGATCATACAAGCACACATCCATAATTCACTTGTGCAGTGCTCACACATCTTTCTTAACTGCTATGCTGTAATTGATAACACATCCAGCTAGATTAGGGGGAGGAGCACTCAGGTGCCAGCACCAGAAAGCCCCTCATTGCCCAAAGGTCTCCCACCTCGTACCGCCCATGCACGTTTTGCCCCCGTTTCTCTCCTCTTGCAGTCAACCAGCACACCCCTGAGTCCACAATGGAGGAGGAGGTGGCTGCACTGCTGCAGTCTGCGGGAGCTGCCAGCTCCAGGGCTGTGGCTGAGTCTGAAGACAAGCTGGCTATGAAGGTGCGCATGTGTGTGTATGTGTATTGTGTGTATGTGTGCACCTCTGCTTGCGCAGCAATTGACCTTGGTTGACAAAGTACACACACGCGCTGGCTTTGCCTTTTTAAGCTGCGCTCCTTGCTCACCCCGTGCCTTTTCGTCACGCTGTCCAACCGTAAAGAAGAGCACACACACACACACGCACACACACTTACACACACACGCCAGTTATGCTTTGCAAAGCTGCGCTCCTTGCTCACCATTTGTACGTCACACATGTACACGTAGTCTCTGACCATTGAAGAAGCACACGCACGCCGGGAGCGCCTCGCCAAGCTGCGGTCGCTGCTCTTTTATGATGAGCTTAAGGCCAAGCGCTTACGCAACATCAAGTCCAAAGAGTTCCATCGCAAGCAGAACAAGGTGTGTGTATATGTTTGTGTATGTGTGTGTCTGCACATGATGCGTTCCTTTCTTCTCTTCCTGCCGAGTCTTGAATATCATGTATATAGGTCACAAGCAGCAGTTGCGCACAATTTCCTTATGTGTGCACGTTAACATGTTTTGTGTGTGTTCCATCAATTCCCAACTTGAGCAGGCAAGGTGTTTATGATATTGCTGTGAGATTGTGTAATTTCTGAAAGTCGAGGGGCTGCCTTCTCTGACGCCTGCTTGCGCCAGGCTCAGCAAATCGTTGCTGCCCAGATGCTTGTAGCCACAAATACGTGACTACGAGTACGTGCAATTGTCGCATGTTTGCCAGGCCCTGCACTGCGCCTTTGAAAGACGCTCTGCTGCAAAAAACAGCTCTTTTTTGCGGCACTTCCTGACACTACTCTGCAAACGTTGATGCTTCTGTGCTGCCGTGCAGGCTGCCAAGCACAAGGCCCTGAAAATGGGAGATGCCATTCCCCTGGAGGGTGACGAAGGAGACGAGGCCAAACAAGCAGAACGTGCCGAGAATGAATCCGCCGAGCTGGATCGAGCCAAGGTGAGGCTCTTTTTCACCTCAAGTTGTGGACAACGAAAAAGATAGGGCCAGTCTAGCTCATGAGAGGGAAAATTTTAAACAACCTATAGCTAGGAAGCTTCTTGACCACGTCCTTGAATCGTTATGGTTGCCCGAGGCTTGAAAACATGTGTATCAACTTGCGTGTATACACACACTGGAGAATACGCACTTCCACTTGTGTGGCACAAAGGGGTGATTGATTGTAGCGCAGCAGGAATGTAAGCATCCTGTTCAAACAGGCCTGTGAAGGTGTCAGTGATTGCGCTTTGTATGGAATGGCAGTATTTGTTTTGTGGATACTGCTCCTGTACAGGCTAATAGGCTAATAGGCTAATAGGCAAGTGCAAGTTCAAACATAAAAATCCATGGCTAGCTAGCTGCGACCAGACGTCGGTCGCTCCTGTCTGGCAGGCAAGCGATGTGGAGAGATGAGTGCAGTGTTTGCTTGGAGTTGAGAGCCTCCCTCGCTTACCTGCCTGCTGCCTACCCACACAGGAGCGGCTAACCCTGAAACACAGGAACACAGGGGAGCAATTGCTACACCTGCCTCTTTATGCACAGATGGCTGTGCATTATCTTTTCCTCATCCCCCCTCGCCTGCCTGCTTCCTGTTATCACAGGAGCGGCTGACCCTGAAGCATAGAAACACGAGCCGATGGGCCCGCCGCGCCCTCAAGCGTGGTGCCACCCTGCACGACCCTGGAACCAAAGCAGCCATCACAGACCAGATGCAGCTGGGGCAGGCGCTGAAGCGCAAAATTGAGGGGGGGCGTGCCAGTGACAGTGAAGGCAGCACAGAAGCCAGCACGAGGTGTGTATATGTGTGTGTGTGCATATGTGCAAGGCAGGAGAGCTTCCTCTAATGGTATCAAATCTGCCCCGCCTTCCCTGCTTTTCCTCGCTCCTTTTCTGCAGCGGCTCCGAGGATGAGAAAGATGGGAGCAAGCGCCAACAGCATAAGCCAAGCAAGGCCAGGGCACTGGCCATGGAGATGATAGCAGGTGATTTATATCTGGCGTGCGCGCATGCGTGTGTGTGTGTGTGTGTGTTTGTGTGTGTGCGCTTGTGTATGTGTGAGTATGTGTGTGTGTACGTGTGTGAGTGCGTGCGTGTACGATAGACCGTGCTGGGCATTAAAGACGCATGCTGTCAATTGTAAGTGTTGCTGACTCGCCCTCCATTGGCTAAGGGCATGCATGCTGCTAATAATTTCCTCATGCATGCCATGAGGGGATGAGTGCATGGGTGAATGAGTAGATGCATCCCATCTTACAAAAGAGGAAACGCAGAGGCCAACAAGACATGACGGGAGAAAAAGAGCGGCCGCAAAGCGCGACGGATAGGGGGCATCTGCGTGGATAATGAATGCACGGATGAATAAGTGAATGCACGAGTGGACAATTGCATGGGTGGGGGCGTAAATATGTTCGGTTAGAAGGTTGGCTTCATTGGAATAGGGAACGTAATTTTAGAGCGAGAAATTTGCAATAGGCAAGGCCTACACAAAGGGTTAAGGTTAGAATATGCAATAACTGCATTGAATAAAGGAGCACATATCCTCCTCTAGGCTTCATTGTAAAAGGGTACGTAAATTAGGGTCAGGGTTGAAATATGCAATGACTGCATTAATTAGAGCAGCACATGTCCTTGTGCTAATGAGGGATTAAACGCGAAGTGTGCAAGGCTCCGGCTGGCAAGAAAAAAAGGGTGGAGGGCTGAGCCTGTTGTTTATGTAGGGTTGGCCAGTACCATACATATATCCACACACGTACAGTGAATGCACTATTAGTGAATGCACTATAAGTGAATGCACTATACTTGTAGCAGAGAAACTACTATACGCACGGTCGTATACGGTACAAATGTGGTACTGGCCAACTTTGTTTTTTTATGTGCAAGCCGAGAACACGGGCACTTTTCAAAAGTGTCCAATGGCAGCCCTCGATTATGCAGAACTGATTTGATTCATGTACACACGTGTGTGTACGTTTATGTGCGCGTATTGTGGTGCACACTGAAGTGCACAAAAACATAGCTGTGTTTAGCAAATCTAGCCAGAGGTGCATGTGAGAAATTAACCTTCAAACTCGTCAGGTTGCCAAGGCCGCTCACACGCGTACCCCTCGTTTGCATTGATCGCTGCGCAGCCTGTTTTTTCTAGCACACACTTTGTATTACGCTTCAGATTGCAGAGCTGGTCGGTGCGTGAGCTCAAAGACCGACGACCTTGTTGTGCGTATTGACCTGTTTTAGGTGGTGGGGAGCAAGGGGGTGATGGTGAAGGCCAGAACGAGCCCAAGAAAGGCTTATTTGGTTTGCCCTTCATGGCACGTGCTCAGGTACATGTGTGTGTGTGTGTGTGCGCGCGTGGGATGCATGTATGTGGCGTGACTGAGTTGCTGTGTTTGCAGTAGTTCTGAGGCTTTGCATACGTCTGTACAACTGCCTTGTTATTGTGTGCCTCGGCCTTCAGACTCTGATGCAGAAATATGAGCAAATTACAAAAATCAAACGTCGGCCTTAATGATTTTACGTAGCTTGCATGCAGCATTTTTGGCATTGCATTCAAGGAGTACAGTCATGCACTGTATTTCCATTAACAGCCCTGGCTAGCCTGCTCCTTTCCGTGTGCTTCCATTGTATTTTATTTTAAAGGGTGCTGTTCAGTGCTGTTGTTTCTAAACAGCAATATCGGGCAGGCTCCCTTTTCAAGTTCCTTAGTGCCTGTGCTTGTGTCTGTGTGTGCTCACAGGAGCGAAAGAGGCAGATCGCCCAGCAAGAGGCTGAGGGCTTTCTAAGGGATCTTCAAGAAGAGGAGGGTGATGACCTGGACTTGCAAGGTAGGGAGGGGTGTGCTGGTGCGTGCGTGTGCGGGCGTGTGTATGTGTACGCGCATATTTGAGTGGGTGTTGTGGGTGTGGCTGTGGTTGACAATGACACCTTTTCTGCTCTTTGTGTTGACCAGCCACAGATCATGTGCACGGGTAGAATAGGAAGGCTGGAGTTTGCTTACCAAAGCTTTGCAAATTTCAGCCTTACTCACCTTCCTTTGGCTCCACTTGTTGCTTGTTGGGCATGCGAGGTAGGAAGGTAGCTGTGTAGCTGGTCTGTGTTTGCCATGCACGACTATGTTTGGCCCATGCCCCTCGTATGTTTCAATGTGGGTAGCTATGCGTGTGCTTCTTGTGGGGAAGCTATGGCTGCCACGCATCACCTAATTAACAGATTCCATACCTTGTATACATATTGAACGTCCGTGATTCCTCCCTCGACAGCACAAGTTTACCTGTTTCTATCGTATCTATCTTGTCGTATCTGTCGTGTTGTATTTCCTTTTGCTGTCCATCAACCTCCTTGTGTGCAGGCAGCTTTGGTGCTAGACCTGAGGAGGGCCCTGAAGCTACTGCTTATGTTTCACGCAACAACGTGTCAGGCAACGCTCTGCGTGCATCTATTACTTCTAGACGGTTTCCGATATACTTGCTGTTACTAAAAGGCTTCCGACATTCTTGCCTTGCGTGATATAGGCGGCTTTGGTACTGGGGTTGAGGAAGGCCGTGAAGCTGCTGCTGGGCGCTTCAATTTTGGGGGTGCTGCTGGACATAACAGGAAAGCCAGAGGCGGCAGCGACAGCGAAGGCATGAGAAGCAGGTGAGGCACACACGCATACACACATGCATTACCATTACACTAGCACACACGTGCATTACGCACATGCGTACACACACATCTAAGTACGTACAAACTGATACAGGTGTAATTGAAAACGTCCACGTGTTTACTCTTACACACACACACACACACATCATGCTCAAACTGCAGTGATAGTGAGAGCGATGAGGATGGGGGCCTTCACGAGGACGCTGAAGCAAAGGCAGAGAGGCTGGGCAAGGCAGGGGGGGGGGACGGGGGTGTAACGAAGGGTGCGCAGCAGATCCAGCAGCAGCAGAGAGGGCGCAGGAGGGGGCAGCAGGGAGCAGCGGGAGCTGGGGGGGCAGGGAGGGGACAGCAGCACAGTGCAGAGGACGAGGCTGCACTGTTGGTGGGTGGCTCCTCGACGTGTCTTGTTTGTTTTAGTGTGTGTTGTGCTCTTTGCTGGGGTGCGTCCTTGGAAGTGGTTGTGTGACTGAGACAGCTTACGTTGGGAAAGCGACGTAGTGTAAGGACGAGACTGCACTGTTGGTGGATGGCTCCTAGACTTGAAATTTGTTGTGTGTTGTGTGCCCGTGTCTTTTGCTGTGTCGCTGGTTCCAAGGGAAATACCCAGCACAGCCATTAAAATCTCTTTAAAACCGCAGCGGAGTGCGAAGGAGGAGGCTGCTTCAGTGCACCTTGTTCCAGCGCTTAGAGTGCTTTGTAATCTGATAATTTAGGACAGATCCATTTCAAGCTCTGTCCTTGTTCCAACAGAGTGCCTTGCGATGTTTTAATATATGACAGATCCTTCATAGACTTTGTCCCTGAGATAGAGCCAATTGCAACGTGTTAAGTGTAAGGGTGAGTGCATAAAGTAAAAAGTGTGTATGGAAACAGAAAACAGGAAGGCTCAAACGCGCACGCGCGCGCATCGACACGCTACACTCATACGCAACACATGCACACACACTACACACATAAACATATACACAGGCCGCATTAGAAGCAGCAGGGGTGCAGACAGAAGGCGTTGCAGCAGCTCCCACAATTGATGAGCAGCAGCAGCAGCAGCAGCAGCAGTCTCAACACCAGCATCTGCATCGACACAAGCACCAGCAGCAGCAACAGCAACAGCAGCAGCAAGTAGAAATCCAAGGGCATGCAGGTATTGAGTCCATTCTTGTGTGAGGTGTGTATATGTGTGTGTGTGTGTGCTTTCAGGTGAGCGCATGTGGTGTGCATCATTAAAAAAAGTGACGAGGGAAAGAATTGCTGTTGCATATGAATGTGGTAGCATGTTGCCGGCTAGCCAGTCAATGCATTGTGCTGTTACACAAACGATGCTCCTGCTTTCTTATACGTACAGCTTCAAGCCTTGAGCAGCAGCATCGGACGGACACAGGTCGGCATGCCAGCACCTCTGCCGCAAGCTTTATGCCTGCACGAAGTTTCCAGGTGTGTGTGTGTGTGAGTTTGGACCTTTGGCTTGGTTATTGGTATGGAAGGGGGTAGGAGGATTATGTTCCTTTTTTGAATTTGTGCTGTTTGCTCGCCTGCCGCCAAAAAGCATCTAGTAGCCCTCACACCTCAAATGGGATTTGTGTGTTGTGCTCGCCATTTACTTGCGTGAAATGGAAGCCAGGCCGCCTCGACGTCTCAAGCAAGCACTCTGTGTGCATCATCACACACATACGTGCACACACACATTCCTGCATACTTACACACACTCAGGGACCAAGGCCAGGGCTGGCTTTCAGATCAGGGCCCCAGGGCCTGGGCTACTACCCTGACTCTGAGCACCAAGGGATAAGAGCACCCTCACAGCCTGGAGCCTCAGGGAAAGGGAAGCAGCAGCAGCAGCAGCAAAAGGGAGTGCGTATTGCAGGAATGCCGAGTACCACTCCTGCTGCTGCGCAACATGCAGCAGCAGCAGGGGAAGGGGCAGGAGTAGGAGCCAAAGGAGGCGAGGATAGAGCAAAGACGGGGGGTGACAGAGGGAGAGCTGAGGTTGATAGAGACAGCAGTAGTGATGACGAAGTGCGTGCGTGCGTGCGTGTGTGTGTGCTTGTGTGTTAGTACTTTTGTGTGGGGTTCCAATAAAATTATAAGGTTATATGTGCTCCTGTGTGTTTGTGTCTGTACTGATCGTGAGCATGTGTGTGTATGTGTGTGCGTGTGTGTTTTTTCACGCTTGTACATAAATGATTGGCAACGATTCACATCGTCTGCTTCTGTCCGCAGGATGAGAGAAGAAAAGGCGGAAAGGCTCAGCAGGGCATGCGACCTGCGCCAGGAAGCCAAGAGGCCACGCAGCAGGAGCTCATCAGGATGGCATTTGCAGGTGAGATTGCAAGGGCTGGTGCGATTGTGTGTGTTTGTGTGCATACAAAAAAGTGTTATACTATCTGAGCTAGCAGAGGCCACGCAGCAGGAGCCATCATATCGGCATTTCCGGGTCAGATGTCTCAAAAATCAACCTACTCAATTTATCTCCTGGTGCTTTCTTTTTTTGCACATATACTTACGTACACACACACAACAATACAGGAGATGACGTGGAGGCTGAATTTGCTGCCGACAAAGCTGCAGAGGTGGGCGCTGAGTTGCCCCATGTAGAGGAGCCCAGTGCCTTGCCTGGCTGGGGCGTTTGGCAGGAGCAGCAGCGCAACCCCAAGTGGATGAAGGTGGCAAAGGACAAGGCACAGAGGTAAGCAGCAAACATTTTGTTGTATAAATTCGGAGTGTGCACGATAGATGTGCGTGTCAGGGGCAGCAGTGCAGTTTTAAAAACGAGACAAGGCAAAGCACATACACACATACATGCTCACATTACTCACAATGAAACGTATACACACATATCTGCACACATGCACATGCACATGCAGAGAACGTGACAAGGCTGCCGATGGGCGGCGTGACAAGGGCATGCAGTTTGTGACCATCAGTGAGAAATGGGACAAGAAAGCCCAGACCTACACAACCCCCTCCGTGCCGTACCCCTTCGACAGCAAAGAAACGTACGAGCGCAGCATACGGCAGGTGTGCTTTTGCCTTGTGCTTTGTGCATGCACTTGGAATGTGCTGTTATGTTTGCATCACTGATCTATAGTGTACGCTTGAATTAATGTGATCTTTATTGCTGTGCGCACTGCGTCATGTACGAACAAGAAATGATTTTGCAAATATTGTGCAAACAAAGATGTGATCAGAGGAAACGAGCAGCAGAGAGACCTTGGTAATATGCAAATTTAGACTTTCTACGTATCTGTGTCGTGGGTTCTGAAGCACCTTAGAACCCTACACACATGCGATGCACTTTGCTGTTTGTGCAGCAGAGTGCAAGCAAAGTACGCAGCAAATCACATGTTCATAGAGTGCTCACGCTCCTGCTAGTTGTGTCCACCCCCGCTTCTTGTGGTTCCCGCTTTCTGTGGTTCCACGCAGACACAGGCCCTTGCCTTGTTTGATCTATTTTAGTTATGTTTAGTTTAGTTTGGATTACGAAGGCCTTGTTTGATCTAGGTCACACGCATGCCTCATGCACCAGGGAGCCCTCAGCTTTCATTCCTTGCTTTCCATTCAATCAACCCCCCTTTTTGGTGCATAAACACCAATAAGTGGATCAGTTGCACTCCCTCGTGCAGGCTTTGGAACAGAGCCCCTTCACTGTTTGTTCCTATGGAAAAGAAAAGCTACGCTGGCAGTGCTAAAACATACAGCGTGATTAAGGAAAGGGGAACTGAGGTTCCAGCACCTATGAGCCTATGAGCCCCTCACCGCCAATGAAGGACACCACCTCGACGGTTAGCTCTTTCATTTGTACTTCATCTATTAAGCCTGTGCAGCCCTTGGGGCGGCAGTACAACCCAGCCAGAGCTTCCCAGTTTGATATCCACGAACTTGCTCATTTGTTCATGCTCTATCGGTCTTTCATTGCAGCCCCTGGGACGGCAGTACAACCCAGACAGCGCCTTCCGCGATCTCACCCGCCCCGCCATCCTCAAAAACACTGGTGTTGTCATCGACCCTGCTCGCTACAGCAAGCCCCTCGCCAAGCATACCAACGAGGTACGTGCACGGTTAAATGGGTTGGTTTACATTTTGGCAGCTGAACGGATTGCTTGTTCCTTGATCACACTGGTTGTAATCTTACCACCAGAATAGCTTTGCTTTTTTTCTCTATCAGCTATCAGTGAATTGGTAGCACTCACGTGTCAAGTTTTGGTCCTTTTTTGTGTAACGAGCCTTACTAACTGTTGGTAAATCTTATTACTAGCGAAGCCCTCTAAGTGGCTGACGGTAAGACAAAGCGAAAGAAGGAGGGATGAAGGCAAAAAAGAGCACTAAGCAAGAAATTAGGACGATTATCAAGCTTGTTTTTCAAGAGCCACGACAACTTGAGCTTGCGCTCTCGTGTGTTAGAGATAGTTAACTTAAAGCAACGAATAATGAGCTACGGTCTCTTGTCAAGGTTCTTGTTTAAAAGCTTCAACCATTCACAACCTGGACCGCATGACAAGTGCTCCGTCCAGCCAACCAACCCTCATCATAAATGCCTTAGGACCACGCAATGGACAATAGTGTCCTCCTTGCAGCTGACCAGTACGTATATCGTTCTTTCGACCATCATTTTGCAGGTGGCCAGCAGGGCTACAAAGCCAAAAGTGCTCACTGTGGCGGGAGGGGCCAACCAGAAGCCCCAAAAGCGTGGATAGTAATTTATCTCCCTTTGTTGGTGCCACTTTTCACCTCATCTATTGTAGTTTAGGTAATAGAGAGCGGACCCTATTGGAGTAATGGTAGACAGCTTTGCCTGCAGGTACACTTGATTAGATGCAGCGCCATCTTTACATGCAGCAGTCTGAGATCCTGAATTGCCAAACGCTTGTATTTTATTGTTCCTAACAGAGTTGTTAATGTCCATTCTTGAATTGTGCCAGTGTCATACGGGCTCTGCTCTTAATTTCCCTAAATTGATCCAGAGCTAGTCAGTTGTGACTTTAAAAGGATTGTTTACAGAATTTACAGATTTAAAAGAACTTGAGTCTACGCAGCTTCCTAATATCCTAATTTGAAACAACAAAGGGTTACAAGGGTTTACAAGGATGGCCTACAGCTCGAGACTCTGGCTGATGGCAATTGGCTGGTGAAACAAAATCAACCAGCGTCGAAAATTGAAACTAAATCTGACACAAACTTGAGGAGGGTAAGGGTAAGGGTTACACAGCTATATCCGCCAGCGAGGGCAGTTGAGCTATAGCATAAAAAAGCCAGCTTCAAGAAGAGAAAGAGGCCAGACTGAACAAGACACCAGAAAAAGAAGCTAGA
>Ga0307947_1003645_pt1 | contig 12327 bp, 17 predicted proteins | sample OrgLakmetagen232_FD_201840 | JGI IMG/M metagenome (GOLD analysis project Ga0307947, IMG submission 201840) | Saline water microbial communities from Organic Lake, Antarctica - #232 | ecosystem: Environmental > Aquatic > Non-marine Saline and Alkaline > Saline | place: Antarctica: Organic Lake...
CTCTCCAGGCCGCTAAGCAGGGAGGCGGGGGGGTCGCTGAACTCTAGGTGGTAGAGCAGCGTGCTTATCCCATATGATGAGGCTGCTATGCCCCGGCCGAAGGTGGAGAGGGGGAGGGCGGCGATTGTTTTGTAGGCTTTTTTGTAGACCGACCTAAAGACCTCAGCAAAACTCGGCGTGACATCCAGCTCGTCGAGATCAAGTATTGTGAGGACACCAGACCTCAGAACTAGCTGAACGCCGCAAAGGAACAGCACAAAGATCTGCAACATTCTCCAAGGAGCCTCCGTTACTCTCCACGTCATCCTTTTGGGTGTGGGTGGCACCATCTACAACACTCACACTCTGAAGCCTTTCAAGGAACTGGGTCTTGATTTTCAAAGAGATAAGAAGCTTGCCTCCAAGCTCCATGTGCACTCTGTGAATTTTGCTGCTAAATTTGTCCATACCAGACGTGCCCTTTCCGGTACTGTTATTAACTCTCATCAGGAGCCGGTTTCAGGCCAAGCCTGCAACCCTCTTGATCCCCATTGATTTTTTCTTTCCTTTTCACGGTTCAGGAGCTTTACGGTACTCAGTACCAAAGTGGCTCCTTTTTCTTAATTAATGTGGGGAGTGGTTTTCACTGCCTGCGTAGTTTTTTTCTTGTTCCACTTAAACATAAAACCGCGACAAATATTGGGTGTACAATCAGTACACCATAACTCCTCTACTAAACCTGGGCATCCCTCTGCACAAAGTGCACCAACTAGCTACTGCATTAAACTATCATGCAAAAAAAGCTGAAACAAGATCACAAAAACAAGACACAAAATACAATTCAACAACAGTGATAATAGGGGATGTGATTGGGGATTTGGGGGTTTATTGTTGGCGCATTACATAGGCCAAGGGGAGATAGCAAACTCCCTACTACGAGGTTGAAACGAAACTGTAAGTTGGTAAATAGAAAGTGAGCAAGAGAGGCAGGCTGGAAGAGATAAAAGAAAGTAGGGGGCACAACCAGGGGGTTACTAGTAGAGCGGCTGGCTTCAGGAGGACTAGGCGCAGGCCGGATTGCAAGGCTGACAACCCGCCGGATGCTCATTAGTGGCAAGTTTTTGTTTCTCTTTTTCGATCTTTGGTGAGGCTCTGGCTAGTGTGAGCACTAGTCGAGAGCTTTTCCTTAATGCACGCTGTTGTTTTCCAGCGTAGACTTTTACTTTTAGCCACTTTGATACCGGGTACTGTACAAATCCGCCAAAAAATACGAAAAAAGATAAATGGGGATCAGGAGGATTGCAGGCTTGACCTGAAACTGGCTTCTGATGACAGTTGATATAAGTATTGGAAAGGGCGTGTCTAGTTTTCACAGATTTGACAGCGTAATTGACCGAATGTACATGAAGCTTGGAAGCAAGTTTCTTAGCTTTTTGAGAGTCAAGGTCTAGCTCCTTAAAAGGTTCCAGTGTTTGATTGTTGTAAATGGTGCCACCCACTCCCAAAAGAATGGTGCACACGTGTGGAGGGTAGCGGAGGCCCCTTGAAAAATGGTGCAGAGGCATTTGTGCTGTTCCTGCGGGGCGCTTAGCTGGTTCTGCGGTCTAGTGTCCTCACAGTACTTGATCTCGATCGTGAGATAACTGTCACATTGAAGAATGCTGAGATCTTTAAGTCGGTGCTGTTTGGGGAAGGTGGATCTGCTAACGGATGGCGGTGCTGCTGGCGGTGCTGCTGAGGTTCTCCTGGTCTCCCTCAGTTTCCCCCTGCCACTCCTAAGAATCCATCCCCCTTCATTACTCGTCTGTTGTTTTTTGGCTTTCGCGGAGATGGGACCAGTACAGCACCTGGACGGCTGGAGGTAAATCTATTTTTGTCTGAGAGGAGGGGTAGAAAGAGCCACTTTGAAAAGAGAAGGAAAAATGAAAAAAACACAGATAGTGTAAACACTACCGGCTTGGATTAGAAAAGGATGCTGATTTGTGTTCTGCACCACCCAATGGATGCAGAGACACAACATCCCATTTGAAGAAGAGTTTATCAGTGGGGATCAGGTGCTCAACCAGTGGTTGGGAGACAGAGGCCTGCACATTACCAGGATTATTACTCAGATATTTGTAGGGGTTGTGTTCAATGTCTCATCTCATCTATATGATTTTGGTTGCAGATCTGATTGCATGTAGCTTTATTTTTTCATGAGTGCTGGTAGACCAGTAACTTCGAGGCTGTGAAGTGGGTTCCTTGTGTTGCTGTTGTAAATGGAGCCACGTTGGTATAGGTTATCCTATTTTCCTTTGTATCAGGAACCTGAAGATTTTGCATAGCCAGCCGTTTGCTGCTGCCTATATCCTCATGGAGACGAAGCAAGATTCTAGAAAGCCGGTCTTGCTGATGACTTTGGAGATCATGCTGCTTGCTGAGTTGTGATCACAGTGATCATGTTTCTTATTTGCGCGTGTTGGCATCCAGAAAGGATATGCAGGGCACTGTCTAGCTGAGGGCAGAGGGGGCATGATAGACATAACGAGTGCTTAAACCACATCGCATGTGTTTGGTTGTACTGGGTTCTTGTTCTGTACTTCATAATGATGCACTTAATTATAACAGGAACATAGGATGCTGTTGGGTATACGTTGCAAGCGGCTCCATTGGCAGTGCCATTTTTGATAAGGTGGTAGTATTCATTGTAGTTTGCTACGGTATTGGCATTTCCTTGTCTGTGGAGGGGGTGCATGTGTGCTTGCAAGGCTTCATAGTAAATGGATAGGTACCAAAGCCGTAAGGTAGGTGACTGGGCTATGTTTGGTTGATGTTGTATGATTCGATGTTCTTTATATTCTTTTGCAAGCCAGTAAATGCTGTAGAAAGGATCTCCCTCAAGGCCAGCTGTTTTGATGGAGGTAAAAGCAACGTCAGAGTTGGTTGAAATTGATTTTCAAGCAAGGGCGTCAGCATCTTCATTGCCTATAATACTTCGCGGTGGGGAGTGTCGCCAGGAGTGTCAATGGTCTTTCCGTGACATTGTCTGTACGGCAGCTATCCTTGATAACACAGGCCCACGAGGGGTCAGTCAGACAAAAGAAGTCAGTACAGACAGAACCGACTAATCAACATTGACAAGTGGTACTGAAGGATTGAGAAGGGGCCAGTGAAGCTCCTGGCTGCAAAAGGGCTAGGCACAGGCCAGTGCATGATTGACCAGCTGCCAGGTCCACATTCGCCTCTTGTTTATTGGTTTGCCTCTAGTTGAGGACTAGCAGGTTGTTCTAAGCCTACACTGTTATTTATTGGCATGCACTTTAATTTTTGGAATACATTCCATGATTGAAATACATTTTCAGGGTCTCAAAGAGTCAAGACACTTGCTTTCAAGCTCCGCATTAATTCTGTTAACTGCTAAACCTCCTCAAACCACCCTTAGTCTGAGAACTTAAGCTGTTACCCGTTCCTAAATTGGCTCCTCTTCCTTGCTCAATGTGGGGAGTGGTCTTAAACTGCCTGTGTAGTTGTTTTCTTATTTACACAGCACAAGCTATGCCATTCCAACACCATTGACCAGGGAAACAGGTGTGCACATTCAAGATTATTTTATCAACTTGATGACGACTAACTATTCGTGGCCCGCTCATTAGAAGTGTGCTTTACGGTACGTTCATGTTCTACCCGCCCCTCCAAAATACATATTTTACCAGAGGTGGACAACTCCCCCCGAAATGGGCATCTTTTAATGGCCATTTTCCCATGGAAATCACCACATTAGGATTTACATGCACCATGTGTGCTTAATCCAGTCTATCTCAGCACGCAAAGCGACCCACATTAAACTGGGCACACGCTCGGGTAGCTCTCAACTCCAGCTACACTTTGGTGGGATCAATGGTGTCGATCGAATGAAGTGGATGTAAGTGGCTGCCGTCTGAATGCAAAAATGCACATTTTCAGGCATTTCCTCCGTTGGCTCCCTCTGATATTTTACAAGAATAATCTGATTGCCACCACCCCCAAACTCTAGTATAATCCCTGCTGCAAAATCTGTAAGGTTATATACAACGCATTATACCTTTAAAATGATCACCGCCACCCCTAAAAACTAGGGGCAGCAATAATTTAGACGCTGCTTTTGAACAGGGTAGCCCTTTTGAGGGCAAGCATGAGAAATGAAAGATTTTGTTTGCAGTATATCTTGTTTTCCAGCATATTTCAGGTAAAATATCTATAATGTTGTAATTTGTTACGCCTCTGCATATTGGTTGGCACATGTGCTTGAGATTCTTCAAACATATCAAGTCTGTCCCTATTGAAGCTTCATTTCAATCGTCAACAAAAACGTCTTCTGAGGGAAAGATATTATGTAAAGCTGCAGAAAAATGTAAAGAAATGTCTTTGCTAGCAATAACGATCAATTACCAGCAACGACACACAGATCCATTTTCTTTTTGTTTACATCTTGTATTGGAGCAGCGGTCACAGTCGGCATCCTCTTTGTCCTTGCCAATTGTTGGTACTTCCTGCGCTTGGTTAAGTACATAATTACCTGATTTTTTTTGTGAAATCCTTGGTAGACCCCTACTTGTCATAGCAAACTGCAAACAGTTTCACTACATTGGCTTGGCAGCTTTTTATGGTGGCAGAAATGCAATTGCAACAAACAACGCACCCTTAAAAATAAAGTGGGTTGCCCTCGTCGCCTTTGTAAGCACAGCTCTCCCCACTCTGCATGGATGAGCAGTTGGTGATTGAAAAGCATTGCAAGACTGAATTAAGGAGAGTTTAATTGCAGCATGACACAAAAAGCTGTGGGTCGCCGCTTTGCACCTGCTCCTTGTATTATAAGAACAGCAAATGTAGAAATCATGAGCATATGATGTGATAGAGGTACTATTAATATGTACGCACAGACAAAACCATATACGGTCATGTCTGACCAACTCTTGATAAGATGCAAGATGAGAAGTTTTACCTCAAGCGTGCTCCAAAAGCGACCAGAGTCGTCCTGTATGGCATTTTCAGTGAGCTCATCCTCACAGGGAGGGGCGCTGTCAAAATCTGGTTCCTCCTGCAAATAAAAGCAAGAGTGAAACGCCATGCTGACGAGGATTGGCGTATAATAAAATTAACTCCAGATTAGTGCATACACTAACTGTAGCCCTACCACAGAACCCTGCATGCAAGGTGTGATGGAACCAGATGATTCAGGCATCTATTAATATTTAACACGAGGCAAGTGCGAGTGAAGGGACAAAAATGTCACGAAAATTTTGTAAAGTGCGTCAGTGGGAATTCTCCATCTTTGCTAAATAAGGAAATGAGTACAGAGACAGGCGGTTTGCTCAGTTTTTTTTCATTAAGTTAGGCAGCAATGGGTAATCATGCATAGTCTCATCATCTTATTAAAAACACACACAGTTACAAATTGCTCCCAGCTCGCACAATGAACAACAAATGGAAAGAAGTGGAATCTTCAGAAGGCAGCTGGGCAACTGAGAGAGATCAGGATTTAAGTATTGTGAGAACATCAGACCCCATGATTAAAGGCGGCAAAAAGTTTGAAAGGACTGGATTATTTTCTTTCCTGGAAACAAGAAGTTATGTTCACTGCACACTTGTCTCTTTTCCTCATTAAAGGTAATAAAATAAAGAATAAAGAACAATCAAAAGTGAGAGCCGGTTTGCATGTTCAGGACAAGGAGCATATGCACCATTTGAAAAAAAACTACGCAGGCAGTGAAAAAATCACTCCCCCATATTAAGTAAGGAAAAGAAGCCACTTTGGTACCGGGCACAGTTCGACTCCTCCACCAGTCAGTTGGCAATAGATGCATGTTGCTATTTCAATCCCAACATACATGAACACCATTAAAATTAATATGTGATGCAAACAGGTTTAACTCACATCAGCCTCTGCAGATGCTTCTGCTTGGGCAGTGGCCTCGTCTGACTGCTCAGGAGGCGAGGGAGGCTCTGCGGCTGACTCAGCCGTCGGTTCTTCTACAGGGACTGGCTCGCCAACGCACTCCTGTTGGATGAATAGCAAAAGTTTCAATGTGTTAGGTCGTTGTACTAAAGATGGAGAAATTTTGGCATGTCGCATACAAAGGGGGAGCATACATGTTGAATTCAACTTTGAAACAGTTAAGGAGACTGAGGAAAAGAGGTGTACCTTGTACTCAATGCTGTCTTCAGCAAACACGCTACAATCTGCATCCAAAACGGAGAGATCCATGTAAAATAAGGCAATAAGATCGAAAATGTTGCAGAGGCGTGACAAACCACGGCTTCCCAATCCAGCTTCTTATTAGGTGTACGCACCTGTAACCACGATAGTGCCTGGCACAGCTTCACCAGTAGCATTCACAACAGCAATAGTCGGCTGCCCCCGAGACACGGCTTCGGCGTCTGCCTGAAAGACGAAACAATCGCCTATGAGACCACTTCTCACACCCATCAAGAAGAAGAATGGCATCAAACCGTACACCTGAACAATAGATGTACCGCCGTTGGATTGGGCGGTTGCGGTCGCTGATGCCACTGTTTGCTGCAATTTCCGAGTAGATAGGCCTGAAAAGGTGGGTCGTGTCAGATTTGAAAAGCGTGATGGCTCATCTGCTTTTGTCCAGGTGTGCCTTGCTTGTGCCCTCATTGAAGTAGCAAGTACATTGCGTTACATCACGCCTCTCATTTCCCTTCATCTACATTTGCACACCAGATCACAGCCAGCTCTCCATTTGGAAGCTTTGACAGCAAAATCATTCCAATACCTGGCAGTGCGTACACGGTGGCAGAAGAGGAGGCCAAAATTACAGTTAAGACGGACACGAATAGGGAGTTCATATTAATGAAAATATTTATGTTATATAAAGTAATTTAATATAACCAAGCGTTGCCGGAAAAAAACGTGATTGTCTTCATTTCTAGGTTAAAACAGAAAATGAATTCGCACTAACATCTCACAAATCACGGAAGCAGCATATAGGCGATCTGCGAGGGAAAATAGAGGATATCAAGGGTGTGTTCAACCATATATGTTTAAAACATAGCAAATTTGCTAACGGACTCTCCCACTTGCTCTCATACTTGCATGGCGCAACGAGCTGGCAGGTCCCTTCTTGTCATTCTCGTACTTGATTTTATAGATAAAAACTTGTATATGATGCATTATGGCGGTTCTCAATTCTAATGGCGATCCTGAAACCCCTCCAGCACCAGGGCCATCAGGCCCCTTGGGCCGTCGACCCCGAGTTGAAATATTACGACAGTAGTATTGAGAAGCACCAAGTGGCAAGCTCAGACATGGCTGAGGGAACGGAGCACAGCTGCTGCCATTTTCCCGTGGGAAGCGCTAATAGGGATAGTGAGGAGATATTTTTGATAGAGACTACGGTACCCAGTACTAAAATAATTCCTATTCCTTGCTTATGTGGGGAAGTGTTTTTACTGCCTGCGTAGATTTTTCCTTTTTCTGTTTCAAAGCCATTTGATGGAGGTATTAACGATGGTGGAGTCGACGGATGGACTTTTAGGCTGAAGCGTTGGCATGAATAGAGGGTTGCACTACACAAAGCCTGTAAACCTGGATATTCTTTTAACATGGAAACCGCAATGCATGCGCGGTTGCAAACTCAATTAATTCAAGCAACATGAAATATTCAAATCGCAGCATTGTGCTGCAGGCAGCTTTGTCAGATATGCAGGCCATTCCCTTTTTGTTGAAGTTCACATCGGAGGACTTGCATACCATTGGCAACCCTGCATACTATGCCGCCAAATAACTCTGCAGTTTCAATGCACTTAAATTCTTGTGATTTTGATCGCAGGCTGTGTCATCCTGCTAAAATATGTGCATGGGTGTTACACAGCAAAACCACCCACTGGTAGTTATATCCCGTAAGCATCGTGAAATGGCGGTCAGTTATTTACAAGGGCTAGTCACAACTGTCTTAAAAGCAAGGTCCTCACAGATGCCCAGACTAGAGGGAAATTTTGAACTCAAACTAAGAAGGAAGGCCAGTTGTGAGAATTAGGGGAAACAAAGGTGGAGCAAATCAAGAGGAGCTCAATTTAAAAGCATTAAATTTGATTCGACTGATGTCACATTGTTTCACTCCAAGATCTGGAGTTCAAGTACATACTAAACTCAGCAGTTTTCTCAGAGTCTCAATGTTGATGGCTGTCGGGCGCAGGTAATTGCTAAACAAGTCATTTATTGAAATATGGTATTTTATTTCTGTGTGACACATTTTATAATGCAATGAGCTGGTCACTCCTATAGGTAGTAGTTTCCAAGTAGCTACCGCTCCTTTTAGACATACCGATATTTCATCAGTTAGACATACCGATATTTCAGCAGTAACCTGCCTGCTAAAGCTTCAAGACCAAATCCTTTAATGGCCGGCAGGAACTTTTTTTAAGCGAATAAGTGAATACAGATATCGCAAAGAACAAGGAATAAAAGGCCACGCTGGTCACAATAACAATTCGAGCATAATCAGGGGAAGATGACTTATAAGGTGCAAGCACCTAAGCAACCCTCACGCCAAAATAAGCGGTGAACCACTGCATAAAGATCAGGTGGGCTGTGTGCAGAAGCTTCCCTTCTACACACATCTTTTCTGTGATCCACGCTGCTATGTAGAGCGTGTCTTTTCCGAGGGTGTTCACTGATCTTTATTTTTATGCTATACTAGTAAAAATCCAGTCCTGGATCTAACAGAGTTCGTCAATGTACTCATTGAAGATGGAGGCAAATCCCGATAAGTATCATTTATAGTTATACTCGTTTGCATCATTGTTTAATAAGATTATCATGATGAGCCTTGTTGTTTTCCGTTCTGGTGTCGTGTCTTGCAGTGCTTGCGCTCTATGATCAAGTGTACGTCCCAGTGTCTCTGAATAATTATCTTAATCGTTGACGGCTTTTCCAAGTTTGTGCTTCATGTGGTCAGCATTTCACGAGTTATATGCCTTCTGCTGCTAGTTTATTAGCACTGCCCACATCTGAGTAGGCAATAGTGTGTCCCTGCGTCCATTCTTAAAAGCCAGAACGAGAACGAGACATCGGCTTTGATATGGCATTCTAGTACAAGCTCAGTGCGTCATTTGCTATTAGGAGGCAGGTAGCGGTAATTGAAACTCATGTCCTGGATAAGAGAAAACATCATGTCTATTAGCAGCAGCTATGCTGCAGGCGGTTTTGCCATAATGTGTAGCGTAGCGGCCAAAATGGTTAACCGGATGAATGAGCGATAAGTGAATCGTACTTTACTTATGCATGTTACAGAATGCAGGCCGCTTAGGCATCAGCATATTACTCTGCAGCCAACGAACACGTTAACGAAGGTCCCATGCAGCATTACAGTCTCTGTGCATCTGGAACACAGACTGTGTTTCCTTCACACTGCGCTCTGTGCCAGGCCTGATTCCTTAAGCAGATGGAGGGAATGAGCAGATAGAAGGTGATCGAATGAACGAAGGCCGTTCCCTCCGCCCCCTACTTCTCACCACTCGGTGCAAACCCTGCTGCTCCTGCGACCCCCTCCCCACCCTCTTGATGCAGCTGTTTGAAATCTGGGCATTTACAAAGAACGATAGAGAGGAACAGGGAGCAGCTGTTCACGGCAAAGATGAGCGAGCACAAGAAAGCAGCAAGGTTCGATCCTCCGGAAGCAAGAAGAAGACCGCCGGGCCCGGAAGCAAGAAGACCGGGATAAGCTAGCATTATTTTTTACAGGTCCCACCTTTCTTTTTTGACTGGAAGATGCAGTAGAGCTGAGCGCAGAGTTGAAGGGAGCGTGCTGCATGCGCAAACACAAACTGAGTTACTTTTCCCCACTTACAAGCATCTCAGCTTTAATAATTACTTTTAATTAATATTATTTACTCGGAACGCCCAAGCATGGCGACAACGCGTGCAATGAGCCCGCTCGTCCTCGTCTGTTGTGCCCTCCTCGCCTTCCCACTCAGTGACGCCTTCCGATTCCGCTCCCTTCTTCAAGGTTAGTGTACACGAAGAGGATTTCACGCCTGCTGGCCATATCGCGTAGAGTGCTTGCAGCACTCGACAGCTGCTGATCATGATCGTGAGCTCTGGCACTCGAATCTGATCCTCCCTCCGCATCTCGCCAAAGCTTCATCGCCCCACATACTCCAGCAATTTTTTGATGTCGGAATTGATGGTTTGCTGAGATGCGCAAAAGGGTGGGAACCCGCCATGCATCCTTGCTTGCTTGCACCAAAGTTAGTTTCAAGTGCATGTCCATGCCCCCTTTCTTCCCCCTCAGCCGCCCCCCTGCTCTACAATTGTGTTTTCATTATGTGCATAGGATACGTTTGCAATAATCTGCTTGGATGTACGGGCCTGCACAAGGCATGCATGCACCAGCCGCCGGAAATAAACACCTTGCTGTTGCGCACCTTCCACTCATCATCATCACCTGAGAAGACCCTTGCTCTCACACACTTTTACTTAGGTGACAGCTCAGCAGTCGCTTCCTCTGTGTCCAAAGCTGTCGCCTCTGGGGACAGTCAGGCCTTTGCCTCTTCCCTCGCTGAGGTACGATGCGTGCTTGCAATATTGATTAGGTGAAGAAAATGTGATCTGCCTTTGCTAAGCTTCTTGCAGCAATCCTGCTACGAAGTGCCTTTGGGCGATGAATATGAAAGGGCTTGTACCCTAATGCAATTCGTTTTTACCCAACAAAAAAAAACGAGCCATTCTATATGAGCCTTCTTGGTATCAGCAAAGCTAAGACGATGCTTGCCCTTTTGCAAGCTTCATCCTGCGTGACCTTGGGGTAGTTCTCAGCATGTAAACAGTGTCTGTGCATGGATGAATGTGTGTTTTGTTTTGTGTGTTTGAGTGTGTAAAGTGTGTTTATGCATTTGTGTAATTGGGCGTAAATGAATAACCCACGCATTGTCTTTTGGCACCAATAATGGCTGGCATTTTCATGATTGTGATCTTGACGCATTTTGGAGATAGAGAATGTAGAAATTTAGGTTCACCAAAATTCACCTAGAACTGGATATTGACAAAATTGATAACGGTACACAAAGTGCCAGCATTGAAATTGTCATTATTCATTTCCACCATCCTAATACTGTGCAGGCTGAGGCAAAAGATGGAGCTTCGGCAAAGGCGGTCAGCGATGCTCTCGCTACTGCGGCTGGGGTGAGGATATTTTCTAATTGCTAATTGTTTTTCTTCTCTTCTGCAATTCCTCAATGTTCAGTATATATTGTTGTTGTAACAAAATGCACAGGATAACACGACCGCAGTGGCCAACTCACTGGCTTCAGCAGTTGCTCAAGGTGGTGCTGATGCACGAGCCGTGAGCTCCGCCCTTGCACAAGCGTACGCAAAAGGTGGTGCCAGTAGCTCCGCTGTATCACAGAGCGTCGCTGAGGCCTACTCAAAGGTAATTAGTGCATTCTTGTGCAGTTTAACGTATCTTGTTACTCAAATTGCTTGCTGTAGATAGAAACACCTGAGTTTGATCAATTGCAGATATGCCAAGTTTTTAATGCATATGATTTGAGCTTTCTAAACAATGCTACTGCTCAGATCAGATCAGACTTCACAAAGGTGACTTGTGTTCCTTTTAATGCACGCAGGATCCTGCAAGTGTCACAGCTGCAATTGCTGAAAGCCTGGCAAACGCTCAAGCTGCTGGAAACTCTGAAGCCGCCGCTTCAGCTTGCGCTAATGCCATTGCATCTGGTGGTAGCCAAGCAGAGGTAGCAAATGCTTAGCATAATGTGTTTGAGTTATGCATTCCCTGCCCATGTACTCAGTTCACTTTATCCCTCCTTCATGTCCAGGCTTTCGCTGCAGGACTTGCATATGCTTTGAAATGCAAGGGTGTTGGCTCTGTCAGCTCTGTGTTGGCAAGTAAGTATTGCTGTTTCTGTGGTTATGTTCAAAGCACCTTTTTTGAGCGGTAGATTGTATTAATGCGCTACCTTCTTCATTCGCAGAGGCCCAAAGCCAAGCAATCAGCTCTGGCAGCGGTTTTGCATTCTCACAGTAAGATCATTTAGACATACGCTGCAATGCTCTGCCCTGCATATTACTGCATAATTTGATAAACGACCAAATGTTCCTTTGTGCAGGGCGTTGGCCCAGGCAAACAGCAAGGCTGAATGCAAAGATCCATCCCCCTCTCTCTCCCCACCTTCCTCTCCAGAAGAATCAGCAAATCCTGCTGCAGTTGAATCTCCCCCTTCACCAACACCCTCCCCATCTCCATCTCCTTCCCCCTCCCCCTCCCCCTCCCCACCTTCTCCTTTCCCTTCCCCATCTCCTTCCCCTTCCCCATCTCCTTCCCCATCCCCATCCCCCTCCCCTCCCTC
>Ga0307947_1003646_pt1 | contig 12326 bp, 11 predicted proteins | sample OrgLakmetagen232_FD_201840 | JGI IMG/M metagenome (GOLD analysis project Ga0307947, IMG submission 201840) | Saline water microbial communities from Organic Lake, Antarctica - #232 | ecosystem: Environmental > Aquatic > Non-marine Saline and Alkaline > Saline | place: Antarctica: Organic Lake...
CGACACCCCTTTATATACCATACCCCCCCCCCCTGTGCAGGCATGTGCTCCGCGGTGCAGCTCCGAGCAGCTGCAGCTCTCGCTGTAGCCGCAGACCGGATCCGCAAGCAGGTACTCTCTGCCGCAAGAGAGAATGAGGGCAGCAGGGCAGCTAGCACCAGCCCCCTGGGCCCTCTCATTGCCGCTGTGTCCCCGCTGCTGGCGCAGCCTGTGTTTGTTCGGAACATCCAGGCCTGCATCAATGACGAGAACGTGGTGCAGGTGCGGGGTTGCTGGAGTGGCAGTTGCTAATCTATGCTGCTGCTGGTCTAGTCGATTTATGCAGAACATCCACGCCTGCGTTAATGATGAGCGCGTGTTACGTCAGGCGGCGGGTCCGATGACTTGTCATCATAGCAGCTGCTCTTCGGTGCTGTGTCATATGACTCAGCCTATATTTGTGTGGAGCATCCACGCCGGCATCATTGATGAGCTTTTAAGCTTGTCACAGCAGCTGAGTAGTAAGAAAAATCAAGTTACATATCTGTGACACCCACGCACTGTGTGCCCATGCACGTATGGCTGCTATTGCGATTTCTTACACACCTACATTGGAATCACTCATGCAAAGACTTGTAAGTTTTTGCACCTTGAACGCATGCTTAAAGATTTCCCTGCCAATGCTCCTGTATACCGACATGCTGTAATTACACAGTCCTGGTTGGCCCTGCGTATGTATGCCGCTGTACTCCTCCCTGCAGCCAAGCCTCCCCTTCTTTCCCCACGTGTATTCAGGACATAGCAAGTGAATCTCTCAGCCGCTGCCGTTTGAGGATACGAAGCATCACCTCCAAGCTGTCTAACATGCTCAAGGGCTATGGGGGGGAGGTGTCTGAGCAAGGGGGGCGTATCTGTGTCGCAATGCCTGGAGGTAAGATGCATTTCATCGAGTTGAGGGGCTCTCCAAAATATAAATTGAAAGATGAGTGCTGCTTCTTCCCCCTTCTGTTTCTTCTCAATGGAAGGGGGATGTGTCTAGGTAAGATGATGATTTTTATGCAAGATATTTTCAGCATGAGAACCTTATGGCATAGAGAGAGCACTCAGTGGCAAAAGGGTGGGGAATTGTTTGAGCAGTCAGGCATGTGAAAGGTACAGGGTGTACTATTTAAAAGAATCTCTGGTACGGTGCGGTGCATCTGTTCAGCGATGCCTGGAGTTGGTTTCATTCTGTGTCCTGACAGGTTTCTTGAGCATCGTACGCGTGTAGAGGTGCATGTGACGTGGGAAGGCATGACAAAAGTGCAAAAGTGTCTAACTGGTTGTGATGGAAAGGAACGGTGTGCAATGGTGCTCAGAAGCAAGGCTGGTGACTTTTGTGGTGCTTTTGCTTTTTTTTTTGCATAGTGTCAGGAGTGTTGTTGGAGGCACAGCAGCACGCCCTGAATAAAAGATAACAGTAGAACAGCCACACCAGCCCTGGGTTAAATAAGTTGTCTCCTGCTTCAGTTATATATGAAGCACTGCATCGACAATGTCATTTCTGGAACACCGTCTTTTTGACGTTCTGACGGTACGGACCGTCAAACGTACCGTAATTACGGTGCAAAATCGCTATGATGGTGTCATTGCACAGCCCTGTATATAATGCACAACTTCCATCTCAAAAATTTTGTGTGGAGCCACTGCAGATGCTCCTTGTCAAACCCATGCTACATAAGTATATCAAGGCTCACTGCATGCTACTCATCGCCATTTCCACGCAGGCTCCAAGCTGTCTGCTGACAGCCTCATGCTGGGCTCCAGCCCCGGGGGGGGGCTCATGTACGTAGAGCCCCCTGCCGCTGTTTCTCTGAATAACGAGCTGGCTGCTGCGCGCGGGGAGTGCTATTCGGCAGAGGAGGAGGTGCTGTGGGACCTGACAGGTAGGCTGTACGGGATGGCCTGTGTGATCTGATTACCTGTGTTCTAGTTTCGCTGCCAGGTTTTTAATTCTCAATCAAGGGATTGGGCACAGGCCACCTTATTTGCCCTTCAAAAAGCTTTGGTGAGATTTGACAAATAGTGCTGATGTATCTCCTCACACTTTGTATGTTTGGTGCTAGGTGTTTTGTGTCCCTCAGAGTATTAATTGCCAAAATGTGGTGTTTATTGAAATTCCTTGCAGGGCAAATGATGGGGGTGCTGGAGGAGCTGGAAGCAATGTACGAGGTGTGAGCGCTGTGTGTATATGCGTGTGTGTGATATTTTTCTTGTGTTTGAGCACGCGTGTATGTTTGGTTGGGTGTTTGCTGGATGGTGCATATTAGGATGTGTCTAGAAGGTTCAAAGGTGCTGGGATGGGCGTCAGTTTGTGGGATTAGGCATTGGTGTTTGTACGTGCTGTGTGTAGGTGTAAGTACCGTCATTTTTGTTCTTTGCAGCAATTGCTATGAAATTCTATCTCTGTGTGACTTGTTCACCATATGGTTACCATTTGAATCGGCCAATGTAAGTCGGCTTGTACACTGTTCTTTTCTGCTGTATACCGTAAAGTACCTGAAAAGGAGTGTCCCCATTGGTGGTGCAAGGCTAGATAGAGTATAGCCCAAAGTGCCATCACTTACCGTACACGACACCCAATGTACTCTCGCTTTAATAATGTACTCACTCGTAAAGTGTGCCATTGCTGTACACGACACCCAAAGTACTCACTCGTTGTACAGGCAAATGCCGTGAGCTCGGTAAGCTCTTGCTCACAAAAGCTTTGAGGTTGTGAAAACTGGACTTGCTGAATGCCATTTTTCAGTGCTTGTGCCCAAAGAAGTCAAACACAACCTGTTAGCCCAAACACACAAACACACAACCTGTATGCCCAAACACACATACACATTAACCATATGCCCAAACACACACATACACATACACATACACATGCACACCTACACAACAGGCAGTGGTATGGCTGGACTTGCTAAGTGCCAAAGCTCGCTACGCAATGTGGCTGGACGGTGTCCTCCCTAGCTTGGTGCCCTGGACGTCTGTGTTCCACGCTCGTGGCGCAGGCGCAGCAAAGATGAGGGCACGTGATGCTGGCAGCAGCGAGCCTGGGCCCGATGTAATTGAGGCTGCAAGCAGGGGTGGTGATGAGGAGGCAGAGGAGGAAGAGGGGGGTGACAGTGGGAGTGTACGCTATGCAGTGCGATTGAGGGGGCTGCGTCACCCGTTGCTTCTGGGGGATTACTTGAAGGTAGGGTTGTATGCATGCTACTCTTGTTGATGTGTGCTCTCTTTGTGCATGCATGTGTGCATTTGTCTGTGTATATTTGTCTGTGGGTGTGCGTGCGTAAAGCAATGCCTGTCTGGTTCGTGCTGTCCTTGTACGTACTTTGTGTGCACTTGCATGTACGTGCATTGTGCCTGTAACTGTGTGCTGCTCATGCTTTACTGGCGTGTGTATTTGTTGTGTGTTTCATTTGCTTGGGTGTGTAGGCCCGTAATTCAAGTTTTCAGGGTAGCTGCACATTCTGCATGCCCTTTTTTAATGCCATGTGTCTTATGCGTGCTGAGATTTGCTAAATGTCCAGGCCAATATCCAACTTGGCTGTAGGGTACGCATGTTGCTTGCTACTTGCACAATATCCTGTAGTACTTAACTGCCACGTGAAAACTTCTGTTCATCAGAATGTAAATCCTTTTCCTTATAATGGTACGTGTGCTTCCCTGCTGTGTGGCTGTATGGGTTTAAATCCCAAAGTTACAAAACAGCTCCTAGGCTCCACATTGCACAGCATGACTCTGTGAGCAATTGCTGTTCTGCTGCCTTGCACGTTCATGCCTTCAGGAGAAAGAGCGACTCGAGCGTGCAATGCGTCAAGCAGGGGGAGACCCTGCTATGGTACAGGCCGTCAGTAGGAGTGGGGGAAGCAGCAGTACAGGTGGGAAGTGGTTCGCTCAAGTACAGACAGCGTGGGAGGGCAGTAGTGTTGGTGCTTCACTGTTGCATGGCCACACGCAAAGGCGGATAATGCATGATTTTGCAATTCAGTCAAGGCAAGACCGAGGCTGAGCCAGTGAAAGTAAGTAACAGGTGGTAGTGGGATCTATATCACCAATTTCACCTTTAACACCCTCAATTTACAGTAGAGTTATTAAGCGCATAACAACATGTATACGTACTCCTGCTGCTTAAATCAAAACAACGAGGCAAAGGTAGTTGCTCTTAAACGCTTGCACGTGCGTAGGGTATAGGCTGAGCAAAAGCCGGCAAGCAATGATGGAGGCAGCTGGGTTTGGAGCGTCTTCCTCTGGGCAACGAAGAGGGAGGAAGGGTCTGGAGGAGCAGCAGGATTGCTTGGAGGCCTTGACAGTGGGTTATAATAGAGGAGGGGATGCTATTTTATAAGTGGTAATGTTGGACAATCAATCCCAGGGAAGAAAATAAGGTAGTAGCAGGAGCACATGAGGCCTCGATGGTCAGTGATAAAGGGAAGGCTCCTACGTATGTGAATGGGATTAGGGGCCAAAACAGCGTGTGGGAGGATTGAGGGCCTAAGGGTGGGTACCATTTATGTTTGGCACTTCCAGCCCATTGCTCTCACAGCAAAGGAAGCAAAAGGTGGCAATGCTCAAATCAGCAGATAAGGGTGCTGAAAAAGCAGAGAGGCGCTAGTTGATTTTGACAGAGGAGTTAGATGTTTTTAGGGAAGGAATTTTCTACATATGCATTGATTACCGTGCGCTGAATAAAATAACGGTGCGAGATAGGTACCCACTCCCTAGGTAACCACTCCCCAGGATTGATGATTTGTTGGATAAGCTGCATGATTGCCCTGTCTTTTCGTCCCTGGACCTCCAGAGTGGCTATCATCAGATCAGGATCAGCAAGAACTTGCATGTTTTTTGGGTTAAGGTTACAGAACATGGATTTGAGAGTAAAGATGATCAATTCTGTGCACCTCCCCTGCAATCCTATATGGGCTTTACCCCATCCAAGACCTAGTCTGTTGACTTCTGACACGCATGGTGCTTCATAATACGTCACTGGGAAGCACATTTGCAATTTGCTCATACACTCTCTGTGCACGTACTAAAACGCGCAGGACGCTCTTCTCAGCTTATCTCCACCAGTTGCTTTGGACCTCCACATCAAGCCTCACATCTCTGCTGTCGTCATCACAGGTGAGCAACAGATTGTGCGTTCTTTTTAAGCTCATCTATGTAGACGTCAAGTACGCAAGAACCTTCAGGCCAACGTGCAAGGCGCACGTTGCTTTACTGTTGCATTTAGCATTTGGCAACAATTGGATGATATAGAATTGTTGCAGAACTGTCATGCACATTTCTCCGGAGTGTCTCCACTCCTTTATGGACAAATTTATGGACAAGTTTGCTGAAAAGCAAAGAACTGAAGATATGGCGATGTGTGTGTGCATTTCACCGCCGTTACGCACATCAGCACGCCACCTGTGCAAAACGTCTCCGCTTTGTCATGCCCAGAAACTAAAGGGGCCACGACCGCTTCCATGAAGACCCTGGGCCTCGTGGCTCGAGCAAGCCTGGTCGAGTAATCAATGCATGATACGTGCACAGGCCCAAACACGGGGGGAAATACTGCCACCGTGAACGCTCTGGGCCTCGCAGCCTTCATGGCCAATGCAGGCCTTGTCCATCGATGCATGATATATACTATATACTCATTACACAGGCCCAAACACGGGGGGAAAGACTGCCACCATGAAGGCCCTAGGGCTCGTGGCCCTCATGGCCAGAGCAGGCCTGGCCGTGCCCGCAGAGCGGCCTGCTGCCCTACCTGCCTATAGCAGCGTGCTTGCTGACATTGGGGACGAGCAATCGCTCACTGCGAACCTGTCCACTTTCAGCGGCCACCTAGCACGCATCCAGGTGAGATTGTAGGAGGGGGAGGGTGCAGGTGAGGTACCAGTTATTGCAATTCAGAATGAGGGGTGTTCAGTGGAGGAGGTGTATGTGATGAGGGAGGGGGGCTGAGGAGGAGGTACTGTGTGCATTTGCGTAAGGAGAGAAGAGGACATGGGTGCTAGGCATGTGTTATATGTCTCATGAGCATTTTGGGGGTGCAAGTTTGTTGTGAAAAAGTTACCTGCGTGGCCTTTTTGAGTTGTGTGGCTGTTATGCACAAGCAAGCTTGTGCTGATGGCACCATGCAATCGTGCAGGATTGCAGGTGTGCAGACATCAAGTCCAATGTACAAGCGTGTGAGAAAGGTTTTAATAACACTGTCAAAATATATGCACTCGTACACACACTTGATTACAGGCGTGCCGTGCCGAGGCAGACGGCAAGTCCCTGGTGCTGCTAGATGAATTGGGTACCGGGACAGACCCTGTAGAGGGTGCGGCTTTGGGCGTGGCTCTGCTCAAGTGCATGGCAACGGGTAAGTTTGTAATGTGAGGGTGCAATTTTGGTATAGTGTACAATGGAAATGCCTGAGCATGTATACATCATGTAAGAGGGGGTTATTAAAGGGGCGCTCTGGTGACGATGAATGATGAGGCGAAGGGAGACTGCTTGGGTGTAAACGGACCATGAAGTAGTTATTATGAACGCGGCTGAGCAAATCACTCACTGTGCCCTCCCTGACTGGAGGAGGTTTTGAGGGGTTGGCACTCACAAGTCAAGCGCCGCTGTACATTGTTACATGATGCTTAACTTTGTGCATTGCTGTCAATTACAAGCACAGCAGGGATTTTCTTTCCTTTCGTTTGAATTTGCAGGCGGAGTGGGCGGGGGTGCCTTGACCATTGCCACTACCCATCACTCTTTAATGACCAGCTTGAAATTTGAAGACCCTCAGGTACCCACAAATCCGTGCACAAGGTCTGTGTTAGAAAAAAGTCACTATGAAAACCTTTGCAGGTGACAAGTGTTGTTACACCTCTGATTGAGCAGAATTAGTCGTTCATTGTGCACGACCGTGCACTTGGGAGGTGATACTATTAAATTAGAACGACAGACGAGACGGTAATGGTCCTAGCTCAATGTATTGTTGCAACGCAACCTGTCTTTGGTTCTCTTTTACACTCCAAAGAGGGTAGTGACATAAATCCTAAAGCCTCACGTTGCGTTAAAATGTTGCTTGCAGGGGCGCTTTGAAAACGCAAGTGTAGAGTTTGACGAGGTGGCCCTGGCACCCACGTACAACCTGCTGTGGGGCATCCCAGGGCGCAGCAATGCCATTAATATTGCATCAAGGTAGGAGCAAAAAAAGAAGGAATTAGATAAAAAAGGGTGCAGCAGACAATAAAACTACTTGCACCGATTGAGGAACGGTGCATGCAGTGTCTGCAGTGTAGTGTCCATGCAGTAGTTGATCAGTGTCAATGTGCAAATTAATATATGTACCGCTTGGCTTTGTCCTTCTTGAACGCCTTAAAGAGTTAAAAGCTAAACAAAATGATGGCTAGGGTTGAAGCCCAAGCTTCCGGACATTTTTGGAATGGGCTAACGGCATCTAGCTTGAACGTGCTATCAAACGCACCTAGTCTTTGCTCCTTCATAATTTGCTTTTTTGCAACATTACCACAGGCGGCGCACAACAAAGTGCCACCTCTGTTAAGTTTCAAACCATGAATAAGTAGACCCACAGCTTTACAAAACCCCGATCTCCCCTCTAGGTTGGGCTTAAACCCTGAGGTAGTGGAGGCTGCGCGAGCTAGCCTGGACACTTCCCTGTCTGTGGCTGACAACACCATCAAAGACCTTGAGGAGGCCAGGATCAGGCTGAGGATGGAGGAAACAGCGAGGTAACAGAGAGGGGTGCAGGCTGGTACTTGGTACTTGCGGAACTGCTCGCTGGTGTGACCGAACTGCAACAGCGTTTGCCTGCCGGAATGCACCAGCTGCATACTTTGTTTCTATCCCAGACTTTTAAATTAGGCAAAGGAGTCACCCTTTTTCACGCCTGCATTCCAGCTGCAGCAAAGACTAGGGTAATAGAAGGATTTCAGTACGCAGATTTGCTCCTGCTGTAATGGTTTGCTATTATGGTGCAATGCTCTGCTGATTGGTAGCAACATGCATGCACACACAGAAGCACATACATGATTGCACACCATACACAATGATGTGCACAGATGGGTAGTGGAGCAGGACCTGGCTGCAACTCAGCAACAGGTGGACCAAAAGAAGAAAGAGGCTGAGGCGCTACGCCAAGAGCTGCAAGGCGCACGAGCACAGGTGGGGGGAAAATAATCATCTGACTTCTGTAGCATTTCCAACGGACGTGATTTGCATAAAACATTAAAATATCATGTCATATTTTTACAGGCAGGAGTTGTGAAATTGCGACAGACATATTGTTTGCCTCTCAAACTGCAAGTTCTGTTAAAGTTGTGTCCTTCATGCCTGCACACCCTTGTTTGTGTCGTGCACTGTGTTGATCTTATAAAACCAGCTCTTCGGAGTTTCCCAAGAACAAATTTCCTTATTAACTGCATACCTAGAGCTGGAAAGATCTGAAAAGGCACTGTAGGGTAACCCACATCAATAAAGGGGGAGCAAGACCACACAGCACCAAGGAATGCTAACTCCCTCATCAGAACAGTAAAGAGATGCATTGGACTGTCCACCTCTATCGATGTGTGCCCTGTCTTGTAATCTGTGGCCATCACACGCGCATGCTTTTTCATGCATACATAGTTATGTCCTATCTTTCCTTCTGCAGTCCTTATTTGAGCTGTGGGTAGCAGCACGGCAGCGTCTGGCAGAGCTGCGCAACAAGCGCGTAGTGACTCCTCCCAGGCAGCAACCATCTGCTGGGCAGCTCCCAGTCCAGCCAGAAGAAACACAGCCGCAATCAAAGCAAGAAGATGCAGTGGACCTCGAGGACGAGCTAGAAGACTACTCATCGTCCTCCTACGACGAGCCTGTCAGGTGCGGCACTCACCACAGTAGTGAGGCATATGTTGAGGTTGTAAGCTTGCATAGGGCCGTGCGTGGCTTCACCAAGTGGAATACGCACAATGTCACTGTGCTCCTGGGGAAGGCGGTGCTGTGCAGCATACCCGAAACTGAGCTACTTACAAAAAAGCACGCGTGAGTGCATTGCTCAAAACATGTAGAATGCTGTGTCCATTGAGAATGTGCTTCTACTCACCTCCAACCTTCCCTCTACTGCACATGCACACATACGCACACACGCACACACACATATGCTTACACACATTCGTGCTCACACCCACATGCACATACACCACATACACATATAGGTACATGCAAAACATTCACATATACACATTCACATACAAACACATTCACATACAAACACATGCACACGCGTGCAAAACACACACACACACACACACACACACACACACACACACACACACACACACCAGGGTTGATAGTGGCACAGATGGGCCTAGTGCTCTGACCATAGATGCGTATATGGACATGTCTGCGGACTTGCTTGACCTGCAATCAGAGCTGGAAGCCAAACAGAAGGAGCTGAGGAAGCGGCAAAAGGTACAGCTGTTGGGAGGACTGGTATGCCCGCATAATGGGTGTGTGCATTGATAACAGAGACAGGTTAATGGTACAAAGTGCTGGCTAGGGGTAATAGATGGGTCTTCACTGCTGCATATGAGCCCGTTTGCCTCCATCCTGGTTAAGAAAAAATGGATTGCAACAGACAGCGGTGGTTTACACAATCCAAGGCACTTTGTGAATGGTAAATGGTTGACACCACTCCGTCAGTGTACACAGGAAATCGCTCTGCATGAAGGATACAGAATCATAGGTTCAGAAATCTTGTAGATTCAATACACTGTAACTTTTCTCATACCACCGTAGGCCGAGGATGCCGGCCAACAGGAGGTTGAACTGCTCTCAGGCATAGTCCATCAGCTGGAGAGCCGGGTAAGGGCAGGAGATTGGCATGGACATTAAGTCCAAAGCTGCATGCAGCAAACATGCCTCAGACTTGGCATTATATTTTAATCATGAACTTTTTTCTACCCTCCTACAGACATCTTCCATTCCTTTTTACCCTGCCACGGCTGCATATGTTTTACATAAGCGGAACTTTACATTTGCAAACGCACACACACATACCACATCCTAAACGATGCACATGCACATTTCCTATGTCCAGGGAGGACAGCAACAATTGCAGCCACACTCGCAGCCCCAACAACCTGGTGCGTGGCACGCAAACCAGGGAGAGGATGATCTGGCCACAGCTATTCCTGGGCAGGAGGACGAAGACTGGGGAGGGGGGCGTCTGAGTGGTGGGAGTTACCCATCAGATGGTGAGGTAGACGGTGAAGTGTTGATGTTGCAAGCACTAGAAAAATTGGAGCAGGGAAATCGGGATGGCAGTGTGCAGAAAAAGGGCACTGGCGGTGGCGGGTATAAGGGGGTACCAAATGAACCTGACGAATATGAGGCTGAGCTGCTGTTTGCAATCGATATGTTGGAGAGGCAGCAGCCACGCCAGAAGCAGCAGCAGCAGGAACCAGGTGTGAGGGCAAAGGGCAGCAGTGCTAGCAGGAAAGGCTATCAGCAGGCGCAGCCCCGACAGCCTTCAGGGCCGCAACAAAAGAAGCAGAGAGAGCAAAAAGACAGAAGCAATTACGAGGCTGATTTAGAAGAACTAATAGCGGAAATGGAAGGCCAATTAAGATGAAATAGCAGAACCAATTATTGTACTTGGAGTCCACTTCTTTACCCTATCTTTCCTTGTATTGGACCTCGTTCTATTCTTTAACCCTCATTCTTTTTTTGGTTGTAAATTTTATCCATCATTGTTCGCAATTTCCCGTAATACAGAGTTTACAGAGTAAGCCATCAGTCAAAACGTGCAACTGCTAGGCTGCGTATGTAAAGCATGTAAAAATTGTAATATTTGTTGTTGTAGCATCAGACTTGTAGCACCTACAAAAAAAAACCTGGAAAGGGAAAGAAGGCACAACGCTGTTTGTGACATTGCAGCACTGAATAAAATTAGCAAACAATCAAGCATCTGCCAGGACCAACCGACAACCGACCGCAATAAATTAAAGAGGGGGATCTGTGAGATTTGGGCACATAAAAACATGGACTGTCACACTGAGGATACCAAGAATGAGGGAGGCAAATATTCTCACCTCACACAGCAGCTGGTTGAGGCTCTCGTTATTTTGTTGCTGGCATTCCTGTTGCGTTGGCTGGGGTACATGTAGGTGCTCATACAGTGTGCTGCGGTGATTCTTAAGTCGTATTGATTATTGGATTTTGGAATGAGGAGGGGCACCCGGAGCATCATGTACAGACTTATTTAAACCCGTTTTCTGGTAGAAAATATACTATGATTCGAGGATGCTATGAATTCAAGGAGAGCTGGCTTAAAAAGTTAGGAGGGATTTTTAGCTCAAAGAGAGGCGACTTTAGAGAATAAGAAGAGGGCAGGAGACGACGGCTACAGTTTTAAAGGAACCAGGATGAGGATGATAAACAATACTGGGATTTGTGCAGTGGTTGGCCCTCTCTCCCTGAGAGATTTTGAAAAGAAGCCGGGAGGGCAAGGCTGGCAAGAGCCACTCCACACACGTCAATTACAGAGCCAGTGGCACAAATTCTTCAAACTGCCTAACCAGCAAACCAAACACCCGCACAAGAGAAGGCCTGTCCTTAAAGCAAGGGTCTGCATGATGGCACAGCGAGTACACAGGAGGAGGCCTTGTAAAACCGGAAACAAAAAGGCAAAAAGTTTTGCAGGTAGAAATTTGGGCGGGCGGAAATTTGGGCCCTTCTATTAGAAATACCCAACTAAATCACCATGTTTCTACAGTAGCTTTCCACTTCGCCAAATGCCAAATTTTGGAATCGATCGTTGCCAAAAACCTGCTTCAAAAAACTGAAAAACCTGTTCATATATGCGTGAGTCGGGAGGGGGATAAAATCAGGGCGCGGCGGGGGTTGACCCAACATCTTTTACACGCTGTAACAAGGCTCCAAAAGCTGCATTGTGGCGTCCCCTTTCTTTGCCAATGCAGAGGTACCTGGGTTTTAAAGTCAGGACAACCATCTAACAAAGGAATAAAATGGAATACACTCCCTAGTATTTTTTTTTTTTTTTTTTTGGGTGGTGTTACAGCTACGGCCCCCAGCAGGGACCTGACAGACAACAAAAAAAAGAGGAGAGAGGGCTCAAGCAGAGGAGAAAGCAAAAGGAAGTTGCTCAAGGAGACCCAGAACCAAAGAAAGGAAACCAGGAAAAAGAAAAAAAAAAATCAAGCCTTAGCCAGTAGAGTACAGAGTTGAGGGAGCGCAGGACAGAAGACGCAGAAGAAAACCAGGAGGATGGAAGGAGACGCCAAACACACGAAAAAAAAGGGGGGGAGACGCAC
>Ga0307947_1003647_pt1 | contig 12322 bp, 14 predicted proteins | sample OrgLakmetagen232_FD_201840 | JGI IMG/M metagenome (GOLD analysis project Ga0307947, IMG submission 201840) | Saline water microbial communities from Organic Lake, Antarctica - #232 | ecosystem: Environmental > Aquatic > Non-marine Saline and Alkaline > Saline | place: Antarctica: Organic Lake...
GCTGAACACGCGGCCCGTCCTTTTCTTGCCTCTGCCTATAGGATACGTAGATTTGTGCGTGAACACGCTTTGGCAGACAGGCCACACACTTCTTTGTGGCTCGCTAAGACGTATGTTATTCCTGCTGCCATGTCGTATGGTAGTCAAGTATGGGGTACTGGTTTCTTGCAGGCAAGCAGGGGGTTCTCTAGCCCGCTGTCCACGCTTCATTTGCAATTCTGAAGGGCACGTTAGGTGTGAAGCAGTCGACCAGTCTACCACTAATTGGGCTGTACTCCGAGAATGTGGACATGAACCGTTGCAACTCTACTGGTTTCAGTCAGCTGTCAAGCTTTTCAATAGTATGCTTAATACCAACAGTGACACTTTGCGGAGGGTAGTCCAGACTGATCTCAATTTACAGCCTCGTTCAAGTGCCTGCTGGACAGCTCAATTGCTGAGCGCTTTTCAGGGACTGCGTGGGTGCGAGTTGTATGTACGAGCTTTTCAAACTGGGCATGCTATTACCACGCAAGAGTTTACTGCAGATTTGAAGCATAGGATGAGAGGTGTTTGGAGAGACGCTGAGTTGGTTGACCCCAACCAACACGCACAACAACATACTGGTCACCTATCATTCTTGGTTTGCCATCCCTTTTTCTAGAAATGAGCGTATGCCAATTATGTACCACGGTATCTCCAACTTTATCTGTCCAAACATGTTATGCGCAATGTAAGTAGATTCCGCTTGCGTGCGCATACTTTGAAGAAAGTTGAGGCAGCAGTGTGGCTTGAATATGGTTCTTGCGTATGTGACCAGTGTCCTGGTGAAGATGAACATGTTCAGAACGAGGTGCATGCTCTTTTAATTTGCCAAGACCATCGAGTTTGTGAGCTGAGGAAACACTTTTCCTTCCTTTTTACACCTTTTTTTGAGGACTTTTCAGCATCCCAACTCTTTTTGCTGCAACAGGTCAACAACTAACTTGTTCATGATTTCCTTTCTCAGCAGAACAATAAACTTTTTCTTTTTCTTTCTGAGCTTATGGATTTATTTGTGGCTGGCCGAGACCAGTCAGCAGCCGATCAGCCAAACAACCTGGCTGAAGGTCACCCCCCATTGTAACCATTATTTGTTTACTGGCTTCATTCAGTGCTGCAATGTCACAAACAGCGTTGTGCCTTTTTTCCCTTTCCAAGGGTTTTTTTGTAGGTGCTACAAGTCTAGTGCTACAAAACAATTATCAATATTTACATGTAATACATACGCAGTCGTCTAGCAGTTGCGCGTTTTGACTGATGGCTTATTCTGTAAACTTTGTAACCATTGAGGAAATACTACTCCTTAATTTTGCCTTCGGAGGAGCGGCCAACTTTTCAGTAGCCCGGCCTCATTTGTAGTGGCTGGCCGAGACTAGTCAGCAGCCCAACAGCCTATCGACCTGGAGGCTTCCCCATTGGAAGTATTGTCAAGCATAAAGCTTGTTTCCAAATAGCTCTACGTTTGCTCTGGTGTCCAGTAGCCCACTTAGCTCTTTCTTAGCAGATGTGTCTCCCCAAGATCGTTGCAATTGCAATGCCCTCAAATAAGTAGCTTCCGTCAATGATAAAACATAAACATACCAAACTAAATGCATGCACCCTACTTGTACATTATAGCATACCGAAGAACACAAACATGTTAGCTCTCAGGCTAGAAATCACCAACACAAGTGTTGAAGTCAAAAACTGCAGGACAGGAAGCACACCACACAAAGCACGCCGTCTCGCTCTGTAGTTTATCTCAAAATACTAAATACCGGAGCCCGCATTGGAAGCACGACACAGAGTACGATCAATGGCAGGGCATATGCGCCTGCTCATAACCCCCAGTTACAAACACCAGAGCGGATTGCACACGTACATTAGGTCGTGTTAAACCCAGACACGCAAAAGTGAGATTTTTCTCAAGGTCACCTTGACCCGAATACACACACATACCTACATCGGGAAACAGTAAGCAAGCACACAATTGCCACTGACAGAAACCAAGGAAGCCTCACAAATCACACGTATGTATTTTCTCATGGCAGCTCAGCTGAAACGGCTGCTGCCGCTGCTGCTGCTGCAGCGCGGCCATGCAAACCACCGGCCTAGCATTAATAGTAAAAAAAAGGCCAGAGCTGGAGCGAGAACGCTTGAACAACCGTCTGTGCCCCCACGAAGGTAAGTACGACTAAAAGATAACCTTGCTCTTCCAAGCACACACAGACACGCAGACACAGACACACACACACGCACAAACACCCTAGGAACTGACACACATACACACACGTCTGCAGGAGCACACAAATTTGAAGGTGCCAAGAAAAGACGTGGAAAAAGGAGCAGAGAGCCCAATGGAAGTCGTTCTGCCTGTGTTAACTGCCACGTGTTTACTCAAGCATCATGCAGGCACAGGCGCACAGGTCATGCACGCCAGTCTAGGCCTACAACTCCCACATGGGCTAGAGAGAACACACTCGGGTGCTGCGCCAACATGTGTTCAGTATATCGTGGAGGGTGGTTGCAGGTCAATCAGGCCACAGTTTGTCGCCCTCCAACCCACAGCATTCCAGCTGCCAATCCACTACACTACTCACGCAACTAATTGTGGCCGCCTTTGGGCCATTTCTGCCAACGACACGCAGGCACGCCAGGTTGACGCTGCAGGGCAGCTGCACTCTACGGCCTGGTTGACGCTGCAGGGGCAGCTTAACTCTACGGCCTGGTTGACGCTGCAGGGCAGCTTCACTCTACGGCCTGGTTGACGCTGCAGGGCAGCTTCACTCTACGGCCTGGTTGACGCTGCAGGGCAGCTGCACTCTACGACCTGCTTGACGCTGCAGGGCAGCTGCACTCTACGGCCTGCGCTGGCTAAACAAACATGGCCAACCCCCCTCCCCCTCTTTGCTACTGACTAGAACGTGCTATGGCGAAAGGTGCGGTCTGTTGTAGCTCACACATGGGAGGCCCTGTGGGTTTGCGAGCTAGCTTGCAGGGACTTTGCTGGCAGCAGGGGGAGGCATGGAGGCTCCTGCATGATTCCTGCGTGTGTGTGAATGTGTGTGTGTGTGCGTGAATGTGTGTGTGTGTGTGTGTGTGTGTGTGTGTGTGTGAATGTGTGAATGTGTGTGTGTGAATGTGTGAATGTGTGTGTGTGTGAATGTGTGCGCGCGTGAGTGTGTGCGCTTACTTCAACAATTGTTAGTATCCGTCAAAAACAACAGTGCAGTTTAGTTTGGTATAGAGTCATGCATACATATTCTCCAAAAACAATTGTTCAGTACCAGAACAAGTTTGGGGGCCCTGGGGTGCGGTGTGTAAAGATTGGGTCATGCGTACTCAGCTCTTCAAGAGCTGCAAAATGACCCCCTATGAATTAATTTTGAGTGAATCCATTTCCCCCCATATAAAATATATGCGGAAATACGGCGTATATACGCTTCATGTCCATTCTGTCAATTACGCAGCCAAACCTGTCCATACCAGACTTGCCCTTTCCAGCACTATGATCAACTCTCATCAGGAGACGGTTTCAGGTCGAGCCTGCACCCCTCTTTCCCCATTGATCTTATTCTTTTTCCTTTGGTGGAGAAGCTGTACAGTACCCGCTACCAAAGTGGCTCCTTTTCCTTGATTAATGTTGGGAGTGGTTTTTCACTGTCTGCGTAGTAATTTTCATAAAGTGTATATGGGAATCCTATGTACGGTTTGGGCCAACCCTTATCACTTTCTCTCTTTCTATTTGCTTCTTCTCCGCCTCTTCCAAAGAAAAGAAACGCACTCAACAACCAAAACCACAACCTAGCCAGAAAAAACAAGCAACAGGCTTTGATAAAAGCACTGTATCCAGAGGACATTTTCTACACTGAAGACGTCAACATCAAGGACATTGTCACCACCGGAGACAGAGGCGTTAGAAGTAAATAACTAACTGGATTGCTGAAACACGAAGGCTGCAAACAAGATCAGCAACTCTACTTTTACTGCAGCCTCGCTCTTTAAACTTGCTTGCTGCCAGGCACACTACTCCCACAGCTCCCTGTAACCTAAATAGTTCTGTCAACATATTAAATGTGCAACACAGTCATAAACACACAGACACAGCAGCCGCTCCTTAGCAACTGCACGCACATCTGACCATTGTAAATGCCCCAAACAGACCAATCCAAACACACGCACAAACACGCACCTCGGACTGTTTTGATTGCTGCTGAACTGAGCAGATGAACGGCCCAGGCTACTGGATTTGGGCCCTGCAAGCGTAGGGAGCACACCGTAACTTTGTCAGTTGCAGCGCTGTCAATTTGTCAAGTTTATGACACAGTCACTTTGCTTGCTTTATGAGACTGTCATCATGAATTGATAGCAGAGTGCGTGAAAGGGGGGGGCAGTGCGGAATTTAACCCGCTTTACAACTGTCACTTTGCTTGCTTTTTGACACTGTCATCATAAATTGATAGCAGAATGCGTGAAAAGGGGGGGGGGGCAGTGCGGAACTTAACCCGCTTTACAACTGTCACTTAGCTTGCTTTTTGACACTGTCATCATCACTTGACAGCAAAATGCGTGACAAGAAGAGCAGCGCAGCACTCAGCCTGCTTTACAACACTTTCACGTTGCCTGCTTTTTGACACTGTCGTCATCAATTGACAGCAAAATGCGTGACAAGAAGAGCAGCGCAGCACTCAGCCTGCTTTACAACACTTTCACGTTGCCTGCTTTTTGACACTGTCGTCATCAATTGACAGCAGAGTGCGTGACAGCAGGGGGCAGTGCAGCTCTTAATTTGTGGCTGCAGCGATGGGCGAGCATTAAGAGCACACCATACCTTCGAGATGTGCAGTGCTGACTTGTCAGTTCTGCAAATTATTTGATAGCAGAGCGCTTGACAAGAAAGCCATGCAAACAAGGGAGCCGTGCAGACTGATAGCAGAATGCTTGATAAGGGGGAGAAGACGATAGCAGAATGCTCGACAAGGGAGCTGTGCAGACAGGGAGCCGTGCAGTTTGTAAAAAGCAACCGCATAATTGAGCGGTACCTAAACAGGAAAATGGTTTTAAAACGACCCTACAGGTTAAGGAGTTGAGGCTAAGATCAGAATGCCTGATAAGTTGACCCAGCAGGCTTATTTCAACAAGCTCACAAAAATTTATTTTCGAGACGGGATTGCCAAAAGCCAATCAAATAGTTTAATGGATGGATAATCACAAGTACCTGGGACAGGATTGCCAACAGCCGATCAAGTTGATCTAATGGCTAACTCAATAGGAGTAAAAGAAAATGGGCGTACCTGGGATGGGGATGCCATTGGCCTTTGCCACCTCAGCACGCTTGGCATTCTCGCGACGGAAGCAGTCCAAGTCCTTGTACTCATTCTGTGTGAGTGAGTGAGTGAGTGAGTGAGAGTGTGTGTGTGTGTGTGTGTGTGCGTGTGTGTATGCGTGCGTGCGTGCGTGCATTGTGTGTGTATGCGTACGCGTGTATGTGTGTATATTGATGTATGCATGCACGTGCGCACACCCAACTGTAAAAGAGCTCTGAAACAGTGATCTGTGTGTGTACGTGTGTGTTAGCGTACCCACCTGTAATAAAGCCTTCAATTTAGGGTTGACTTCAATCCCGCAGTCGCGAGGCAGGCCGCTGTAGTGGTGGAACGCCCAAAACTTTTCCAACCCATACAGGCTGCCTCGGTCAAAGTCCTGAGAGCAGCATGGCAGGAGCGCACATACATGCACATCATGTACAGGAGTGGGCACATCATGCACAGGAGTGGGCGCACATCTCTACCACAACCACACCCACACCCACACATACACTCACATGCATTTCAGGGTACATCCTAAAGCTCATTCCTGTTCATACCAGCAATGCAGTCACGTAGCCAGCATCAGTATGTGTGCGTGTGTGTATGTGCGTGTGTGTGCGCGCGTGTGTGCGCGTGTGTGTATGTGTGTGTGTTTGTGTGTGTATGCGCAGGTGCACGTGCACGTGCACGCACATACCTTGACAGTAGCCTCCTCAAAGTCGCGGTAGATGTCTTTGTTGATCTGGTCTTTGTTCTTCTCTAAGCCATAGCTGTAAAACCTTCGAACAAGAGCGGGCCAGTGTGTGTTGAACGTCAATTAAGTGGGACTCCTTGATGTGGTCTTCCACCCGGAAACAAGAGCAGGCCAGTGTGTGTTGAACGTCAATCAGGTGACTAAACAATTCTTTCTTCCGTTAGCCATGACCTGATGATGATCAGCAGCAATTTGTGTGGATGAAGTCGGCCAGAACCCTACACACACGGAGCAGGACGAGCATCTCTAGCAGGGAATTTTCCTGCACTTCCAAATATACCTGATCCTGGCCAGCCCAAGCTACGTAGGCTTTCATTCCTACCACAGCTCTGAGTATGCAACTGCTTTTTCCAAACCTTTTTCCCGTGAACAGGTGGCTTTCTTTCCTCCCACGGCACTGTGCTGCAGGGCTGAAGAGGCTGACATGTTTTTGGGGCCACGTAACAAACCAAGGAGAACAGTACATTTTGTACTGCAGACACGTACGTGACACAAGCAAGGGCCTAGAACAGGGCTGAGTAAAACTGAACAAGGGCGTCATCAGGCGGAGCAATTTGAGTGCAATCTCCCGCAAGCTTTGGCTTAGTTCACAGCGATTAACAGCATGGGTCGGCAAGAGTCGCACACGCGCACGCGCGCAAACACGTACACACACATGCACGCACACACACACTCACACATGCACACACACGCACATTCACACATGCACGCATAAAAGCAAACACTTACGTACACAATCACCAGAACGCACCTGAACAGGCACTCCACACCATAATGGTAGTCCGCCTGCGCGTCCTCCTCTGCCAACTTCACAAAGATCTTGTACATGGACTCGTTGAAGTTCTCTCGCAAGAAGTAGCACCAAAACCGGAACAGCGTGTTCATCTCCTCAGACTTGCCAATGCCTGTGTGTGTGTAAGTGTGTTTGTGTGTGTATGTGTGTGCGTGGGTGTGTGCGCTTGTGTGTATATTTGTGTATATGTGTGAGTGCGTGTCTGCGGGTGTGTGAGTATGTGTGCGTGGGTGTGTGCGCTGTGTGCATGTGTGTGTGCGTGGGTGCTTGCGCTTGTGTGCATGTGTGTGCTTCTCACCCTTGGCCTGGCGGTCCTCGATGCAGCGCTTGAAGTACTTGCCGTACTTGATCTGCTTAAACCCGTTGTCCTCCAGGAGGGAGTGACTTGGATGCTGGAACTTGGGGATGGGCATCGATGAAGAAAAGGAGCCTGCTCGTGGGGAGGAGCCCAGCATACTGCTTCCGTGCCTGTGTCAGTGCGTGTGTGTGTGTGCGTCTATGTGTGTGTGCGTGCGTATGCGTAGCATGTGTATATATGCACGTGTGTGCGCGCATGCACAATCGTGTATGTGATACAGGTAGGCATATGCAATACATGCTTCAAACGAAGCCCTGCTGTTTGTTAAGGGTCTGTAATTGTTTTAAAGCCTAGCACGCTGTTGCTGTCTGGTGGGGTTCACGAAATGAGCCCCCACACAAACTCACATGATTACTTGCACGAACACAGACCCATGCAGTCCACATACCTGCGACTGCTGAAGGATCCGGGCGAAGAGCCTAGCATGCCATTGCTGTCAGGAGGGGTAGCTCCCATCAGCCAGCCAACTTCTCGCGATGGGGGGGACTCGCCCATTATGTGTCTGCACAACACACACACGAGACATATAAGTGTGTCACATGGCCTAGCAGTCGCACATTTTGACTGATGGCTTTATCTGCAAACTCTGTAAGTGTGTCACATGGCGCGCTTGTTGCATGTGTGCGAGGGCTGACATTTGCTTCAGCCTACTTATCGAGAGGGAGGGGGCTTGCCCTTCATGCGTCTAGCCTACACACACGGGACAAACAAGGAATTGCAGCGGATTAGGGCGTGCTTGTTGCATATGTGCGAGGGCTGACATATGCTTCAGCCAACTTGTCGAGAGGGAGGGGGCTTGCCCTTCATGCGTCTACTCTACACCCACATTTACTCTACAACCACGGGACAATTAAGCAATTGCAGCGGATGAGGGCATGCTTGTTGCACGTGTGTGGGATTTGAGATGTGTTCCTGCCAGCCTACTTATTGAGAGGGAGAGGATTTGTCCATCATGAGTCTGTACACATGAGTACACCGGAAGGTGCAGCATGCAAGGACGTCCATGCTCACACACACACATACATACACTCTCTCTCTCTCTCTCTCTCTCTCTCTCTCTCTCTCTCTCTCTCTCTCTCTCTCACACACACACACACGTGCACACCTTTGAGGGCGCTTGGGCACAGAGGATGAGAAAAATCGGAGGCCCTGGTTGTTACTGTCCTCCTTACTGTGGTGGGGAACACGGGGGGGCCTGCCGCCACGATGCTGGGCTCTGGAGTGCGTCACCTGAGATACACGAGAGGAACGATCGATTGGGGTGCGTCACCTGAGATACACGATTGAGTGCATCACCTGAGATACACGAGAGGGACAATTGATTGGAGTGCGTCACCTGAGATACACGAGAGGGACGATTGATTGGCGTGCGTCACCTGAGATACACGATCGCTTTGGATGGATACACGGTTGGATGGTTGCATGGAAAATTTGGATGGATACACGTTGGAAGGTTGCATGATTGGATTGATTGGCGTGCGTCACCTGAGATACACGAGAGGAACGATTGGTGAGGGGCGGGTTTGAAAGATTTGAGGTTTGTCCAGCCGAAAAGAGGCCTGTGTACACACTACTGCTTGAGTACACGCACATTGAAAAGAATGGTGAATGTTTTGAGCTCATTGAGGGAATGAGGTCGCTCGCGTTCATTGCAGCGCACACAAACGCGATGATACGTGCAAGGAGACACACAGACATATACAGAAATGCTGGAGCTCAGGTCGCGAGTGGTAGGCATGCCTGTTGGGCACTGAGTGAGCAAATGAGCGCACAGTAATCTCAAGCCTGCAGGCCACCTTGAAAGCTGCTGTGTGGGTGAGTCTGCCAAAGCAGGCGTAAATTTGACTCAAAAGAAACACACAGACACACCCCCACCCCCACCCCCTCCCACACAAATGCACACACGCACACGCGCTACACAATTGAGCAATTTTTACATCTTGCTCCAAGCCTTTCCTTCCCTATCACTCCCCTCCCTGCTTCCCCCCTTTATCCAGCTTCAAATTTCCCGACACCCACAAAGGCAACATCTTCAATTACACACACGCCCTTGACAAACCCCACTTTCTGCTCTACAGCACAACTCTTCGACCGCGTGCATTTCCACACTCAAAAGGCAGCAATTTGACTTACGCCCTGTAAACCCCCACCTTTCGCTCTGCAGCACAACCCTTTGCCAGCATGCATTTTACACTCAAGCCACGGGTTGCTCTTACAACGCATTTCTTCAATGGAATGCAATTCACACTCCTCTTTGCTGCTCCCTGGTCATACTTGCTCAAAATTCAAAACTGTCTTCCCCGAGCAGTAAGTAAGCAACAAATACCAATCATATCCCACTTCTGCTTGCAGCGGTTCCTGCTCGTGCATTGGCTTGTGATTGGTAGTAAGCGAGGCCAGTTCACCTTTTTACCAATTTCCTCTGCTCATACAACGAATATCACCCCAAAAACACCCAGCTCTGCTAATATCTGCTCAAACCGTTTTCTGACAGTCAACGACAAGTACCTTCCCATCACTCACCTCTGCTAATTCCTGCTCATACAGCGCCAGGCCGTCGCTGATGAGCTTGGCTGTGTCAGCATCCAACCTCTTGGGGCGCTGCGGCCACATACAGACACGGAATCATATTAAGCATGGCTCCTGTTGTACTTACTACCGGTGCATGACACTCAGCTGCTTGGGCAACACACACACACACACACTCAGAAGCATCAAACACACAAACACATCACAGTTGCATCAGCTGTTGCACACTGCAAGTGCTGCATGAACATACTCATTCTATACAGCAAGCAGACACTGTACAGCCGTTACAGTACGTACGCTTCAGAGGAGAGGGTCATTATGACAGGCTGCAGCGACTGTTCCATTTGCTGCAGCTAATCAACAGAGGAAACAGTCGCTGCAGCTGCTTCATTCACACAGATCTGCGCCTCGATACCAATGCAGCATAGTGGCCTAAAGAAGGCAGCTCCGAGAAGTGCGACAAGAATATTTGTATATCACTAATGCATGTGATAACCGCCGCCCTCCCCCCACCTGCTTGTTTTGGGTGACCACAATGAGTTTTTCTAAGTCTCTGTCCGTCATTTCGTTGCCTAGCGTGGATGCTGCTGCAGCGGCTGCTGCCGCCCCGCCGAACTCGTTTGCTTTGGGCTTCTGATGGCTGATATCCTGTGTGCATGTGTGTGTGTGCGTATGTGCGTGCGTGTGTGTGTGCGTGTGTGTGTGTGTGTGTGTGCATACATGGAAAAAGGCAAACAGACATCAGACCAGGTACCGCCCCGTCCCAGCTTGTTCACTTCTGCTTTGTATGGCTGACTTAGCTTACATCCTGTGGGGCGTGCATGCGTGAAAAGAAAGTCCAGAGCAGATATGGTGCCAGCGAATTTTGGGACTTGGGCACTTGTGCCAATGAGGGTGGAGAGTGAACATGAGCGCAGGGCGCGATGTTTGCAAATGACAATGGAGTGTGCACATGACTGCATGGCGTCCTGGTGTTGTGCCTTAAGGCAAGACCGGCAACGTTTTGCAAGTGAAAAGACGTCAAACATCCAAGCCCCTCACCTCGTCCATCTCAAACAAGTCCTCGTCTTCGTCTGCGTCCTCTCCTTTGTGCAGAGCCACAGGGCGTGACACAGGCACTGGGGGGGGCTTCAAGCGAGACTTATTTGGGGGCATAGGGGGCTGTGGGGGAGCAATACCTGGGGGGGCACGGAATTGTTTTGTGTGTGTTTGTGTGTGTGTGTGTTTGTGTGTGTGTGTGCGCGTGCGTGTGTGTGTGTATGTGTGTGTGTGTGTGTGTGTGTGTGTGAGCATTGACGCATTGGGAGACGCGGGTACCAGAAGTACAGACAATTATGGGAACACAGAAGGCCGACAAGATGTGTGTGCAAGCCGACAAGATGTGTGTGAAGCAATCTGTGGCAAAGCTTGCAACAGTGAGAACAGCAGCTTTGCTGCCGCCGGCAAACAGGTTTGGGTCTCAGTTTGGGTCCACCGTTTTAAGCTGTCTCAAATCGGTCCACCGTTCTAAGATGTTTTTAAATTCTAGGCTGGGTCTCAATTTCGGTCCACCGTTCTAAACTGTACGCCTCATACTGAAGCTAGCAAACAAGCTAGCAGGCTCCGTACGGGAGAGGGAGCATCGAATTACAAAGGAAAATGGCAGGCAAGCGCTGCTCTTGTGTATATTTTAAAGAGCCCCACTTGTGTTCTAGCCTTGTTCTTTCGGTTGTGCTTAATCTGCTTCCTCATGCAATCAACTGCCAGCGCAAACCGCCCAACGTGCAATTCGTTTTAATTCTATACAGTTTCAGTGTGTGTGTGTGTGTGTTTGAGTATTTGCCTCACTCACCTGCCTCCTGCTGCTTTTTTATTTTCTGGCAGACTCAACCTACTGACCACCTCGAGGGGCATGATCTCAACCACAACTTGAGGAATGCGAACTTGGACTCACGTTGGAGAATGATAATTGAAACGAAAGTTGCACTGAGTCAGAGACGCACCAAGAGGGCATGACCGAAAACACACAGAGGGGCAACACAACCGTGACACCTACCTAAAGACGCGCACACGGCCTCACATATACAGACGTGCGGCGCACACACAGCCTTCCATACACAGACGTGCGGCGCACATACGGCCTTATATACACAAAACGCACGGCACACACACGGCCTAACATACACAGACGTGCGGCGCACACACGGCTTTACATACAGACGTGCGGCGCACACACGGCCTTACATACACAAAACGCACGGCACACACACGGCCTTACATACACAGACGTGCGGCGCACACACGGCCTTACATACACAGACGTGCGGCGCACACACGGCCTTACATACACAAAACGCACGGCACACACACGGCCTTACATACACAGACGTGCGGCGCACATACGGCCTTGCATACACAGACGTGCGGCGCACACACGGCCTTACATACACAGACGTGCGGCGCACACACGGCCTTACATACACAAAACGCACGGCACACACGGCCTTACATACACAGACGTGCGGCGCACATACGGCCTTGCATACACAGACGTGCGGCGCACACACGGCCTTACATACACAAAACGCACGGCACACACA
>Ga0307947_1003650_pt1:0-2500 | contig 12316 bp, 10 predicted proteins | sample OrgLakmetagen232_FD_201840 | JGI IMG/M metagenome (GOLD analysis project Ga0307947, IMG submission 201840) | Saline water microbial communities from Organic Lake, Antarctica - #232 | ecosystem: Environmental > Aquatic > Non-marine Saline and Alkaline > Saline | place: Antarctica: Organic...
TGTGCTTGCTGTGCTTGCTGTGCTTGCTGTGCTTGCTGTGCTTGCTGTGCTTGCTGTGCTTGCTGTGCTTGCTGTGCTTGCTGTGCTTGCTGTGCTTGCTGTGCTTGCTGTGCTTGCTGTGCTTGCTGTGCTTGCTTGCTGTGTTTGCTACGCTTGCTGTGCTTGCCGAGTGTGCTATGCGTGATGTGCGTGATGTGCTTGCTGCACTGCTGCAGCTGGTGTGCTCGTGCATGTGTGTGTATGTGTTAGCATTCGTATAGATACTTGAAAGACTGTGTGGATTCCATGCATAGCATACAACGGCTGGTGCTGATGCTGCAAGGAAGAGTGCAAGAGGGTTTGCTGTGCTCCTACTTTTGCAGGTGTGCCTACGTGTACTCATGCATGTTCAGATGTTTTGTGTTATGCTGTTGTTTTGTTCTGCACTGATTTTGTTTGTACGCCCTATCGTTTGCAGAGCAACCCGTGGGGGTGGAGCGGCAGCGGCGGCAGCTGCGGCAGTGGCTTTGAAAGCCAAAAAGACGAAAGGAGCAGGTGCAGAGCAGCAGCAAAACGAGCAACTCGGACAGCAGCAGCAGCAGCAGCAGCAGCAGCAGCAGCAGGCGCAACAAGGGCAGCTTCAATCAAAGCAGCAGCACAACGAGGTGGCGCCACATTCACTGCGCCAAGCAGATCAGCACCAGCAGCTGCACACACAGGTGCGTTTACCGTACTGTGCTGTGTGTCTGTGTGTGTGTTTGTTTGTGCGTGTATGTGTGTGTGTGTTTGTGCGTGTGTGTGTGCACATCACCGTTGCCTGTATATGTCTGTTTGCGTGTTTGTGCCGCTGTACGCAGCACAACTAACCCTCTTTCCTGTGCACAAATTCAGCAGCAACTTGTCTTAGTGAAATGCTGCACTCACAGGCACGTCTACTGTGCCGTGATGGTGAGGAGTGTGTGTGTGTGTGTTTGTGCATACGTGCATGTGTGTGTGCGTACATGCGTGCGTGCGTACGTGCGTGTGTGTGTGCGTGCGTGCGTGAGTGTGTGCGTGCCTGGTGCGTGTGGGTGTGGGTGTGGGTGTGGGTGTGGGTGCCTGGTGCGTGTGGGTGTGGGTGTGGGTGTGGGTGTGGGTGTGTGTTTGTGTACGTAGTACGCGCGTCATATCATCACATGAAGTCTCTGGTTGTGAGGACATATACATTGCGCATGCGTGGTAGCTACTGCTTCTGCTTGTTCACATTCTTGCTTCTGCTTGTTCACATTCTTGCCTCTGCTTGTTCACATTCCTGCTTCTGCTTGTTCACTTTCTTGCTTCTGCTTGTTTACATTCTTGCTTCTGCTTGTTCACATTCTTGCTTCTGCTTGTTCACATTCTTGCGTAAATTGAGCCCATCTGCTTGATAGCCCCACCGGCAGTTTTTGATACACCGATGAATTGCTACTGTTATATGAATTGCTCTTGTTTGATGAATTGCTCTTGTTTGATGAATTGCTCTTGTTTTATGAATTGCTCTTGTTTTAAACCCCAGAAAATAAGGCTTTTTGAGGAACATTTCTGATGATTTTCATTAAATGTAGGGTTGGCCAGAACCGTATATATACAGTGCACATACTTTTTTTTCGGCAGGGAAGTCATGAAATATACAGTCACATACAGTGTATATATATACGGTTATGACCATCCTTTGTTATATGCAGTTCCAGCAGCAGCAGTGGCAGACGCTGGCTCTCGCACTCCCTGCAGCTGTAGTTGCTGTGTAAAAGCTATCACTAGCAATGATTCATTACATTCAGTGCAATGACGGCAGCGTCAGCACACGCGGGTTCTAGCACTCCTTCTTGCAGCTGTAGTTGCTGTGTAAAAAAAATCAGTAGCAATGATTCGTTACATTCAATGCAATTACGGCAGCGTCAGCACACGCTGGCTTTTGCACTCTTTCTTGCAGCTGTAGCAAACATGGCCACTTTTTTAGGGTGTATGCTTTTGCAATGCTTATTCATGATCATTCCTCTTGCGTGCTTTTGTTTTGTGTGCGTACCTTACAGGTCCAGCAGCAGCAGCGAGCACTGCAAACGGATCAGTTATCACAAGAGCATTGTGGCATGAAGTTCCCACTGCTTATCCCTGCTCATTCCTCCTGCGTGCTCTTGTTTTGTCTGCGTACGTCGCAGGTCCAACAGCAGCAGCGAGCACTGCAAACGGATCAGTTATCACAAGAGCATTGTGGCATGAAATTCCCACTGCTTATCCCTGCTCATTCCTCCTGCGTGCTCTTGTTTTGTCTGCGTACGTCGCAGGTCCAACAGCAGCAGCGAGCACTGCAAATGGAGCAACTCTTGCAGGAGGAGCAGTGGCATGCAGACCAGGCAACAGACCCACAGCAACAGGTATGCGCGCACGTAACGTACACCATGTACACACATGCACACATACACATGGCACACACATACACACTTACACATACACACAGCACACACAGACCCACAGCAACAGGTATGCGCGCACGTAACGTACA
>Ga0307947_1003650_pt1:5000-12316 | contig 12316 bp, 10 predicted proteins | sample OrgLakmetagen232_FD_201840 | JGI IMG/M metagenome (GOLD analysis project Ga0307947, IMG submission 201840) | Saline water microbial communities from Organic Lake, Antarctica - #232 | ecosystem: Environmental > Aquatic > Non-marine Saline and Alkaline > Saline | place: Antarctica...
GAAGAGGATGAGCAGCAGCACACACACACACACACACACACACGCACACACACTGCACAGCCGCCGCTTCAACAAAAGGAGGAGGGGCGGCGCTGAAGAGGATGAACACCACACACACACACACACACACGCAAACAAGCACAAATACACACACACACTGCACAGCTGCCGCTTCAACAAAAGGAGGAGGGCCTACACTGAAGAGGATGAGCAGCACACACACACGCAAACAAGCACACATACACACTAGCTAACACACACACACACACTACGCAGCCGCCGCTTCAACAAAAGGATGAGGGCCGGCGCTGAAGAGGATGAGCACCACACACACACGCAAACAAGCACACATACACACACACACTGTGCAGCCGCCGCTTCAACAAAAGGAGGAGGGGCGGCGCTGAAGAGGATGAGCAGCAGCAGTGGGCATGGGAGGTGAGTGCGTCGAGGGTTGTTATGTCTTTATGTGTGAGTGCATTGAGGATTGAAACGTCTGTGCGCTTGTGGTGGCGGTTAATACTCTTGCATGTATGAAATAGTATCGCTTGCATGGCTGTGGGTATGAGTTTGGTGTATAATTGTGTAACTGTGCATAACTGCGTGAGGACGCGTGTATTGTAGGTGTGTGTAATTGTAGTGTGGGTGCGGTTGTGGGTGCGGTCTAAGTGCGGTTGTGGGTGCGGTTGTGAATGCGGTCTAAGTGCGGTTGTGGGTGCGGTTGTGAGTGCGGTGTAAGTGTGTTCGGAGGTGTGGTTAAAGTGAGGTGAGTGTGGTTGTAATTTGTAATGTGTGTGTGCTTGTGTGTTTTTGTTTATGTGTGACTGTGTAAATGTGTGCTCTAGAATTGCGTGTGGATGCACACAATCGTATGTGGGTCATCTGTTCCTAATATGTTACAAAATGGCAGCATTCCAGCAGCGACAGACTGCTGGGCCGCTGAACACACCGCAATAATAGTGTGTGTGTGTGAAATAATAGTGTGTGTGTGAACGACATGGTGTTGGGCCGCTGAACACACCGCAATAGTAGTGTGTGTGAAATAATAGTGTGTGTGAAATAATAGTGTGTGTGTGAAATAATAGTGTGTGTGTGTGTGAACGACAGGGTGCTGGGCCGCTGAACACACCGCAATAGTAGTTAGGGTTGGCCAGAACCGTATATACACACCGTATGTTACCATATATTTGATGATTTCCCTGTCAATAATACCGTATATACACTGTATATATATGGTTCTGGCCAACCCCAATAGTAGTGCATACGCTTATAACCATATGCAATCACCCCTGCACGCTGCGCAGTCAAGCTGGACGCATCTCAGCAGCAACAAGAAGTTCTCACAAACACACCTTTATAATTTATAAGTCTGTACACACGCACATCCTAGCACAAACACCCTTGCACGCTGCGCAGGCAAGCTGGACGCATCTTGGCAGCAACAAGAAGTCCTCACACACACACACACACACACACACACACACACACACACCGTTATAGTTTTAGGCTTGTACACGCACATGCTAGCACAAACACCCTTGCACGCAGCGCAGGCAAGCTGGACGCACCTCAGCAGCAACAAGAAGTTCTCACAAACACACCTTTATAATTTATAAGTCTGTACACACGCACATCATGGCACAAACACCTTTGCACGCTGCGCAGGCAAGCTGGGAGCATCCCAGCAGCAACAGGAATTATCACAACCACACCTCTATAAGTGTTTACATGCACATCATAGCACAAACACCCCTGCACGCTGCGTAGGCAAGCTGGAAGCATCCCAGCAGCAACGGGGGTTCTCACAAATACACCTCTATAAGTGTTTACATGCACATCCTAGCACAAACACCCTTGCATGTTCCGCAGGCAAGCTGGAAGCATCCCAGCAGCAACAGGGGGCTGGGCTGCCAAACAGCAGCTGCTGGGTAGCTACCACGGCAACCTGCTGGGTCTGATCGCCCAACTAGGACGGTGAGACACATCATCCTGCTTTACTAAAAAGAAAAACTACGCACGCAGTGAAACACCACTCCCCACATTAAATAAGCAAAAGGAGCCACTTTGGTACCGGGTACCGTAAAGCTCCTCCACCGCAAAGACCACCACAAAGACAAAAGATTGATCGGCAGAAATCAGGAGGGATGCAGGCTAGACCTGAATCCGTCTCCTGGTGAGAGTTGGTGATGACTTAGTATTGACACTGGAGATGACTTAGTAATGACACTGGAAAGGGCACGACTGGTATGGACAAAATTAGCAGCGTATTGCTTGAGTTGCTATGTTTAGGTCCCAGCCTCAGGGCTCACGTGCTCATGCGTATGGATTACAGCTGCCTCCTACAACAACGAATACAAACAAACTCATGCTGGGCCGGAGCAGCCTTGCTAAAGGTGTGATCACCCGCTTCGGGTGGTGAAGCTGTGTGTCAAAGAGTATTGGTTGCTATGATCAGATCACAGATGAAGCTCACTATGTGTCAAAGAGTGTTGTTTGTAGGATTGGCCAGAACCGTATATCAGGGATGGGTCATACGGACTTTTGAGACGTCCCATACGGATTAATACGCTATAAATACGACATACGCGTATAATACGCAAACGTATTTTTGCTATTTTGGGGGGTACCCTGGGCTTGCACCAACCACCCTCCAACCACCACGATTTGTCTCCCCAGCCTCCAGAACATTATAATGTCTCCTGGTAAAGACCCTGAGTGGCATCGTGTTGTTGTTATGGGACCGAAGGGGCAGATTTACGAGATGCCGATGCCAGATGCCAGCATTCCGAGATGTCAGGAGCGGTGCCCCCCGCATCCGCGAGCACTTCATGAGGCAGAATCCCGGCGTAGGTGTAGCAGCATGCAAAGCTGACCCGGCCGGAATCCTCAGGGCGTAGTCGCAGCGCTCGCATGGGAGAAATTGCCGACGCTAGCGCTCAGAGGGAGGAGCATGCAGGTAACGAGAGGCACCTGCACAGGACTACAGCAAGCACATCAGCAGCAGCATCTACACAGTCATTGGACACCTGCAGCAGGAGGGCAATGACCAAGGCTTGTGTGGATGCAGCTGTTGCACAATTCATCTACGCTACAGGCACCACCTTCTGGGTTGTGGTAGCAATAGGCAAGTGATCATGCTACGTTCTGAGGGGCTGGGAGCTCCTCTGGGGGCTCTAGAGGGCTTGGAAGTGCCTCTGTGGGGCTCTAGAGGGCCTGGGAGTGCTTCTGGGGGGCTTGTGGCTGCAAAATTCGTTAAGTGCCCAAAATCGTATTATACGGAGCAATTCGAAAGATACGGATATATACGTGATAAATACGATACGACGTATAATACGCCTACGCCGTATGACCCATCCCTGGTTTTACCCTTTTTCTTCTGGCATCAATCTTGCAGTCCCTGATCCTATGACGGTCGTTTCATATTCGTGACATTGTTTCCCGCTTAATTGCCCCTTTTCCCCTAATCTTCCCCTCCAGGCCATCAAGTGCATGCCAGAAGGGGTGCACCAGTGGGTGTGGGTGTGCGACTTTCATGGCTTTGGCATGGCCGACATCAACCCAAAGCTTGCAAAAGCCTTCCTGGACATCTCAGCGGAGCACTACCCGGAGGTGTGTACTGTGCTGTGTTAGTAACAAGCCTGCGAAAGCTACCCTCGACATCTCAGCAAAGCATCACCCTTCCATGATTAGGCTCCTGAAATGGCGTGTCTTACCAGAAGCCCTAATTTCGAGATGGGCAGGTAAAAAGTACCCTTCCTGTTTTCAGCACAACCTGTACCATTTGATGTCGCACTGTTAGCATCCAATCTGAAAGAAGTTCAGGGGCATATAGTTTTGTTTTAGTGCAACACCCTACAACTTCTGTTGCAGCGGCTTGGCCTGTTCATTGTGGCGGGTGCACCCTCCCTTTTCAGCGTGCTGTGGAAGGCCATCCAGTCGTTTGTGGACCCAAAGACACACCAAAAGATCCGGTACGCGACACGCACAGAGCTGCCCGGTGCAGGTGCTCATCAATTAATGTGTGTGCGACATTTGTAGGGTTGGCCAGAACCGTATATGCACACCGTATATGACCGTATGTATGGTGATTTCCCTGCCAAAAATACCGTATATACACGGTATATACTTATAAATGTATGGTTCTGGCCAACCCTAGACATTTGGCATGTGACCCGCGTAGGAAAGCGTACAGGCTTGCAGCAAACAATGCTTCAGCATAATGTGACTGTAGGTATCGATGTCGTGCAGACAGCTGCATGGGTGATTATTGGCAAGAGAATACGTGGCCACTATATGGGCAATTGAGAATGAGAGCATCGAATATCCTGTTTGTGGAGTTTGAGGGAGGCATTGTTTGAATGATAGCAGGCTCAACATATGTTTCCCTTGAGAAAAGAACCAGAAGGGCCGACTGAGGCCAAAATAGGGTTTGTCCTTAAAGTGTCCCCGTGGTATGTGCGCCATCCCTTGCACCTTCCACCTTGAGCTCTTATCGTGTCACTCTAGAGTCCAAAGCAGCTGAGCTTGAGTGTTGCCAGCTACAGCACATGATTGATGCCGTACGAGCACGTTTTCATTGTAATGAGATTGACGGAACGCTGTGTGAGGAATAGGGATTGGCCAACCCTTCTCATTTGCATTTTTGTGCGGGCACTTCCTGCCAGGTTCTTGCCCTGTGACTTCAATGAGAAGAAGAGCAAGATGCGCAAAGAGTTGGACAAGCACTTTTCGGACAGCTTTGTGGAGTGGGTGCAGACAGAGATGCTGCAGAACCGAGAGAAAGGCCAGGTGAGAAGTGAGGGAGTGTATGTGGGTGTGAGGGCGTGGGCTTCGATCATGTTGTGGGTGTGCGTAAGGATGAAGATGCGTATGTGCAGGTAAAATCTGTGTGGTGCAGCTATGATATGGTTTTCTAAATTCGTTATGGATCGATATGATTTGTAGCATTTGCAAAGGGAATAGTCGTTGTGCGGGACTGATGACTAGGATATTGTAGTTTCTACAAAGTGCCAAGTGCTCTTATTTTTACCTGGCTCTTGGGTTGGGCAGCGACCATTATATTTTATTGGAAAAAAGTGAATTGGCAGAAAGCGAAACGGCAGCTTAGGGTGTGCCACCCGTGTGGACAAACAATGGTGAATTCATCTATTCCAATTGGACGATTTCAATTGGACAATGCTACGAGCAATCCAAATTCCATTGTTTGGCTAAACAGGGTCGCTGTGATGCAAGTGGTATCCCACAAGTAAATGCCAAACGCAGGTGACCCTCAAATCAGCATTTTCTACCTCTGTTCCATTCTACATACACAACACACACACAAACAAGCCTACAAGCACTCTCCCTCTTGGCTCCAGGCCGCCAAGAAGACGTACGATGCTAGTGCCATGTACAAGCTAGCCCTGCAAGGCAAGCTGCAGCCAGAAGACACACACGACCTGCGCGGCCACTCCTCGTTGCTCAACGCCCTATCAGCCAACCCATCCCTCATGGAGCCCCAAGCCACGGCTGATAACTTTCTCTAAGCAGTGGCTGTAGGAGGTGTATGAGCAGTATTCGTGAACGTGCGGCAGGAGTTTATGCAGTAGCTGTGAGCAGCTGAGGAATGTCGAGGAGGCGTGGCTGAGTGTTACGCTTTTTGTGTGTCATCAAGCGACTGCGAACAACTCGTGAGAGAGCAGGAGTGCTGAGAGGCTAGCACTGATTGCGGGTGGTTTGAGCTTGTTGTGGGTGGGTATGGTGACAGGGGCTTTTTTAGGTGGGCAGTGGCAAAGCTTTGTTGCTGCTGCCTACTGCCGTGTACATTACAATCAAAGTAACGTTTGCACTTCATTCTTGTGCTTTCAAATTAAGGTGCTTTATTCAAAAGAGGGGGAGCTCCGTCTATATTGGCGCTGTGTGGTTGTAGGTGGGGGAAATGTGGGGGTAATAACGGGTCAAGCTGTGTTGCAATGTCGGATGCGGCAACTAACGTAAGAGAGATGAGCTTCATTGTGCGCTTCTCCACGCACAGATTGGCTTGCAGTTTGTATGATGCATCGTCCATGCTGAGTTTTTGGTTGTTGCTTGTGCGGCTTGGAAGTCTCTTCCTTTCTGTGTTGCTTCCTCTTCTATTGCTGTGCTTACGGCAGCATTTAAATGATGCTTGCCGTCATGCATCAATGCGGCCAGGAAGATCACAAACCAATCCTGCCATTTGTGGCGTTTGCGTTTGCGTGTGCGTGTGTGTGTGTGTGTGAAAGCAAGTGTGTGACCTGTATAAGCGTCCGTTGCGCTCAATAAAACCTTGATTATTGATCATTTGAGTTTGCTTGCAGTCTTAACGTGTTCAGCTGCCTGCTTGCGTTCGCGCTTTTGGATGCTCCTGTGTGAAGCAATTATATTGCATTGCAGCTAGCCAGGGTGGCCCTGATTGTTTATGCTGTCTCGGCATGCTACTTTTATCCTGTATATTCATTGCTGTGTTGTGTGCTCAACATCAGTACACACTGTATCCTGGTTGATGTGCATGCCAGGAGTTGCTTAAGACGGATTGGAACTGGTGCTACGCTGTGGTTGAAATTGTCCCCCTGATTGCAGCTGACTGCACGGTTTGCACGTATGATCACAATTCAATCATGTTCTTAGAAACAAAGACAGTGACTTCATTGTTTTGTGTGGACTCTGTGGCTGCTGGTCTTAATTTGCTATCAATGCCACTCCCCATCACGGCGCCCACCGGTCTGTTGTATGTGTTGCAATGCCTGTGCTGAGGTTCTGGGTCCAGAGGGATATGTTGTACGTTAAGCGTCAATTTTTTATTTACTTTGTGTTTGGTTTTGTCACTTGCACTTACCTCCTTTATCCATGCATTGACAAGGCTGTAAACTCCCAGAATTGGCTAGCGAGCTGTGCTTTGTTGAGAAGAATGTATCTATTGCCTGGATTTCTGGACTTAGAAAGACAAACTGAGCTGTTTGCCCCAACTCTCATCGTAGGCTCCTTCCACTGACCTCTCCATACATATGGGTTATCCGGGTTAACTGGAAGCTGTCCAGCCTGCACCTTCTTTCAAGATTTTAAGGTTCACAAAAAGAAGGCCTTTGATCAAGAGTGCGACTGCTAGCTCTAGTGATTGATCACTGAGTTCAGGCGATTGGAGATTTGCCTCTTTTACAGAGGCTACAGATAAGGTACTACCTTAGTAAGGTAAGGCAAGGTAAGGTTACATCGCTATATATGCCTCTGGTGGGCATCTGAGCGGAAGCTTGGAAAAAAGCCTGTAACCAAACCAAAAAAACGCTAGAAAAATCAAGGGAACAGGGCTAGGCACTTAG
>Ga0307947_1003651_pt1 | contig 12315 bp, 10 predicted proteins | sample OrgLakmetagen232_FD_201840 | JGI IMG/M metagenome (GOLD analysis project Ga0307947, IMG submission 201840) | Saline water microbial communities from Organic Lake, Antarctica - #232 | ecosystem: Environmental > Aquatic > Non-marine Saline and Alkaline > Saline | place: Antarctica: Organic Lake...
CTGATGATGCTGATGATGCTGACACACAACTGATACTGTAACTGATTCACAAATGGTATGATGCTACTAATGATGCTGATGATACTGATGATGCTGATGGTACTGACACACAACTGATACTGTTACTGATTCACAGATGGTACGATACTGTACACAACGGATACCGACACCGATACACAACTGATACTGCCGCGACTGCTTCACTAAAAGCATTTATGCACATGATTTTGAGCAGAAGGCAAGGCCACCGCACCAGCTAGAAGCCTTCATTCTCTCCAGGTTTGGACTCAAATCAGGCAGCAGGCTCTCCAACTTTGCAATGCCCTCTTCAACTTGGGCACGACTCAGGCCTTCTCGCTTGGCAGCCTGAATGCGTGGTGATGGACGACACGGGCAAGTGTGGGTGTGAGTTTCTATGTGTGTATTTGCGTGTATGAGTGTGTGTGTGTGTGTGTTTGTGTGATGAGAGGTTCAAGTAGTTTACGGTCACATGTTGTGTAGTCATGTATGGTGTGTGTGTGTATGTGTGTGTGTGTGTGTGTGCGTGTGTCATCACGCGTGCAAGCTTGCGTATGTAAGTGCAATGCCTTCATTAACCTAAGCACGAATTACCTTAGAAACCGATCACTTAGCTAGCAACACCCTCAATGTCTTACCTCAGCAATCTCTCCAACTTCACGTTCCCTTCTCCGGGCAGTGTGGTCGAGTTGCACAATGGGCAGCTCCACTTGAGTGCGCTTTGGCAAGTACATCTGGCCTGTGCGTGTGTGTATGTGTGTATACATGTGCATATATATGTGTATGTGTGTGTACATGTGCATATATAAATGTGTGTGTGGGTCAGTGTGTCAGTGTGTGTGCATGTGTGTGTATGTGTGTGTGTGTGTGTGTGTGTGTGAAGTTGTGTGTGTGTGTGTGTGTGTGTGCGCGCTTATGTGCATGTATGCATATGTGAGTATGTGCGTGTATGTGCAAGTGTGTGTGCGTGTGTGTATGTGTGTGTGCATCTGTGTGTGTATCTGTGTGTGTGTGTGCGCTCGTGTGTCTCTCTTTCACTCACCAAGTGTATATCTGTCCTCTCGCGTTTGGCCCTGATGCCAGATCGTGTGTGTGTGTGTGTGTGTGTGTGTGTGTGTGTGTTTGTGTGTGTGTGTGTTTTGTGCGTGTGTGTGTGTATGTGTGTGTGTGTGTGTGTGTGTGTGTGTGTGTATGAGTGTGTGCAAAGGAAGAATGTGTCAAGACAACTCACGTTTGTGTTGCAAGCATTGTCCATGAGACGCACCTCAGACTCTGCCGCGTTGTCCCAGGCTTTTGCAAGTGGAGAGGATTGAGGCTGTTCAGGGGGCGCATCAGGGGTTTTGCCTGGGTCAACTGACTTGCATCTGGTAACCCTCCTTGCGGTAGCACTTAAGGACAAGGGTGCACGGGTGTACAGCATGGTTGAACAAAAATGTAAAAACTGTAGCCTAATGTAGCCTAATTAGCACATAAATCTGGCAAAATTAACAAAATGACGAAAAAATTGTTCGACACATTAGAATGCGTGCCTTTAGAAGGTGGTTTGGATGAGCCGTGCGCTTTAGGCCCTGATAACCTGTCTGAGGGCACACTGCCTAATGGCATGCGGTGAGTGAACCCTCATCTGTGTAAATCATGGTGTTCGGCTGCACATGGTACAGAACTCACAGTGGCGTGCAGCGCAACACGTTCGCACTCACTAATGCGCATGGTAAACCTCCAGGTACTACGTCCGGAACCATGCCAAACCAAAGGACCGCATTGCGCTGGCTCTTACTGTCAAGGTATTGAAGCAGTTGGTACAAACGTCACGATTTGTACCAACTGTATGCTGAAAGATGATTCTGCATCCCGCGGAGCCATCATTAAATACGCACTGGGTTGTCCACCACTCTTGAAATCAATTGTTCAATAATACTGGAGCATGGTTGAGCCTGTTTGGCTTCTCTGCACTGCAACAACCTCCTGCTTCCCGTCTGTTTTAAACACGCATTAACTAGAAAAAAGTAAAGTGGATGCTTGAGGGCAGCTTGGTAATAGGTAACTACAGCTTCCTTTGCAGGCATACTGCTGTAGCAAAGCTCTCTGTAAATGCCCGTTATTGCCACTTTCATGTGAAGAATTGGTTACACATTGTAAGTAGGTGCAACAAGAATGAAAGTGCTTTGGTTAAAAGCAGCCCCCCTGCCTTATTGGTCCTGTATGTTCTTATATTCGTGGGTATATGTTATGACGTGAGGGTGGTTACCTCCCGCAAAGTCCTATGTGAGAGGTAACGTGACTGAGGGGTTGAGATGGGGACCCACTCAAATGGAAGGGCAAGTACAAATGTACTCTCGTAAATATGAACATACATACACACAGATCGGCAGTGTCGTCGAAGAAGAATCAGAGCGAGGCATTGCCCACATCGTGGAGCATTTGGTGCGAGAGCTTCGTATCTGAGCTTTGTAAAATGTATAGCGTGTGTTCCTTTGGTTGACATGTTAGCCTGGTGCGAGAGCTTTGTATATGAGCTTTGTAAAATGTAAAATGTATAGCGCGTGTTCCTTTGGTTGACATGTTAGCCCGGTGCGAGAGCTTTGTACCTGAGCTTTGTAAAATGTATAGCGCGTGTTCCTTTGACTAACATGTTAGCCTGGTGCGAGAGCTTTGTACCTGAGCTTTGTAAAATGCATAGCACGTGTTCCTTTGACTAACATGTTAGCCTGGTGCGAGAGCTGTGTACCTGAGCTCTGTCAAATGCATAGCGCGTGTTTCTTTGGTTGACATGTTAGCCTGGCCAGCAGAGGAGCAGCAATTCTCATCATTGTGAACTTTGACGTGCGTATTGCCCGACAAAAGCTTTGTCAACTGTAATGCGGGTATTGCCCTGGCCCCCAAAATTGAAAGCACGAGTAAAAAGTGTGTGCCGACTTGAATCTTTTGTGTAGCATTTAAGGAGGCTCAAATCTATGACCGCACTAGCAGAATTTGTGCATTCGCTAAATCTAGCTGAGTCTGTGGCCTTACTAGCCAAGCCTATGGCCGCACTAGCCAAGCCTGTGGCTGCACCAGCCAAATCCGTGGCCGCACATTTAGAGCCCAATAAAGTACCCATTTTTGTCAACCACTTCTGTTTCCTGGTCACATACCTTTGGTTAAATTGTCGGGAGGTTACTTGCCATCGCCTAGACATTGTGCTGTGTTTAGATGTTCAACCTCTACACTCTCAATAATCTGTTTGTGACGTACTGTGTGCAGACCTAGGGCAAAGCAGACTCTGTTTTTAATGTGATGTGCTCAGGCCTGCAAACCCAAACCTGCTTATAAATGTGCAAATGTGCTGTGTGCAGGCCTTCAACGCCACCAGGCCTGCAAACCCAAACTTGCTTTCAAATGTGTAGGGTTGGCCATAACCATATATATACGATATTTTTGGCAGGGAAATCACTAAATATATGGTCATGTACGGTCCGTATATACGGTTCTGGCCAACCCTACAAATGTGCTGTGTGCAGGCCTTCAACGCCACCAGGCCTGCAAACCTAAACTTGCTTACAAATGTGCTGGCCTTCACTGCCACCAGGCCTGCAAATTTAACGCCACCAGGCCTGCAAACCCAACGCCACCAGACCAGCAAACCCAAAGCTGGCCTTTAGCGCCACCAAGCCTGCAAACCCAAAGCTGACCTTCAGCGCCACCAGGCCTGCAAACCCAAACTTGCTTTCAAATGTGCTTTGTGTGCAGGCCTTCAACGCCACAGAAGAGTACAACAACCACGAGATCGTCAAGTTCCTGGAAAAAATTGGCGCACAATTTGGGGCTTGTCAGGTGTGTAAGCGAACGCTTGCGTTGTTGATGCTTGCATTGTCTCATAGAGTCGGGCACCTGGTTTTATCTTCTCTTCTGTGGTGGTGGAAGTCGAAAGTTATCTTGGTACCGAGTCTGTTCCTAAAGTATTATGGGGAGTGATGGTTTCCCCTGTCTTTTTTGTGTGTGTTACTTTTCCAGGCAACTACGTTTTGCAGTTACTGCTGTTACAAAAGGGTATGAAGAAGGCACCCTTTTTTTATGTGTTCAGCATGCGCTACTCAGGTGCAGAGCCAAAACACTATGTATAGGGTTGGCCAGAACCGTATATATACACCGTACATGACCGTATATTTAGTGATTTCCCTGCCAAATTTACCGTATATACACCATATATATGGTTCTGGCCAACCCTAACTATGTACGGTCTTTAAATGGCTCTTTTTAAGGCATTCCTCCGCTGGAATAGGCAAACATGATAAGTCCAAAAATTTGCCAGAAGAGAGCCGTACCTTGCCAGGTCAGCAGTGCTGAGATCATTTTTGGACAGAACTGCACATCATGTTTTGCACATTCGTTTGCTTGTACCGCCTATACATCCGTGCATCTACCAGAGGCCACAGCCGTGTGATGTGGCACCAGATAAATATTTATATTAGATTTACATAGGGGACCTTCAGCCAGACTGTTCGGCTGCCGAGCTGTGTGTAATGCAGCACCAGAAATGGCATTCATATGTGTAACGCGGCACCAGAAATGGCATCCATATTGTGCAGTGCGGCACCAGAAATGACATTCATAATATGTGCCGACCTTTTGTTTGGAATCACTCTTTTTCGAGACACACGTCTGTTGTGTAGGGTTGGCCAGAACCATATGTATACGGTGTGTATACGGTATTTTTGGCAGGGAGATCACTAAATATACGGTCATGTACGATGTATATATACGGTTCTGGCCAACCTCACTGTTGTGTGATCTGTGCACTACAGATGCTTGGTAGCGCTCATCTTCAGCACTTCTAATCTGTTCTATCCTGTATGGCACAGAATAACTTTCTCCACCGCCCTTACATTCTCACCTCAAGGCTTGTGTGTGACACATGACAAATGACACATGACACATGACACATGACACATGACACATGACACATGACACATGGCACATGACACATGGCACAGAAGAACTTTCTCCACCGCCCTTACATTCTCATCTCAAGGCTTGTGTGTGACATATGACACATGACACATGACACATGACACATGACACATGACACATGACACATGACACATGGCACATGACACATGGCACAGAAGAACTTTCTCCACCGCCCTTACATTCTCATCTCAAGGCTTGTGTGTGACACATGACACATGACACATGGCACATGACACATGACACAGAAGAACTTTCTCCACCGCCCTTACATTCTCATCTCAAGGCTTGTGTGTGACACATGACACATGACACATGACACATGGCACATGGCACAGAAGAACTTTCTCCACCGCCCTTACATTCTCACCTCAAGGCTTGTGTGTGACATATGACGTATGACACATGACACATGACACATGGCACATGGCACATGACACATGGCACATGACACATGGAACAGAAGAACTTTTTCCACCGCCCTTAAAATCTCACCTCAAGGCTTGTGTGTGACATATGACACATGACACATGACACATGACACATGGCACATGACACAAGGCACAGAAGAACTTTATCCACCGCCCTTACATTCTTCCCTTAAAGGCTTGTGTGACATATGGGTGCTTGTGTGAGTTGACATCTCGCTCTATGTACTCTCTGTATGACACAGAGGACGACGATTCACCCTTAATTTGTCAACTCAAGGCTTGTGTGTAACATTTGACACTCTCTCTCTCTCTCTCTCTCTCTCTCTCTCTCTCTCTCTCTTTCGTCTGCTCATGCTTGCGCTGCTCACAATAATCGCTAGCACACACATAAATACATACATTTACACATGCATTGGCACATTGACATATACACACACACGCAAATTTGCGCTCATGTCAGGCTGCTGGCACTCTCACAGAACGCTTGCACCTACACCCACACTCAAATAAGCACACATATGCACACATACACACTTGCACACACGCCACTCATGCCAGGCTTGTGCCGCCACTCATGCCAGGCTGCTGAAACACTCATGCCACTCATGCCAGGCTGCCACTCATGCCAGGCTGTGTGTGAGTTTGCTGTGTGCCACTCATGCCAGGCTCTGTGCTGCCACTCATGCCAGGCTGCTGAAACACTCATGCCACTCATGCCAGGCTGCCACTTATGCCAGGCTGTGTGTGAGTGTGCTGTGTGCCGCCACTCATGCCAGGCTGTGTGCCGCCACTCATGCCAGGCTGTTGACACACTCACTCTTACAGAACGCTTACACAAGCTCGGATGAGACCTGCTACCAGTTGGTGGTGCCCACCGACAAGCCTCACCTGCTGGCAGATGCCCTGAAAGTGATGGCCCAGTTTGCGTTCCACATCAGGTGCGTGTGCCAATGCCATATAGCTCGCAGGATGATTGTATATTTCGTACACTGCTATCAGTTAAGATGCCCACTGACAAGCCTCACCTGCTGGCAGATGCCCTGAAAGTGATGGCCCAGTTTGCATTCCACATCAGGTGCGTGTGCCAATGCCATATAGCACGCAGGATGATTGTATATTTCGTACACTGCTATCAGTTAAGATGCCCACTGACAAGCCTCACCTGCTGGCAGATGCCCTGAAAGTGATGGCCCAGTTTGCGTTCCACATCAGGTGCGTGTGCCAATGCCATATAGCACGCAGGAAGATTGTATATTTCGTACACTGCTATCAGTTAAGATGCCCACTGACAAGCCTCACCTGCTGGCAGATGCCCTGAAAGTGATGGCCCAGTTTGCGTTCCATATCAGGTGCGTGTGTTAGTGCAAGTTAATTCAGAACATCATTTTAAATATTCAGTACTCTCCAAACCAGTCAATGGTGCCTGTTGACCCTCAGGCCCTCAGGCCCTCAGGCACATGCGCATGATTTTGGCAAACACATGCGCGCGCACACACACACACACACACACACATGCGCATACGTGCACTCACACATAGCACAAACACACACACACAAACATTCACGCACACGCACACACGCACACACGCACACACACATTCACACACACAGGGCTGCCCCGGGTGACCTCACGAAGGAGCGTGGAGCTGTATTAGAGGAGTGGCGCATGAGCAGGGATGCCGCAGGAAGGGCACAAGAGGCACACTGGCAGCTGATCATGCAGGGCAGCAGGTGTGTGCATTTGTGTGTGTGTGTGTGTGTTTGCATGTCACATGTGTACTTGTGTATGTATTTGTATATGTCTATGTATTTGTGTATGTGTATGTGTGTGTATGTGTGTGTCATATATGTGTGTGTGTGTGTCATATATGTATTTGTGTGTGTGTGCGTGTGTGTGTGTTTATGTGTGTGTGTTTGCATGTCACACGTGTACTTGTGTGTATTTGTGTATGTAGGTATATGTATATGTGTATGTATTTGTGTATGTGTTTGCGTATGTATTTGTGTATGTGTATGTGTGTGTATGTGTGTGTGTCACATATGTATTTGTATGTGTACGTGTGTGTGTTTGCATGTGTGTATGTGTGTGTGTTTACATGAACAGAGCCACTGCTTGTAACAGTTACTTATGTACGCCGCAAGAAATTAACCACTGAACCACAAAGTATTTGCACCCTCTTGGTGTGCAGGTATGCTGAACGGCTGCCTATCGGCACGGAAGACATTATTCGCAATGTACCCGCTGACACAGTGAGTTGGACATGCACAGCTTTGTGTGTGTGTGTGCCTGTGTGTGTGTGCCTGTGTGTGTTTGTGTGCTTGCCGACACAGTGAGTTGGACATGCACAGCTTTGTGTGTGTGTGCCTGTGTGTGTGTGTGCTTGCCGACACAGTGAGTTGGAGATTCGTAGCCTTATGTGTGTGTGTGTGTTTGTGAGTGTGTGTGTGTGTGTGTGCCTGCCAACACAGTGAGTCGGACATTCATAGCTTTTGTTTGCGTGTACCTGCTGACACAGTGAGTTGGACATTCGTAGCCTTTTGTGTGTGTGTGTGTGTGTGTGTGTACAATGTGTGTGTGTGTGTGTGTACATGCGTGTTTACATATGTGCTCACAGTGAGTTGGACATTCATAGCTTTTTGTGTGTTTGGGAAAAAACGGACAAGATTATAAGCGCTTTTGTTAGGCTGCTCAGAAATTGTTTGGCCCTGAAACGTCTGCGCACTCATGTCGAAAAGCGTTTGAGTACCTGACTCGGTAGGCTGCTTCCTTGTTCCCGTCCCATCAAAGGATTTTTGTTAAGAGCAATTTTGTTAGGCTGCTTCAAACACTTTTACTTTCATCCCTGAAATGTCTGTGCACTCATGTTCAAAAGTGTCTGGGTTCCTGACTCAGTAGGCTGCTTCCTTGTTTCCGTTTCATCAAAGGATTTTTTTTTTTAAGCAATTTTGTTAGGCTGCTCCAAACACTTTCACTTTCATCCCTGAAATGTCTGTGCACACATGTCTAAAAATGTTTGGGTACCTGAGTAGGGTTAAAAAATATACACAACCTCGACATGTCCCTAACATGAAGGTGCGCGCGTTCTACGAGCGGTGGTATCGTCCGGAAAACATGGCCATTGTGGCTGTGGGCGACATTACAGACACTGGTAAGAGATAGACCAGATGCAAGTACATCCTTAAGCCTGCAGTTGTCAGTTTGAGACACACAAATGTAATCGTTCTGAATGTCATTTCTGCGGCTGTGGGCAACATCACTGACATTGGTAAGAGATAGACCAGATGCAAGTACATCCTTGAGCCTGCAGTTGTCAGTTCGAGACACACAAATGTAGTCGTTCTTAGACATTTTTGTGGCCGTGGGCAACATCACAGACACTGGTAAGAGATAGACCAGGTGCAAATGACTAAATTTAGACAAACTTGTAGACCCCAATGATGGGTAAGGCACACACATACAGTGAAACACACAGTCACACACACACACTGTCACACATACACAATTACACACACATACACACACAGTCACAGTCACACACACACTCACATACACACTGCCACACACACACACACACACATACACACACATTCACAGTCACATACACACACAGTCACAGTCACACACACATACACACTCACACACACACTGCCACACACACATACACATACACACACATTCACAGTCACAGTCACACACACAGTGCCACGGTCGTCTACACTGAACACTGAGAGCTTATGCACTGACACATGAAGGATTGGCCATAATCGTATGCCTACACCGTAAAGGACCATGGGTATAAAATTAAAGTTGGCCAGAACCATTCATTTTTCGGGGTATATACGGTGTATATACGGTGTTTTTAGCAGGGAAATCACCATACATACGGTCATATACGGTGCAGATATACGGTTCTGGCCAACCCTACGTGTAATGATTCCTTGCTAACATCACTGTGTATACATCATGTACGCAGGGTTGGCCACAACTATATATGTACGGTGTAAATACAGTATTTTTGATAGGGAACTCCCCAAACATACGGTGTATGTGTACACGATTCTGGCCAGCCCTAAATAAATGTATGTGCCTACGGCTCTTTTTAGTACGCAAATACTTGCAATGTGTACGCATGGCAGGCGCTGTTGTTGAGGAGCTGATCAAAACGTTTGGGCAGGGGCGCAGTAGAGATCTCACCCCAACACCTGAGCTGCCCATCTTTGACTTTGCACCGCACACACAGCCACGCTATAAGGTGCGTGTGAAATGAGCAAACAAAGAACAAAGGATATGACGAACGTGATTTATGAATTGCTATGTCTCGCCCTTGTTTTGTGCAGGCTGTGAATGCTTGTGAAATGAACAAACAAAGAACAAATGATATGACGAATGTGATTTATGACTTGCTATGTCTTGCCCTAGTTTTGTGAATGCATGTGAAGTGAGCAAACAAAGAACAAACAAAATGACGAATGAGGTTTATGAGTTGCTATGTCTCACCCTTGTTTTGTGCAGGCCGTGAATGCATGTGAAATGAACAAACAAAGAACAAATGATATGACGAAAGTGATTTATGAATTACTATGTCTTGCCCTTGTTTTGTGCAGGCTGTGAATGCGTGTGAAATGAACAAACACAGAACAAACGATATGACGAATGTGATTTATGAATTGCTATGTCTCACCCTTGTTTTGTGCAGGCTGGGAATGCTTGTGAAATGAACAAACAAAGAACAACCGATATGACGAATGTGATTTATGAATTGCTATGTCTTGCCCTTGGTTTGTGCAGGCTGTGAATGCTTGTGAAATGAACAAACAAAGAACAAACAATATGACAAGTGTGATTTATGAATTGCTATGTCTCACCCTTGGTTTGTGCAGGCTGTGAATGCTTGTGAAATGAACAAACAAAGAACAAATGATTTGACGAATGTGATTTATGAATTGCTATGTCTCACCCTTGGTTTGTGCAGGCTGTGAATGCTTGTGAAATGAACAAACTAAGAACAAATGATATGGCGATTGTGATTTATGTAATCTCGCCTAACCGCTGCTCCCTGCCTCAAGTATTTCAATGCCCCCTCTCAGAGAGCTTGTTAACACACAAAAATACACCAAAATCCAATGTAGGGTTGGCCGAGCATCATGTTGTCAACATTGTGCGCAGCTGTATGTGGAAAGGGACGTTCATGAGAGTGCGTGATGCACACTGTTCACTTGTGCAATGACCAACTTCGAATTGTGCGCAGGTGTTTGTGGACAAGGACGTTCATGAGAGTGCGTGACGCACACTGTTCACTTGTGCAATGGCCAACTTTGAATTGTGCGCAGGTGTTTGTGGACAAGGAGGTGCAGGAAAGCACTGTGTACGTGAGCTTCAAGCAAAAAAGGCCAGCCATGTCGACGCCTAGGCAGCTGCTGGAGCACTTTGAGGTGTGTGTGTGTGTGTTGTGTGTGTGTATATATACATCTGTATATATGTATTTTGTGTGAGTGACTGTGCATGTGTGCAATTGTGTGTATGCACATTTGCATGTGTATGTACGTCTCTGTGTTTGCATCTTTCCTACAGTATGTGTGGCTCCGGCCAATGCTTTCCGGAAAAGTACAGTTTCTCTCTGCAAGGTACCCCTCCTGGATCCTCCTTCTTTTCCCCCTGTAACGTGTGTGTGTGTTTGTGTGTGTGTTTGTGTATGTGTGTGTGTGTATGTGTGTGTGTGTGTGCGTGTGTGTGTGCGTGTGTGTGCGTGTGTGTGTGTCTGTTGTGTGTGTCATGTACTTGTATTGGACCGTGACTTTGTAAATTGAGCTCTGAGCTTGACTCTTTGTTGTGGGCCATATGGGTCATTGCCAAAGGAAACCCCTTTGTGGGGCTTGCACGCACACACACATACACACTTAAACACACGCACATGCACACACACAGTCTTACATCTTCCAAGAGGTCCTCAACACACAAGTATACACACGCACACATACAAACAGTCTTACATCTTCCAAGAGGTTTTCAACACGCATGTGTATACACGCACACACAAACAATCTTACATCTTCCAAGAGGTCCTCAACACGTATGTATACACACACACAAACAGTTTTACAAATTCCAAGAGGTCCTCAACACATATGTATATATACACACACAAATAGTCTTACATCTTCCAAGAGTCCCTCATCACGTATGTATACACACACATACACACACAAACAGTCTTACATCTTCCAAGAGGTTCTCAACACGCATGTATACACGCACACACAAACAGTCTTACATATTCCAAGAGGTCCTCAACACATATGTATACACACACACTCACACACACACACACACAAACAGTCCTACATCTTCCAAGAGGTCCTCAACACGTATGCATACACACACAGTCCTACATTTTCCAAGAGGTCCTCAACACGCGGTTGTTCAAGTTGTCAAGAGAGCAGGAGCCCCCGTTTGCTGCTGCTGCTGTGTCAGAAGAACCTCTGTGCGCCACCACGCAGTCGCTGGTGCTGACAGCTGTGTCGATGGAAGGTGCGTGAATCTAGATTTTGAGTTCTGCTGCTGTGTCAGAAGAATATATTCGTGCCACCACGCAGTCGCTGGTGCTGACAGCTGTGTCGATGGAAGGTGCGTGAACCTAGATTTGAGTTCTGCTGCTGTGTCAGACAGCTGTGTCGATGGAAGGTGCGTGAATCTAGATTTCAAGTTCTGCTGCTGTGTCAGAAGAATATATTTGTGCCACCACACAGATGCTGGTGCTGACAGCTGTGTCGATGGAATGTGCGTGAATCTAGATTTTGACGTCTGCTGCTGTGTCAGAAGAATATATTTGTGCCACCACACAGTCGCTGGTGCTGATAGCTGTGTCGATGGAAGGTGCGTGAATCTAGATTTTGAGTTCTGCTGCTGTGTCAGAAGGTT
>Ga0307947_1003652_pt1:0-2500 | contig 12314 bp, 11 predicted proteins | sample OrgLakmetagen232_FD_201840 | JGI IMG/M metagenome (GOLD analysis project Ga0307947, IMG submission 201840) | Saline water microbial communities from Organic Lake, Antarctica - #232 | ecosystem: Environmental > Aquatic > Non-marine Saline and Alkaline > Saline | place: Antarctica: Organic...
CGCCCTGCCCCAGTTAAGAGGCCTGTGGGGAGGCCCAAGGTGCTTGCACCATTGGGGGTGCAAGCCCCTCCAGGAGAGAGGCATGTGTGGGCAGAGCTGCAACTCAGGTGGAGTGGGGGGGAGCATCAGGTGTGCTTGCATCTGCACTTCACAGCAAAAGCAGCAGCAGCAGCAGAAGCCCAGAAGCTGAAGAAGCAGGCAGTGTGGGTTAGGATGCACCTGCAGGGTCGCAGGGGGAGGGAGAGGGGGGTGCTGTCTTTGAGAGCAACGCCCTTCCCCTCAGAAAGAAGTCCCCTAATTCGCAAAGTTCACAATTTTCCTTAACTTTTCAGGGGCCTCGCAAAAGCTTATTGCTCGCAATTTTATTATTCTAATTATTTTGGCACCTCGCAAAAAGTAGGCCTCGCAATACTAAAAGCGCAGTACGGTAGTCTGGAAATAATAATGAAGTGTGTATACACATCAGGCGTGTTTTTTGCGAAGGCACCACGCACCACCCTTTCTTGCAATTCCTGCCGTATGTAGTCTTCGCTTTCCGTAATATCCAATACTTGTTTTCCTTTGGGGCATTGAACCATCATCTTTACTTCAAACTTGCGTCCATAACAGACACGTGCACATTGCCTTCCCGCTGATTTCCAACCCATGCAAGCCTTTGTTAAGTCTGCAGGCTGATGAGTCACTGCAACTGGACTTGACTGGTCTTGCTGTACTGGACACACACACACACACATACACGCACCTTGCCTTCCCTCTGGTTTCCAACAGCTTCAGGGCTCGCAGCAGCAAGGATCTGTCCAAACCCGATAGCTCTGCAAAGAAGGTTCAAGTGGCATGACCTGGATTAGAAGAAGCACCCACAGTTCCGCAAGTGGAGATAGCATTGGCAAGATCAAGGCTAAAGTGGCAAGGTCAGCAAGCTGTAACCCCTGGTTTCTGACACTGCCTCTGGGCTAAAAGGAGTAAAGCAATAAAAGTACAAATAAAAGCATCACGCACAAATAACTAAAAGTACAAGTGCAAGCATCACGCACAAATGAATAAAGGACAAGTAAAAGCACACGCACAAATAAATAAAAATACAAGTAATCACACACAAAGAAATAAAAGTACAAGTGAAAGCATCATGCACAAATAGAGTCTGTGTGTACGGAAGAAAGGTCGATACATCCAACTTTTGACGTGCAGGCAGTGTGGGCTCCATTCCCCACATTAAAGAAGGGAAAAGAGCCACTTTGGTCTCAAGCAACGTGGAACCCTTCCACTACCGAAAACGCAATGCGTCTGTGCTTTGCATACGTGCACGTCTGGGACGAAGCAAGATTCGAATAGGACGAAGCAAAAGTCTGGGGAAAATGTCAACACGGACGGAAGATGTCACATATGCGGTAGTGTACCATATGAAAACCCACCATCACGTTGATGACACTCACAGCAATAGAGCTCCGAAATCTATGCTTCAATCCATTCTTTGCATTACAACAGCAGTATAGCCCATTACAATGGCAAAGCGGGTTTCTTCCAATCATTTGCATGCGCGCACACACACACGCAAACATACACTCACACAAACACACACGCACGCACGAACACACACACCCACACACACCCACACACACACACTCACACTCACACACACACACAACCAGCCTACATGTCACCCCAATCTCGCACACACCTGCAAGCAGCGTGTCCCAGACTATTGCAACTCGTGACATGCTTCCGGCAACATGCTTCCACATGCTTGGAACATGCTTGGAACACGCTTGCAACATGCTTACAACATGCTTGGAACATGCTTGCAACATGCTTGAAAGATGCTTGCAACATGCTTCAACATGCTTGGAACATGCTTGGAACATGCTTGGAACATGCTTGCAACATGCTTGCCAGCGTACCTGTGCCAGCCACATCGTCTCCTGAGCTCAGCTCGTCTACCACCATTACGGAATCAGTCAGGCCATACGTCCGAACAAAGTCATAGATAACATCTGCCCAGTCTGAAACCTGTGCGTGTGCGTTTGTGCATCCGTGCTTGTGTGCGTGTATGTGTATTTGTACATGTGTGTGTACGTGTGATAGTATACGCAAGTGTTATTTACCCATATTTGACAAATACATTGAAGATTTGAGCACAAGACCTTGTAGGAAGTAATCATTACTGAAGGATCGCTTCCATAATCATTACTTAAGGATAATACCTTCAAGATCATTAATTGAGGATCGCTTCTATAATCATTACTTAAGGATCATACCTTCAAGATCACTAATTGAGGATCGCTTTCATAATCATCACTTCAGGATCATACCTTAAAGATCATTAATTGAGGATCACTTCCGTAACCAATTCTCAAGGATCACTACTTAAGAATTACTACTCAAGGATCATACCAGGATCACTAAGGATCAGAGGGTATGATGATTCATAACCTAAGGACCATTACTTTAGGATCACTTCCGTTGTTCACACACACAGCGCTATAACCATAGATGTGGCACA
>Ga0307947_1003652_pt1:7500-12314 | contig 12314 bp, 11 predicted proteins | sample OrgLakmetagen232_FD_201840 | JGI IMG/M metagenome (GOLD analysis project Ga0307947, IMG submission 201840) | Saline water microbial communities from Organic Lake, Antarctica - #232 | ecosystem: Environmental > Aquatic > Non-marine Saline and Alkaline > Saline | place: Antarctica...
GCGGTGCTCAGCTGGTTCTGCGGTCCAGTGTCCTCACAGTACTTGATCTCGGTGAGGTGAATGTCACGTTGTGGAATGCTGAGATCTTTGGGTCGGTGCTGTCTAGGGAAGGTGGATCTGCTAGTGGCTGGCGGTGCTGCTGAGGTGCTCCCACTCCCCCTCAGTTGCCCCCTACCACTTCTAAGAACCCACCCTCCCTCATTGCTAGTCTGTTGCTTTTTAGTTTTCGTGGAGATGGGAGCAACCAGTGTAAATCCGGATGGCTGGGGGTAAATCTATTTATGTCTGAGAAGCAGGGTGAAAGAGCCACTTTGGTATAATCCTAGTCTCAGCTGTATCGGGAATCTGAAGATTTTGCATAGCCAGCCGTTCGCTGCTGCCAATTCCATGCAGAAAAAGCAGGTTCCTAGAGAGCCTGTCTTGTTGATGGCCTTAAAAATCATACTGCATGCTAAGTTGTGTCTTTCTTATTTGCGTGTATTGGCATCCAGAAAGGATATGCAGGGCACTGTCTAGTAGAGGGCAGAAAGGGCAAGTTAGACTTATTGAATGCTTAAACCATACCGCATGCTTTTGGTTGTACAGGGTTCCTGTTCTGTACTTCATAAGGATGCATTTGCTTTAAACAGGGACAAAGGATGCTGTTAGGTAAGCATTTGCTAGCGGCTCCATTGGCATTGCCATTTTTGATAAGGGTCTGATAGTATTCATGGTAGTTTGCTATGGTATTGGCGTTTCCTAGTTTGTGGAGGGGGTGCATGTGTGCTTGCAGTGCGTCAAGGTAATTGGATAGGTACCAAAGCCTTGAGGTAGGTCACTGGGCTGTGTTTGGGTGATTTTGCATGATTCGGTTATTTTTATATTCGTTTGCAAGCCAGTAGATGTTGGAGAAGGGATTTCCCTCAGGGCCAGCTGTTTCAATGGAGGTATCCACAACGTCGGAGTAGTTTGTGATTGATTTTCTAGCAAGAGCGTCCGCATAAAGGCAAGAAGAAGGCGGCAGCAAAGATAAATGTATTTGGCGAACAAATAAAGCATGATGTTGCTGCTTCTGTTTGTGTACAACGGTGGTCAGAACTTGTCACGCAAGTACCAGCATTCAAGTTTCCGCAAGGTTGACGCAACTGTTGTTAGCAGTACCGATAAATAATTTGAATAAGTGATTTGAAGCAAGGTCCCTCCGGAGTATACTGAATTGCACCACTTCACAATGTGGTGTAACTTTAAAATCCAATACCCACTTGTTATCAAACGGAGGTGTGCTTGGCGTTCATTTCTGGGCATCCGTGTCCGTGCGTGTGCTACTGTATAGCATGGGGCTCTGTTGTGTAGCCTACACCTTGAACTTTGCTACTTATGTTACCTACACATATGTTATAACCTACACAAGCGGTTAAGAAGCGGTGGTTCACCGTTACAAATCTATTTGTGTTTGTGAACCACGTTGAACTGCACCAATGCTGTTGCTGAAACTCCTGCTGGGGCTGCTGCAAGGTCTGCTGCTGCGCCTGTCACGTTTGTTGCAGGTGAGTGTTTGAGGCGTTTTTTGGCATTGCTGATGAGCACCCTCCATCAAGTTAACTGGGTTAACAAGGTTTACTAAGACAAGGTCTTCACACTGGTACTACCCTAGTAGTTAACTGGATTAACTCATGCAAGGTGTGTATCTAATCAGTTAACACGTTCAAGGTCCATGTCAATCTAGTTAGCTGACCAACTAATAGGTCTTCATTTAGACATTTTTTGTCCTAGTAATTGGCATTGTTATCTGGTAACAAGTACTTACCGAATCATCAGAAAAGGCGGCTCCTGCTCCTGGTCGGACTTTTCTTTTTCTTCTTACCTTTCTCCTCACCTTTCTCGTAATCAAAACTGGCATACCTAAGCAGCCAGGTTTGGTCAGAAGAGTGAAGTAACTGGTAAGTGGAGCACCATCCCACCTGATCATAAACAATCCTCTCCACGTCATACCCATAATGCTGCTCTACCCACGTAGGAAATGGATTTTACGGTGGTGCTGTGCAAATTTAGCGAGTGGCCCCCCTTCCGTAGGCACTACAACCCATCTTCGCGTGTAATCTTGGAAACTGAATGGAAGCAGCAAAGTGAGCATGTCTGCTCTTGGATCTACACACTTTTTTGCAATGTGTATTGTGTATGTATGTTTATCTTGAAGCTAACAACTTCTTAAAGTTAGGTTCAGATGCGCAATGATCAAACACGTCTCAGGAGGCACCACACATGAATCAACCATTCCTGGACAATTTGGATACGCAAGCTCTGGCAATGAAGCCAAGCCGTAAACACGACTTCACACTTCGATACAAGAGCAGAGGGCCAGTGACCTTACTTGATAGGAACAGCTAGTGTGAGCTTGTCGTGTGAAGTACGGCCAGAGACAAGAGGCAATCGGTAACAAGGAATGAAGCAATCAAAGCACATTTAAAACGGCAGCCTTTGCGATCTTCCATTCATTGTGCGATCAAAACACACAGATCACTCACCAGGTTGGAATGCATACACATGATTTGGCTGTCATCCCCAGGATGTGGTTGCAACATGGTGTGGCAGGCAAAGTGCAATTCACAAACCTGGCAAGTGTTCCGGAAAGTAGGATCAAGTAAGTAGCTCGTTGACATGGAATACTGCAATGCTCCTTTGCCAAATCTGAGGCTTATGGCCTTTGACACTATGTCCAGATGAAGACTGTGTTGGCATCTGACCAGGAAGTGTGCGTCATATTTAGTTGCTGAAAATGGGGGGGTGAAAAGCAAGAAGCCGCACTACTTCACATTGCATATTGCTGATAGCAAACACAGCATTTTTTTCTTGGCCATTTTGATGATGCTTAAGTACCTCACAAGCAACATACCTAAGTCCGTAAGACGTACTAGCTCTCGGGTAAAAGCATCAAAAGCATTTTTTACAGCACCTAAGATTTGGATGCTTCCTGGAAGCAGATTTCAATCCCGTTGGCGTCTTTGGCAAGCCACCTGCAGCGGTCATCATACAAGTTTAGGTATGAATTTAGGTCATAGCATGCGAGTATATGTAGGTTATAGCATGCGAGTATGAATTTAGGTTATAGCATGCAAGTATGAATTTAGGTTTATAGCATGCGAGTATGAATTTAGGTTATAGCATGCGAGTATGAATTAAGGTTTATAGCATGCGAGTATATGTGCAAGCTTGCAAGTTCCTTCTCTCTTTGGTATACCTGCTGATATCCAGGAGTTGAGTGCCACTGTCATAGCTATCTGCTCGTTACGCTCCTGATCAGTTAAAGGGTCCAACAACACGTCCCGCTGCGCAACTTCAATTATCTGCCGCCGCTCTGCATGGTGCCGGTCTGCATGGTGGCAAGCGGTGTTTTTTGGTACAGCGTGGGAAACATTTTTAAGGTATGCATAAAAATGGATCTAGTGAGATAAATGGATCTAGTGAGATATTATTAGACGCCCCATCACTGATCAATTGAGCAGCTTACAGGTAAGCTGGACTTGTTATTAGCCCACTTTGAGGCTACTAATTGTGCTGTTTCGAGCATCCAGACACTGGGGAAACGTGAATGATCACTTCACCTGATCTACCTGTGCTTTGGTGCGCTCGTGCTTTGGCACGCCTTCTTGTTATGTACCTGCCCTTTTTCTTCATCAACGGGGAAGCTCCAGCACTAGCTCAGTTCTTCAATCTATAACAAACATTGTGAAAACTTCAATTGCATGTTACTTTTTATGGTGAATCTCACTTCATTCAGGCGTCCGTGGCTGGTCGAAAAAAGAGAAAAAAAAGACCAAAAGAGTCAGAAAGAGTTCAGTTAAATTAACTGAATGGTGTAACGGCGTACGCCGACATAAAAGGAATTGATAAAGGGATCATGCAAGTCGTGCAGATCTATAACCTCGTATTTCGGAATTTCATAAATCGAATCTCATAAAAACTCTTGTTTTGGAAATTTATACAACAATAATTACGTAATTACGTTCGATCTTGTTATTTAAGAAGCATAGCTTGGAAAGGTAAATACTCGTTTTGTGATATCGGGTGCCACACCTACTGAGGTTTCACGTTCTCGCCATTCGGCCGAGGGTGATGTTCTGGTATCGGACATATCTGATCCAGGCAGCGCGTACAGCGTGACGAAAAGCGCTTGTGACCAGGGTTGCACGCTCCGGCTCCGCTCCGCTCCGCTCCGGAGCCTCCAAAAAGTAGACCAACCAGATCATTTCTTTTTACTCACATGCTGATGCTATGTCTCCACAATGTTGAAATTGCTTGAAACTGATTAAAACACACCCCCTACAACTACAGTTTTACCGAGGTCCTAGCAGTTAAACATTCATGTTCTGTCACAATTAGCATGGATATAAATACTAACTACTACCAATATGACCCTTTTCTTTTTCACTTTACAAGCCATTGACCCCCACTGATTCTATATTTCTGTGGTGGAGGAGATTAACGGTACTCGGTACCAGGGTGGCTCATTTTCCTTTATTAATGTGGGGGGGTGGTTTTCGCTCCCTACGTAGTTTTACCTTTTTCTTTTTCTTTTTTCTTTTTCACACCTTGTATGTTACGTGGTAACTCCTACCTTAAAGTGGTACAGGAAGTACCGAAGTGTGATGTCACACTAATGAGTATTTATAACAGTGACTGGAGTCAAAAGGGCAAGTTCAATTCTTGCAACATCATCACCCTAGATGTTTAGCTGTTATGAATATAAAGAAGTGGCTAAGCACGCTGCCGTACTTCGTAAGACTTTTACGCTTGGGGCGAGTAGAGCGTGGCGCAACCCCGCTCTCCTCTTCTCC
>Ga0307947_1003655_pt1 | contig 12311 bp, 17 predicted proteins | sample OrgLakmetagen232_FD_201840 | JGI IMG/M metagenome (GOLD analysis project Ga0307947, IMG submission 201840) | Saline water microbial communities from Organic Lake, Antarctica - #232 | ecosystem: Environmental > Aquatic > Non-marine Saline and Alkaline > Saline | place: Antarctica: Organic Lake...
CCTCTCCCTCTCCCTCTCCCTCTCCCTCCACCATGCACAATCACCCTCCCTCTTTTCCTCTCTCAAAATCTACAACGTCTTCTCACTCTCACTCTCCTTTTCACTCTCATGCCAACACACTACACACATGCACGTTTCAGGATCGCTGTCAACTTTCCTGAAGACATGTCTAACGTGCTGACCGTGCAAGACCACGAGGTCAAAAACTGCATCAAGCTAGAGCAAAAGGTGCGGGTCTTTCTAACAAGTGAGCCAGGCCAGCTAAAGGTGCAGGTCTTTCTAAGAAGCAAGCAGTTCCAGCTTTATCCCCTCAAGGCTGCATGTCACATCTAACACAGACTGACTCTGTGAAAGTGTTCATGACTCTGTGAAAGTGTTCACATCTAACACAGACTGACTCTGTGAAAGTGTTCATGACTGTGAAAGTGTTCACATCTAACACAGACTGACTCTGTGAAAGTATTCATGACTCTGTGAAAGTGTTCATGACTCTGTGAAAGTGTTCACATCTAGCACAGACTGACTCTGTGAAAGTATTAATGACTCTGTGGAAGTGTTCACATCGAACACAGACTGACTCTGTGAAAGTGTTCATGACTCTGTGAAAGTGTTCATGACTCTGTGAAAGTGTTCATGGCGAAGTGTCCTGCGAGCTGGGCCTGCTCGTACTGGCCATGACGTGGACCGTAGGCTACCATGTCGTGTGTGCGGGGAGGAGGACGGTGGTCGCGTGCGGAGCGATGGAGGGGTGCTGCTGCTGCTGCTGCTGCTGCTGCTGCTGGATGACTCTGTGAAAGTGTTCACATCTAACACAGACTGACTCTGTGAAAGTGTTCACATTGTGGGTGACAAGGCACAGCTTATGTCCCTTGAAACACAGCCGCGGACTTTTGACTAAATCACCTAGTGAACACACACAGAGACACACGCATGCACAAACACACACACACACACACACACATACACATACACACATACAATTGCACACGTAAAATTGCACACATATTGACATTTTTGGGCACGCACAATGCACACACACACACACACACACACACATGTACTCGTTACCGTGTGCAGAAAACCCAAGCGCACTCTGGCGTGATTCACAGCAACGTTCCTGATGGCAGTGATGGCGTGCTGGACCGCGCTCTGCGTCAAATGATGGGCGGCACACTGACCAGCAAGCAGCATAAAGAGCAGGTAGGCCCAGGTAGCGGTTAGAGTGAGTGACCCTTGTACTGTCCTTCCTCGTCATTCATTCGCTGAGTGAGATAGTGTGCAGCATGCTCATCAACAGCAGTATGAGAATCTTTGCTGATGGAGCATGCTTTGAGCTGGGTTTACACACCTCCCCCTATCATTCACTCCTATACCATTCACGCTGGGTGCACACAGCTTCCCCCTATCATTCACTCTAACACCACCTGCTAATGAATCTACTATGTATCTACTAAGTAATTAGTAATATGTTATAAGTATCTACTAAGTAATGATCTACTTGAATCTACTAAGTTGCCTGAGCCTCTGGCAGAGGCATGCTAGTGAATTTTCTGTTTGAAGTGTGTTGTCCGTAATCCTAATATCAGAGTTCTGACCAAATGATACCGACTGTATTTGAGCATTTACGTCAAGCTTGCACAGAGTTCTGCCACGGCTTTGTACGACTGTATCGAGTTGCGCGACCTCTTGTAACTTCCAGATCTACGCCCATGTGATCTCAAAGCACCTAGGCTGTGCCTTTGCATCATGCTGCCATTTCTCATACTACCAAAGCCACCCAAGCCCATGGGCACTACTTGGATCTACTTGGGCACTACACCCTCACAACCCTCACTTGGGCACTACTTGGCTCTACTTGGGCACTGCACCCTCACAACCCTCACTTGGGTACTACTTGGCTCTACTTGGGCACTACACCCTCACAACCCTCACTTGGGTACTACTTGGCTCTACTTGGGCACTTCTTGGCTCTACACCCTCGCAACTGCCAACATCTACAACTCCTGACTTTGTGACCGTACTTTATGCGGCCATTTAGTACTCACGACAGTCATTTCTACCCATGTTATTTATTACTAATTACTACCCATGCCGTTTAGTACTACCCATGCCATTTAGTACTACCCATGCCAGTAAGTACTACCCATGCCATTTAGTACTCACGACAGTCGTGACTACCCATGCCATTTAGTACTACCCATGCCATTTAGTACTACCCATGCCATTTAGTACTACCCATGCCATTTAGTACTCACGACAGTCGTGACTACCCATGCCATTTAGTACAACCCATGCTATTTAGTACTACCCATGCCATATAGTACTACCCATGCCATTTAGTACTACCAAAGCTAGTTAGTACTACCCATACCATTTAGTACTGCCCATGCCATTCCGTACTACCCATGCCATTTAGTACCACCCATGCCCTTTTGGTATTCACGACTGTCATTACTACCCATGGCTACCCCTACTCAGGTGTATTCCCTCACAAAGCCGGAGTGGATGGACGGCAACCCCACATTCTTCACACCCATGCAGCAACGGGTGCGTGTGAATTGCTCTTACCCATACTTTGCCTGCCACCCTGTTTTGCTCGCCACTCGTTCACACAGCAAAGCGATGACAATGAGGGAGTGTGTGCTGCCTTGAGAAATGAGCTCTACCCTGTCGTGCATAGCGTGACTTGCAGTGTTGTGTCAAGGATGAGTTGTGCCATGCACAGAGTGTGCATTTTCGTAGTGTTGTGTCAAGGATGAGTTGTGCCATGCACAGAGTGTGTATTTTCGTAGTGTTGTATCAAGGATTAGTTGTGCCATGCACAAAGTGTACATGGCCGCTCTGTGTGTATGTGTTCAGGCCGTACACCCTGAGGTGACAAAGTGTGCATGGCCACCCTGTGTGTGTGTGTGTTCATGCAGTACACCCTGAGGTGACAGAGTGTGCATGCAAAATACAATACACATACAGTACACCCTGAGGTGGCAAAGAGTGCACGCAGTACACCCTGAGGTGGCAAAGTGTGCATGCAATACACCCTGAGGTGGCAAAGTGTGTATGGCCGCTCTCTGTGTGTGTTCGGAGGCCGTACAATTACTATAGGTGCAAACACAACTGTTTTGAACGATTCTAGCTGTGCTCTTGCCCTCAACCGACGTGCCGTCAACGAATCATTTTTGCAATCACTCACACATGCTTGCACTCCATTACGCGCCCTCATGCAAGAGCATGACTGCCTTGACATACAGCTACGCACGTTTGCGCTTTGACAAAATAACATGACTGCCTTGGCATACAGCCACGCACGTTTGCGCTTTGACAAAATAACATGACTGCCTTGGCATACAGCCACGCATGTTTGCGCTTTGACAAAATAACATATAACATGACTGCCTTGGCATACAGCCACGCACGTGTGCGCTTTGACAAAGTAACATGACTGCCTTGGCATACTACCACACACGCTCCTACAACTGCTTGTTCCCTGTGCCTGAACCTTCAAAATTATGTGCTGCCGTTTTTACCCGCTAGCTCTTCCCTTGCAATTTTTAGCAAGCACTCACTGCCCATGGTCCCATTCAAACGTGTGTGTGTGCGTGTGTGCTCTGCTCCGTGCAGGTGCTCTGTGCTTTCATATGCATGCATGCTTTCTCATCTCTTCCTTTGGGAATGAGGTATGCCTGATGGCAAGCACCTCATAACAACCAGGCTTATGACCACAAAATGCTGTGCCGATGCATTCCTCATAATAACCAGGCTTATGACCACAAAATGCTGTGCCAAGGCAGACAGCAAAATAACCAGGCTTATGACCACAAAATGCTGTGCTGATGCATTCCTCATAACAACCAGGCCTATGACCACAAAATGCTGTGCCGAGGCAGACAGCAAAATAACCAGGCTTATGACCACAATGCCTCATAACAACCAGGCTTATGACCACAATGACTCATAACAATTAGGCTTATGACCACGAAATGCTGTGCCCTTTCCTTCTTTCATAACACTGAGGCTTATGACCATCAAATGCTGTGCCATTGCAGGAGGTACAGGACTTCAAATTTAAGGAGAAAGCCCTGGTAGAAGAACGCATGAAGCGGGTGAGAGGCAACGTTGCGTAATCTTACATATGTTTTCGTGTAAAACATCATCAATATAATCTTCTTTTAGTTTTTTTATGTTCTGTTGTTCTGTTGTCAAGCATCGCCACATCTTCTTGTGGCCCTGATCTGCAGCAACCCTCTTGTGCTTGCTCTGTTATTGGTGCACGCCCATGTCTGGGCAATCCTGAAGGATGCAAGCACAATATTCACTTGCGCCTTTGAAACAGCAATGCGCTTTTTCAGTTGCAACCACACTCAAAAAACTGTAGGATAGCTTTCTGGACACACACACACACACGCACACACACACACACACACACATACACACACACACACCTGACACATGCACACACACGCACACACACACATACACACTAACTCACGCATGCATGCACATACACTTACAAATCAACGCACCACACACACACACACACACACGCATACACACACACATACACACATACACAGGTTGGTATGCTGGAGATTGAAGTGCGCACACTGCGCTCAGCGCTGGAAACCACCGCCCTTCAATTTGACACCCGACTGAAGGCACTGTCTGTGCAGCGCAACAAAATTGCGGTGGCAATCGGTAGGGGCAGTTTGAGGAATTGTGCATGTGCCCTTTCAATTGCATCTTTATATTTCGCAAGTGTTTTAAGTTTTCAGTGGACACTGTGAACACGTGCTTCAGAGAAAGTGGGTATGCAAATATGTGCTGCAAAAAAAAGGAGTAGCAGACCATGTGTGTGTGTTGGTGTTGTTAGTAGGGAATGAGTGAAACCACCTCCTAGCCTACACGTTGAGCACCTTACTAGGCCTAGCTATCGTGGTTTGCTTAATTTTTATCAACAACAACGACAACAACAACAACAACTACGCACACACACACACATTGTCCTCAACCAACCATCAGGTGCCTATGAGGTGGCCATCCTAGGCCTGGCTGCTGCTCTGCAAGCCGCCTCCGAGTCCGGGGAGCACAAGGAGCTGCAAACCAACAACACGGTTGCTGCTGCCAACGATGCCCGCACAAAAGTGGCCATTGAGCTGTCAGGGAAGCGACGGGTGCTGGCAGAGGTGCGTGTGGGTATGGGCGGGTGGATGCGTTTAAATGGCTGCATGGATGTTTTTGTCAACAGGCTATGAGAAAGCTTGCTGGGTAAGGTGTATTGGTATGGGTTGTGGGTTTATACGTGCGGGTATGGATGTGAACATAAGCATGAATTTCATGACCAATTTATTATCTTTACACGACACACACACACACACACATACACACACACGTGCATGCATGCCTGTGCCCATACATGTACATTGTACATGTCTGTACTCATGCACACATACATACACACACACACACAGACACACACACGCACACACACACACACGTGCATGCATGCCTGTGCCCATACATGTACATCGTACATGTCTGTACTCATGCACACATACATACACACGCACACACACACACACACACACACACACACACACACACGTGCATGCATGCCTATGCCCATACATGTACATTGTACATGTCTGCACTCATGCACACACACACACACACACACACACACGTGCATGCATGCCTGTGCCCATACATGTACATTGTACATGTCTGCACTCATGCACACACACACACGCACACACACACACACACACACACACACACACATACATACATACTGACACTGGCATGTATGCACGCAGATGGAAGCCCCGCTGCCTGAACTGTATGCTGAAGAGAAATCGCTAGACCGTAACTTCAGAAAGGTACGCACCGCAGCTGCCCTTATATGGAGAGCAGCCTGTTTCATGCACCACATCATGTACACAAAGTGACGAGATTATAATTGGAGAGTTTAATTGAAGCAGCCTGAAGTTAGTAGCCCACGTTATTAGCGACGCCACGTCATGGCATGCCCACAGTTGCCTTCCACTGGTCCTTCCACTGTGTTCGTTGTGAGTGGTCATTCCTCGTTATCGGGAGTGAATTGTTGAAGAGCAGCTCTGCAAGGTGTGCTGGTCCTTGTCAGCAAGGTGTGCAAGGTGTGCTGGTTGGTCTGCAAGGTGTGCTGGTTGGTCTGCAAGGTGTGCTGGTTGGTCTGCAAGGTGCAAGGTGTGCTGGTTGGTCTGCAAGGTGTGCAAGGTGTGCTGGTTGGTCTGCAAGGTGTGCTGGTTGGTCTGCAAGGTGCAAGGTGTGCTGGTTGGTCTGCAAGGTGCGCAAGGTGTGCTGGTTGGTCTGCAAGGTGTGCTGGTCCTTTCAGCTCTAAAAGCTTGCATCTCACTACAATGCAAGGATGTCTTAATACTTAATACAATGCAAGGGTATATATATGTATAGGGATGAAGTGCTGAACAAATTTTCCTAGATTGCGTTTTGTGATCCACTCCTTCCTACGCTCAATACTTAAGGAACAGCACACACGCACACGCACACACACACACGAACACACACACACACACACACGAACACACACACACACACTCATGTTCACCTACACAAACCCCCCCACAGGAGTTTGCTGATGCAGAGCACCACTATGGCCGCCTCCAGCAGTTGTACCGCACTCGCTTGGTCCATCCACCCCCTTCCCACTCCCCTCAAGGCGGCTTGGCCCATGCACACTCTCACCCCCAACCCACACAAAGCAGCCCCCCCTCGCGCCCCCACACCTCAAAGCGTCGCAGCCACCGCCTCAGTCAAGGTCTTGCAGGCGCCACCAAGGATGCGCAGCTGCCGGTGCCTGCTCAAGGCCCAGGAGGTGCGTATGGGGGTATACAAGTGGGTGTAGGTGGGTGGGAGTGTGCTTGAGTGGGTAGGGGTGGGTGTGTAGGTATGAGGGTGGGGATCAATAGGTGTGTAAGTGTGTGAGTGGGTAGGGGTGGGTGTGTAGGTATGAGGGTGGGGATCGATAGGTATGAGGGTGGACATCAATAGGTGTGTGATTAATGATCAATAGGTGTGTAAGTGAGGATCTATAGGTATGAGGGTGGGGATCAATAGGTGTGTGAGTGTGCGCCTTGGCGTGGGTGTGGGTGTATAAATGTGTGCGTGTGTGTTAGCGGGGCAGGTCAGCACACATCCAGTCATGCTAAGGGCGTGTCTGCTTCAAGTGTGAATGCTCACACTGTTGTATTGTGCTTCATGCATTGTGCCTCATGCATAGTGCTTCATGCATTGTGCTTCAAGTGTGAATGCTCACATTGTTGTATTGTGCTTCAAGTGTAAATGCTCATGTTGTTGTGTTGGTGCTTCATGCATTGTGCTTTATGCATTGTGCTTCAAGTGTGAATGCTCACGTTGTGTTGTTGTTGCATGCATGCATTGTGCTTCATGCATTGTGCGTCAAATGTGAATGCTCACGTTGTTGTGTTGTTGTTGTTGCATGCATTGTGCTTCATGCATTGTGCTTCAAGTGTGAATGCTCACGTTGCTTTATTGTTGTCACATGACAATCTTTACCTAACATTACCCTGCTGTCATTCACAGTCAGTGTATTTTCACAGTTTATTTTCGAATGAATGCTGTTATTGTATGAATGAGCTAAATGCTGTGAATGCTGTTTTTGTCTTCTGGCCTATCTAACATATGCACCAAGGGAAATGTAAACGCCTCTCTCTCTCTCTCTCCCTCTCCCTCTCCCTCTCCCTCTCTCTCCCTCTCTCTCTCTCTCTCTCTCTCTCTCTCTCTCTCTCTCTCTCTCTCTCTCTCTCACACACACTCTCTCTCTCTCTCTCTCACACACACACACACACACACACACACATGCACATGCACCCACACACACATGCACATGCACCCACACACACTTTAACCGCAGACGCACGGCCCCCATCTCCCTTAAGTGTTCTCCTCCACCACCCCTTGTTGGCTGAAATCCAGGTGCGTGAATATGGTGTTGATGTCAGGGCCACCGGATGGCACTGTGCTTGTCAAATTTGCGTTTATCCAATTCACAATGGTTATCCAATTCACAATGCTTATGTTTATCCAATTCACAATGCTTGTCAAATTCGCGTTTATCCAATTCAACTGTTCCCCTTGATCCTAGCATACTCAGATAGAAGCTCAGTGCAATCTATAAATCAAAATGCTTTGCCACTTCTCTGGCCAGGCTTGTACAGAGCACACGTGGGCGCTTACATCACATACACACACACACACACACACAAACACACATACACACATACACACACATACACACACACATACACACGCACACACACTCTCTCTCTCACACACACACAAACTACCATGTAGGAGTCAACTTTTGAGCCATGGCCCGAGCTGCCTCAGCCACTCTCTGCCACCATCATCAGCAGCTCAGTGCAGCCAGGTACTGACACACTCAGCAATTCCTTGCTGCAGGCCCTTGCTGCACAATCAGCGCTTTGTTGACACAAGTCCTGTGGTTGTTTTGTTTGGTTCCTTGCTCCTTTTTCTGTGGATCTTTGCTGCACTTTATGTGGTTCCTTTCCGCACGATTAGCGCTTCTTTGCTACAAATCTGTGATCGCTTGGTGCGGTTGCTTGCAGCACATGCAGCAGTTCCTTGCTACCCCCAAAATGTGGATCCTTGCTGCACATGCAGCAGTTCATTATTACCCCCAAAATGTGGATCCTTGCAGCACATGCAGCAGTTCATTACATAACCCCTAGGCGCTGCTATTCTGTAGAGCATCACAGGGCTTTTTGGCCCTTCCTGTTTCTTTCTCAGCCTGCCCAAAAGGTGTCCTGCCAAAGCCCTGCGTTGAGTGACTTTATCAAGCAGCATGCGTTTCTTTTGTGTTGAGCTGGCCAACACTGCCACACTGCCACACTGGCCACAACACTGGACAGCCAACACTGGCCAACACACTTGTGTGTTAAGCTGGCCACAACCATACACGTATGGCGTTTTAGATAGGAATCCAATGTGTTTACGAGCGTACCGCTCGTTCTTCTGTTGGATAGATGAGGAATCAACGCTAGATAGTAAATCAAATGTGTTTATACCTGAGTACCGCTCTTGCCAAACCCACTCCCTGTCACATTGGTTGCTCCTGTCCTGCTCTCTGTCCGGCTCCTTGCCTCCAAGGCCCCCCAAAAAGGCCTCCCTTCTTTGCACCCTTTGCCCTTGAGCCTCTGCCTGCACGCTGAGCACGTGCATTTCTGTAAAGTCTGCGTGCATCTGCGTCCCCCCTCTCTCTCACACACACACACACACACACACACACACACACACACATGTCCTGCCCCTCAGTGCACCAAAGATGTCTGTTTCTTGAAATTGCTCCCTTTGCTTTCTGCACATCTGTCAGACGACGTCCACACACGCATCCAAAACACGCATCCTACACATGCAACCCACACACACACACACACACACACACACACACACACACACACACACATACACACACACACGCATCCTACACACGCATCCTACACACGCATCCTACAAACGCATCCTACACACGCATCATCTTCACACGCATCCCACACACGCATCCTACACACGCATCCTACACACGCATCCTACACACGCAACCCACACACGCATCCCACACACGCATCCCACACACGCATCCTACCCACGCATCCCACACACGCATCATCTTCACACGCATCCTACACACGCATCATCTTCACACGCATCATCTTCACACGCATCCTACACACGCATCCCACACACGCATCCTACACACGCATCCCACACACGCATCCCACACACGCATCCTACACACGCATCCCACACACGCATCCTACACACGCATCATCTTCACACACACCATCTTCACGTCCCTTCCCTCTCTTTTCTCTCACACACAGGCTCACTGCCTCCAGGGGCACCAAGGGAGCCTGAAGTGCTGGGTGACCAGTTCAGGCCAGAGGACCTGGACCTTGAGCTGTGGCACCAGGTGCGCGAAACGTGTGACGACGGTGAACCACTTGCTAAGTTTTATTTCAGGCCAGGTGCACAACGCGTGAACTACGGTGGTTCACTTGATGCGTTCTATTATAGTCCAGGTGCACGACACGTGAACTACGGTGATTCACTTGATGGGTTTTATATCAGATCAGATGCGCGAAACGTGTGACGACGGTGAACCACTTGCTGAGTTTAATTTTAACCAGGTGCACGACACGTGAACTACGGTGATTCACTTGATGGGTGTTTATCAGTCCAGACGCGCGAAACGTGTGATGACGGTGAACCACTTGCTGATTTTAATTTTAGGCCAGGTGCACGACACGTGAACTACGGTGATTCACTTGATGGGTTTTATATCAGACCAGGTGCACGAAACATGTGATGACGGTGAACCACTTGCTGAGTTTAATTTCAGGCCAGGTGCACAACACGTGAACTACGGTGATTCACTTGATGGATTTATATCAGACCAGATGCGCGAAACGTGTGACGACGGTGAACCACTTGCTGAGTTTTATGTCAGACCAGGTGCACGACACGTAAACTGCGGTAATTCACTTGATGAGTATTATTTTAGACCACGTGCGCAAAACATGTATGTCGATGAAGCACTAATTACGTCGATGAAGCACTTGTAGAGTTTTATGTCAGGTAGTTAAAACCCGGCACGCACTTTGGATGTGCTCACATTGTGTGTATATGCCTTCTGCCTTATGTGCATATCAGGGATGGGTCATTATGGACCTCAGAGACGTTTAATACGGTAAAATACGCATTAAGTACGTAGGTATTATACAAATACGTCGTATGACCCATCCCTGGTGCTTATGTGTTTGTGGTGTGATTGGGCTGTGCTTGTGTGCTGTGTATGGGCGTGATGTGCATGTGGTGTGGTTAGGCTGTGCTCATGTGTGCTGTGTGTGCTGTGTGTGTGTGGGCCTTATGTGCATGTGATGTGTACAGGCCACACGCGTATGTGGTGCTTGGGCCATGCTCTTGTTGATTCAATTATTGTGGGGAGTAATCTTCAGCCTACGTTCTTTCATGCTGACTCAATACTTACTTACACCCGCAAACACACATACACACACTTACACACAAACACACACACACACATATATATGTTTATATATATACCCAACACCCGCAAACACACAGTTTGAGGCTCATCGTGGTGCACGAGTGCGTGGGGAAGCTGAGGTAGTACGCTTGGAATCGTGCTGTGCTTGCCTCCGTCAGGAGATCAAGCAGCTGGAGGACGCTGCGGCTGCCGCAACGACAGCATCGACGCTGGGCATGCAGGAGGTGTGTAAACGCAAATTTGTGAGTGAGGGAGCGTGAGTGTGTGTGAGTGTGTGTGTGTGTGCGTGCGTGCATGTGTGTGTGTGTGTGAGTGAGTGTTCATGTATGGGTGTGTGCGCGTGATTATGCGTGCATGTATGCCTGTGGGCAGGTGCAGGGTTGAATGTGCACTGACCACTTTGCATGTATTGTCTGTGTTTAGGCGGATGTGAAGATTTGTTTCCAATTTCCCAATTTGCTACATTGCGCATTAAGTGTACACTCATGCACACTTAAGCGTTAGTATTGACTCGCACTCAATGGTTACGGCCAGAATCATACCCCCTACTTAATAATACCAAACACGCAGATGTGACCAATATGTCAGGGACGGTATCAATACAGGTACATTCACATTCTCACTCACACACACACACACACACACACACACACACACACACACACACACACGTACAAACACACACACACATATATATACCGAAATATATCTACGCATACACACACACAAATAACACAGGTGCAAAAGATTCAAAACGCGCGCCGTGCCGCGCTATTGGACACGGAGCTGCAACTGCGCTTGAAGGCCGGCCAGGTTGAAGTGGGCCTGAGTGGACGGTCTGCTGACGCTGGCGGCCTGCTAGCTGGGCTGGATGATGCATATTTTGTGCACCGCAGCACAGTGGAGGCAGAGAATGAGCAAATCAGGCAGCGGGTGCGTACTTGTCTGTGTGCATGCGTGGGTTGTTACGTGGATTTATGTATTGCCCCACTTTTTTGCATTAAGGTTGTGCAAACAGTGGGAAGGAAAGGAGGATAAAGCCGCCATATTCAGTAGAGCATTGACTACTGTCTTTGTTTTCTCCTTTTACCATTTTTTAGGCTGTTCAAAACGTAAACATGCTCCAGGTCAAACTGTGCAAGCACGGCAACAACTCCTGTGTGCTTATGCTCCCTCCCTCCCTCCCTCCCTCCCTCCCTCCCTCCCTCCCTCT
>Ga0307947_1003659_pt1:0-5000 | contig 12304 bp, 20 predicted proteins | sample OrgLakmetagen232_FD_201840 | JGI IMG/M metagenome (GOLD analysis project Ga0307947, IMG submission 201840) | Saline water microbial communities from Organic Lake, Antarctica - #232 | ecosystem: Environmental > Aquatic > Non-marine Saline and Alkaline > Saline | place: Antarctica: Organic...
CGGTGTACGACCATAAACACACGGTGGACGACCATAAACATACGGTGTACGACCATAAACACACAGTGTACGACCATAAACTCACGGTGTACGACCATAAACATACGGTGTACGACCATAAACACACGATGTACGACCATAAACTCACGGTGTACGACCATAAACACACGGTGTACGACCATAAACACACGGTGTACGACCATAAACACACAGTGTACGACCATAAACACACGGTGTACGACTAGGATTGGCCTGAGACACAACGTACATGCAGGGGAGTGGATGTTCACCTAGGACATTACAGTAAGTGGGTGGCTAGTCACACAGGATATGGCATAAACGAAATGTCCCTGCTGACCGCACTGTATACTTGCGTTCACAAACAGGCTTAGCCAGAACTACACATATATAAGCATGTACAGTGCAACCTTTTCAGCAGGGAAATTCAGCGCGCACAGTGTAAACTAAGTGCACTTTGAGCCTTAAGCTCTACTTTCGAAGTATAACTATATCCACGTTACGATGCAATAAGCTCTTCTTCGGTTTTAAGGTACCTACTTAACCATGCTAGAAACACGCATCATTTGGTACCAATGTAAGCATCACGAGCACGCACGCTCACACACACACATAATTGCACACACATATATTTACACACACAAACACACGCACACATACAGGTCGCTCACCAACATAAAAGTTGTGCGCGTTGTCCCCATGATCACCGACACACACACACACACGCACACACACACACACACATGTTAACACACACAAGTTAACGCACACACCTGTACACACACAAAAACAAATAACCCACGCAGGCACACATACAGGTAGCTCACCAACATAAAAATTGCGTGCGTTGTCCCCATGATAGCCGTTTAAGTATACAGTCACGTCGATGTTGATGAGGTCACCATCCTGTGCAAATGCATAGAACGCACAAAACAACTGTGCTGCATTGCATGGTCATAACAGGTGTGTGTGTGTGTGTCAAGAGCGTCCTGTGGCGTCTATGATTTGTACAAGATGTCTCTGCTCAGGCAGATAAAACAAGTCAAAAGTAACTTCTGCTATGTGCGTGAATCGTGGTGTCTGCCAAATCCATGGATACACAGTGCATATACGATTTTAAGTGGCAGAGAAAAAGGTCAATGATGGTGCTCAGTTCTGGTCAACCCTATCGTAACAGTTTCAGGCTCAAGCTTACAGGAAATGGCTCACTGTCTGCATACTCAGCACTTGTTAGCGCTTGTGTGCGCACCTCAACAAAATGAGGTGAAAATGAAAACAAGGGATGCCAAAGCATGCACACACAAACACTTGCTCAAACCTGTGCACACACATAAATAGGGTTGGCCAGGCCCGTGTATAAACACCGTATATGACCGTATATTTGGTGATTTCCCTGCCAAAAACACTGTGTATAAACACCGTGTATAACCGTATATTTGGTGATTTCCCTGCCAAGAACACCGCGTATAAACACCGTGTATGACCGTATATTTGGTGATTTCCCTGCCAAGAACACCGCGTAAAAACACCGTATATGACCGTATATTTGGTGATTTCCCTGCCAAAAACACCGTGTATAAACACATAAACACCGTATATGACCGTACATTTGGTGACTTCCCTGCCAAAAACACTGTATGTACACCATGTATATATATATGGTTCTGGCCAACCCTGCACGTGAACACCTGGGAAAGGGCACACAACACACTCACTCACTCACTCACCTACAAAGGCCTGCTGTCTGGGATGCCATGACACACACACCCATTCACACACAGAAACATGGACACACACAACACAACATACTCACTCACTCACCTGCAAAAGCCTGCTGTCTGGGATGCCATGACACACACACTCATTCACACACAGAAACATGGACACACACAACACAACACACGCACTCACTCACCTGCAGAGGCCTGCTGTCCGGGATGCCATGACACACACACTCATTCACGCTCGTGCACACGCTCTTGGGGAACTTGCCGTAGTTCAAGCACGAGGGGTACGCGTCATTTTCGATGATGAACCTGTTAAGCAAACATGTTGTTCAGAGCACGAGATCGAATGGCCTGCCGTGCTTCAAGCACGAGGGGTACGCGTCATTGTCGATGATGAACCTGTTAAGCAAAACACGTGGTTAAGAGCACGGGATCAATTGGCCTGCCGTGCTTCAAGTGCAAGGGCTATGCGTTGTTGTCAATGATGAGCCTGCAGAACAAAATACGCTTTTAAGAGCACGAGATCGGGTGGTCTGCCGTGCTTCGAGCACAAGGGCTACTACGCGTTGTGTTTTGATGATGAAGCTGTTAAGCAAAACTTGTTGTTCAGAGCACGAGATCGGTTGGCCTGCCGTGCTTCGAGCACAAGGGCTACTACGCGTTGTTGTTCTGTGATGATCCTGCAGAACAAAATACGTGGATAAGGCGAGCTGAACTTGTGAAAATATAGCGCCTGCTAATGTTTGCAATTGTGGGGTTGATTCGAGCTTGCAGGGGCTAGTAGAGAATGTTATCATTTGGGTTTGTGGGACGAGTAGCTGCCCCGCAAGTACTCGCTTTAAAAGGGTCGACCTGAGAAGACATGTATTTTGGCAGGCCATTACTACAGGGCTTCTCAAATAGTAGCAGATGATCTCATTTCTCACTAAGGTAACTAGTATATGACTGGGGTTGGTCAGAACCGTATATACACACCGTACATGACCGTATAATTGGTGATTTCCCTGCCAAAAATACCGCACATACGCCGGATATATTTGGTTCTGGCCATTACATTTGGTTCTGGCCATTACATTTGATTCTGGCCATTACATTTGGTTCTGGTCATTACATTTGGTTCTGGCCATTACATTTGGTTCTGGCCATTATATTTGGTTCTGGCCATTACAATGGGTTCTGGCCATTACATTTGGTCCTGACCATTACATTTAATTCTGGCCATTACATTTGGTTCTGGCCATTACATTTGGTTCTGGCCAAACCTATGTCTGACCAGAGCTTGCTCACCATAGAACCCACAAATTCCAGCCTTTCACTTCACTAAATCAGAGCATACCCAGCATCCCCCTTCAGCATACCCTGCCTTTCACTTGACCCAATTTTTTAACCACTCACTTGACAAAACCACAATTGAAGCACTCACTCGTGCATCGCTTTGTTAGGCTGGTCCATCGCCAACCCTGGACAAAACTACCTCTAATCCTCTTCCACTTCATCTACAGGACCACGCTCCAAACACAAAATATAATAACGCACTCGCTCGTGCATCGCTTTGTCAACCTGGTCCATCGCCAACCCTGGATGCACCAAGCCGCCTCTCATATTCTATCCACTCACTACCCACTCCGAAAGACCACACTCCAACACACACAATGCTTTGGTGCAATACTTTGTCCGTAGCCAAGACTTGGTCTATAGCCAATACTTTGTCCATAGCCAATACTTAGCCAACCATAGCCAATACTTAGCCAACCATAGCCAATACTTTGGTGCAACACTTTGTCCAAAGCCACCACCACAGCAAGCCGCCTCTCATTTTCAGTGCACTCACTACCCACTCCAAAAGACCACAATCCAGACACTCACTGGTGCATCGCTTTGTCTATTTCGTCCGTGGTGACTCCTGGACGTACCAAGCTGCCTCCGTAAGTCAGGGCTCGGGCAGCCAAATTACCTGCCGCCCTCATCTTTTGAATGGCCTGCGCGCGTATTATTACACGCATCATTTTGCCCTTATTTTGGTGCTGGATAAGCTCTCTTCAATGTTTTCATAATGCACTTACATTTTGAGTTATCAATACGTGCAAACATCACATACACACATAGATATACACACGCATTTTAAGGCACACACTCGCACAAACCTCAGGGCTATGTATTACTATGGGGTCCTTTTCCCTAAAGGGTGGGGGTGACCCACTTTCCGCGTAGGAGGGACGGGGGATGTGCTCAGGGACCGGCAGCATGGGCGAGATCTGGCGAGGTTTCAGCAGGTCACGCTTGCTCCTCCTGGATGCATAGGACAAGGAGGCACGCGTAAGTGCAGAGTGGAAGGGGGGGTGTACTATTGAGCTCACGCTCGTTCCTGCGAAATTTATAAGACAAGGGGTTGTGCTTTTGTGCACAATGGGAGAGAGGGTGTATTGTCAAGTGCACGCTGTAATCCTTAGGGTTTAGCCTGACAATTCTAGGGACAAGGAGGCGTGTTGTTGTTTAGTGATGGACGTTAATCAATGGACGTTAATCCAGGATCCTTCACTGCTGAGGGATATATCCACAGTCACGTAGTTAATTGTCCATTTTGCACTGTAAGCGTGGCCCCTGGTAATCGCAAGTGACTCCAATAAAGGTGTGTGCATTTATGTGTGTATGCTATGTTGTGCGGGGTAAGCGTGTATCGATATCAATACGGATATGTATGGAAGTGTATGTGTGTGTTTGTGTACAAATGTTTTTGTATAAGGAAAGGGGGGATGGCAGAGTTGAGTGCTTGCATGTGGTGTGTGTGCTTGTGTGTGTATGTATTTGTGTTTTTTTTTATGCGCGCGTGTGTGCGTCTGCGTGCGTGTGTTTTGTGTGTGTATGTGTGCATGTGTGTTTTGTGTGTGTGTGTGTGTGTGTGTGTTTGCGTGTGCGTGTGTGTATGCGTGTGCATGTGTGTTTTGTGTACGTGTGTGTGCGTGTGTGTGTACGTGTGTGTGTTTAAGTGTGTGTGTGTGTGTGTGCATGCATGTGTGTGTTTGTGTGTATGTAAACCACTCACAATAAAGTTGTTTTCTTTTGTGTGGGAGGTCCAAAGCCTTTGGCTGCGTGGCAGATTTGCATATTTGCACATGTGTGCGTACGCAGATTTGTTAGATTCATTGCGTTACTTGACGCTATACTAGGTATATATAATAAATGGAAAGACAACAATGGGTGGAATCTCACCCGCATACAACATGCAAATACTCGACTTCTTCAAGATAAAAAATA
>Ga0307947_1003659_pt1:7500-12304 | contig 12304 bp, 20 predicted proteins | sample OrgLakmetagen232_FD_201840 | JGI IMG/M metagenome (GOLD analysis project Ga0307947, IMG submission 201840) | Saline water microbial communities from Organic Lake, Antarctica - #232 | ecosystem: Environmental > Aquatic > Non-marine Saline and Alkaline > Saline | place: Antarctica...
TTGAGTAGGCTGGTAGTCAATGTGTGCAAAGCATTTTTACCGAAGAGCTGAACCCCGCTGGCAGGCCTTCTTCGCAAAGTAAGCACCGTGTGTGCAAGGACAGTGTGTGTAAGGACTGTGTTTGGACAGTGTGTGTGTAAGCACAGTTTGTGTAAGGACAGTGTGTGTAAGCGCAGTATGTGTGAAAGGACTGTGTGTGTATGTGTAAGGACAGTGTGTGTGTGTGTAAGCACGGTGTGTGTAAGGACAGTGTGTGTGTAAAAGGCGGTCGGTCACTGGTCATGCGTTAGACAGGCTGATGGCAATGAGGAGGCGGGATTTGGTTGGTACAGAAGAATGGTGTAGAGCAGGCTGCAGGGAAAGCAATGTGATTGGTGGAGTGGCCCGCACAACTTGTGCTCACCTGTTTTAGCACAAATTCTTCCCTGCTGGCTGGGGGGTATGAGGGGACCTGAAACTGAAGTGTTGCAGAGTTGTGGGGCAATAATTGAGATACGGACGCTCATGCACACATGACCTACCAGGCACCCACTACTGGCTTGCACAGCCCCACATTACTTCCATTTCTTCAGAATTCCACTAACTATCTCATGCTGGCACAATTCCGGGAGCTTGGAGTGAATTGCTGCTCCATTGGCTTGACTTGCCCCGCGGCCTGCACCCAAGCGCGTATGCCTCTGACTTTTGGACATGTCCACAGACCCCCCCTCTTACCCAATTTGCTGAAAAAGGGTGGCAATTGATTGGGCTTAAATTGAGGATTCCAATGATTATGTTAAATTCCGTGGAAGTGGCCCAGAACAATAATGGAGATCCCCCGCAAAAAAAACTTAAACCCCGCCAGGGGACCACCCCACCCCACCCCTCCCCGATTTGACCCACATATATACCAATCGAAAGCTCTCAACGTCAGGATCTCGAATATATAAGTTTTAGTCGATTTGACACGTGCGGTCCAAAAGTTATGCTTCTTGCAGCCTCCTGGGACAGGCTTAAAAAAAATCGCTGCTTTGCTGCTCTCTTACTTCTTTTACGAAACACCATGCCATGCAGGCTATGGACTGCAAGGAGAGGGGGGTTGGTACAAGAGAATAATGTTTTATTGAAGATATTTGTATGGGCTTTTCAGCTTAGAAGAGACGGGATTCAGAAGTAAAAGCTACTTCTCTTTACAAATAATAATTTTGCCCTGCAGGCTTTGGACTATTTGTGTGGAGACGGGCTTTAAAAATGAAAATCGCTTTTTTGGGGGTTGGCCAAAACCATGTATATGTACGGTATAAAAATTTTTTGGCAGGGAAGTCACAAAATATACAATCATATACGGTGTTATACACGGTTCTGGCCGACCTTACTAATTTTCACTTTTTATTTTACCCTGCTGGCTGTGGGTTTTACCCTGTTGGCTGTGGATCTCATTTTTTCTGCTGGCTGTGGGTCGTGTGGTAGTAGGGTACGAAAAGTCAGGCGCAAAAAGGTGCGTGTCAAACGTAAGCCCGGAATCAATGACGGCTGCCCCGACGACGAGTCCCCGAGCCAGAGATACGACGTGCGCTCTCATGAAACTCAACAGGGTCGAAGAAAAGGTCAGCGTGGTGTGGACAAAGGTGCGGGAGAGGAGAACATAAGTGTCAGCGGCGAGCTCGGACATATAACAATATAACAATAGCGAGTGCCCCGCTGTGTACAAGCCAGGTTGCAGCCTCCTCCATCAGGGCTGCAGCGAGCCACCAGCAAACATTGCAACAGAGTCAAGAGTCTCAAGCGTCAGGAGTGACAGGAACCATGAGACAAGGGCCCACTGGGCCGTGGGTCGAGAATTATTGGGGCGCATAGCGCCTTGCAGGAAGCGACCTAGAATAGATAGAAGTATGCTAAAGAGAAAGTTGTGTTCTCCAAGGAATAAAAAGAATAGAGAAGGGAAGCAGAAACCTGAGAAAACCAGACAGTGAAATCATCTCACTTTACGCTACACTTCAAGAACCTGAGTTCAGGTGTTCACACTGAACTCATAAGTTTTATCCTTTTGGCTGTGGATCCCATATTTCCTGCTGGCTGTGGGTTTTACCCTGTTGGCTGTGGACTGCATATGAGATATGGGGAGACGGGCTTTGAAAATGAACAATGCTCACAAACTATTTTACCCTGCAGGCTGTGGACTATGAAGAAACGGGGTGGTACGACGGAGAGGTGTTTGTGAAGCCCCCTGAAGTGCTGACACGTGACAGGCTGCTGGGCATGTATGAGGTGAGAGCCCTACCAAAGTGTGCAAAGTTGCAGGCACCTGTCGCTTGTGGTGTGTGCATGAATATTTTGTGTGTGCATTTACAAGGTGCATACATGAAACAGGCTGCTGGACATGTGAAGGGAAAGAGCGATGTCAAATTGTGCACAGTAGCAAGCACGCGTGTGTTTGTTTGCATATGTGCATGTGCCTTGTGTGTGTGTGTGTGCGCGTGTGTGTGTGCGTGTGTGTGCACGGACGCGCGCACTTGCTTAGTAGCTGTATGCTTTACCTTTAGCTTGAAGTCTTCAAGTGCTCCCTGGGCGTGATTTGCAATTGTTATGTAATGTAGAAAGCGTGTCAGCATTGTAGTGTGTAAGCCTGGAGTCTGTTTGGGAAGAACTGCTGGGCCAAAGAATGGGTGTGGTTTGTTTATACATACCCCTGTGTATAATACATCCCGTGCTTCAAAATTCACAACATTGCGTCCCGCTCTGTCACCACTCCCAGAAGGCACTCACAGAAGACTAAAAGTAAATGGCCTTAAGCAATCACCTTGCAAAAACTAGATTCTCTGCGGTACAAACTAAAGCAATGTACGTCACGAGCAATGTAGAGTGCATTGAAATATTCTCTAGCGGTTTGGGACTACTTGGCAAGAAAAAGACTTTTTAACATACACACACACATATGCGCACACACACACAAATGCACACACACACCACAGACACACACATCGTGCCAACCACACACCACATACATGCAGGTCAAGCCAGTGATGTCAAAGCTGCGCAGCACGCTCATAGGGTCAGGAGGCATGCTGCTCGCATGTGCTGTCATTTTGTCTGGCATCATCTCTGCCACAAAAGATGCTGATGGCATGTACGGGCGGGGCTCGGCTTTGTCAACGTGAGTGAGTTTTGACATGTGTGTGTGTGTGTTTGCGTTTTTGTGCGTGCCTGTGTATATGTGTGTTTGTATGTGAGTGTGTGTGTAATTGTGTGTGTGTGTTTGTGTGTGCGTCTGTCTAAGTGCCTGTATATGACAGGCAATGGCACGGTGATCTTCAGCGAAGACGTCAGACTTATTTTTAAATGCTCGATCCGTGTATGTGGTTGTGTATGCCTGCAGGGGGCGGCAAACGAATGATGGCGTGATCTTCAGCAAAAACGTGACAGATCTGTCAGTGCTCAAAGAAGATGATGAGTTGGCAGCCCAGGAAGCTGCAGCCGCGGTGAGTGTGTGTGTGTGTGTGTTTGAATGCAAGCACGTGTTGAGTGCATACATGCACAGGAAATTCTAACTGCAGTGTTAGTTACAGTTATGTGCAGGCTGGTGGTGCAGTTACGGATGGATGAGTCAACATGAGGGAATCAAACAAACAGGAAGACGGAGAAAGACGTCCTGCTGCCTCGGCACCGTTTTGACCTAACTCAAAGCTGTGTTGAGTGTGCTCAAAGTGCGTTGTTGTGAATCAGCTTGCATCAGTCTGCGGCCCTTTTGAGTGACCCCCCTGGAATCCTCTGTGATGGAGTGGAGGGCTCTGTGGTGGAGTTGGGTGTTCTGTGATGGAGTCGAGGGTTCTGTGATGGAGTGGAGGGCCCTGTGATGGAGTTGGGTGCTCTGTGATGGAGTGGAGTGGAGGGCTCTGTGATGGAGTCAAGGGCCCTGTGATGGAGTGGAGGGCTATGTGATGGGGTTGAGTGTTCTGTGATGGAGTGGAGGGTTTTCTAATGGATTTAACGGCTCTGTGATGGAGTCCAGGGCTGTGTGATTAAGTTGAGGGCTTTGTGATAATTTTGTGGCATAGGGGATGGAGTTGAGATGTTTGGTTACGTGTCCAGGCGGCAGGCATGGCATCCTGTTTGTGGCTACTTGGACTTCATGCAGTACCCTGGGCAAACGGATCAGTCACCTCTTTCCTCCAATTTTTCTTAGTGTCAGCATCTCTCTCCTGCACAGACCAAGCCCTGTCCCATGCATGCATCTCACGGACTGCAGGTCCTTCCTGCACTGATCAAGCCCTGCCACATGCATGCATTTCACGACCATAAGCTTTCTCCTGCACGGACCAAGCCCTGCCCCATGCATGCATCTCACGGACTGCAGGTCCTTCACGACCATAAGCTTTCTCCTGCACTGATCAAGCCCTGTCCCATGCATGCATCTCACGACCATAAGCTTTCTCCTGCACGGACCAAGCCATGTGCACTGACCTTGCAGGGCGGAGTGCCAGGTGTATATGTATGTGCACAGACCAAGATATGCATGTGCACAGACCAATATATGCATGTGCACAGACCAAGAAATGCATGTGCACAGACCAAGATATGCATGTGCACAGACCAAGCCATGTGCACTGACCTTGCAGGGCGGAGTGCCAGGTGTAAGTGCATGTGCACAGACCAAGATATGCATGTGCAAAAACCAAAATATGCATGTGCACAGACCAAGCCATGTGCACTGACCTTGCAGGGCGGAGTGCCAGGTGTATATGCATGTGCACAGACCAAGATATGCATGTGCAAAAACCAAAATATGCATGTGCACAGACCAAGAAATGCATGTGCACAGACCAAG
>Ga0307947_1003663_pt1 | contig 12299 bp, 8 predicted proteins | sample OrgLakmetagen232_FD_201840 | JGI IMG/M metagenome (GOLD analysis project Ga0307947, IMG submission 201840) | Saline water microbial communities from Organic Lake, Antarctica - #232 | ecosystem: Environmental > Aquatic > Non-marine Saline and Alkaline > Saline | place: Antarctica: Organic Lake...
ATACATACATACATACATACATACATACATACATACATACGTACATACATACATACATACATACATACATACATACATACACACACACACATACGCACGCACGCACACACGCACACACGCACGCACGCGCACACGCGCACACGCACATACACGCACATACACGCACATACACGCACATACACACGCACATACAAACACACACATACACGCACATACACTCACGCGTTCACAGGTGTCCAAAGTGGCCATGCTATTGCTGCTGTGTGGATGTGAGCATTACAGATGGTCAGAACTGTGGAGCTTGGGCACACCAGAAAGGTACAGAGGATGAGTGAACTGAGTGAACGTTACATTGAAGCACTGCCGTGCTGGATGGGTAGGGTTGACCAGAACCATATATGTACAGTATATACGGTATTTTGGCATGGAAATCACCAGTATTACGGTCATTACAGTATATATGTACGGTTCTGGCCAACCCTGTACGGGATATGGTAACAAAGTCAAGAAGAGGAGTTAAGGTTGCATGGGCTGGGTGGCAGATGATGTGTGCCTAGAGAGGTAAGGTGGGGGGAAATGGATGGAGCTGAGCAATGCAGGTTGACGAAGCTGTGGGTCACGGAAAAAGAGAACAGACCTGTGTGTGCATAATTGTCGAAGAGATGAGTCATACACCACCACCCCTTCACACACACACACACACACACACACACACATGCAGACACACACACACATGCACACACGCACATTTGTTCCTTTGCTTCCAGGCGACAATGGTGGCTGTGGATGGGCAAACCCTTGGAAACGCTGCCTTTGCTTTCTCAGGAGGTAAGACATTCAGCTGCATTTGCTAGGTACGCACATTTATGAGCGTGCACGTGAGCGTGTGCGTGTGCATAGGTAGCTGCATTGTATAGCGTGTGCGTATGTGTGTGCATGTGCACAGGACAGTATGTGTGTGCATGTGCGCAGGACAGTACGTGTGTGCATGTGCGCAGGACAGTATGTGTGTGCATGTGCACAGTATGTGTGTGCATGTGCGCAGGACCCTCCAGTTCTCCTTGCTTTTGGATCCTAGGACACTAAGTGTTTAGGGCATTTGCTTTGCTGGAATTTAGGGCATTTGCTTTGCTGGAAGAATTGAGAGCCTTATCGCCTAGGGAAGATTGTATTCTTTGTGGAGAGGAAGTTCACAGTAAGAAAAAGGAAACGCTACGCTGGTAGCTAGCCCCCCCACCCCAGACATGAGTTGAGAATAAAGAGCCACTTTGGCATTGAGTACACTTTGGCTCTAAGTACACTTTGGCTCTAAGTACACTTTGGCACTAAGTACACTTTGGCACTAAGTACACTTTGGCTCTAAGTGCATTTTGGCACTAAGTACACTTTGGCTCTAAGTACACTTTGGCACTAAGTACACTTTGGCTCTAAGTACACTTTGGCTCTAAGTACACTTTGGCTCTAAGTACACTTTGGCTCTAAGTACACTTTGGCACTAAGTACACTTTGGCACTAAGTACACTTTGGCTCTAAGTACACTTTGGCACCAAGTACAATATATCTCCTTCACCTTGGGGACAAAAAGATCAGCTAGCATCAACTGTACTCTGTACCCCTTATTTGATGGAGGAAGTGATGTTCATGCCTGCCTGTTCATTTCTACCTTTCCTATTTCTCTTCCCCCTAAATGGGGCAGGATACTTGTGTAAGTGAAACAATTGAAGTATGAGTATATGATACACAACGCTGCCTTACCCAACTAAGTATATGATACACATCGCTGCCTTACCCGAAGTATGCTGCTGACATTCTTTGACTGCATTTCATTGCTCCGAGAGTGTGCTGTGTTTGCGCAAAGTGTATCACAGGTCATCATGTACCTTGGCCTACAACGAGTGCGCAAATTGTGTGCACAAACTGTAGGCACAAATTGAGTGCTGATGTGTGCGCAAACTTTTTGCAGGTCAAGTACCTGCGCCTACAATTGTCTGAAGTGCAGAGGCTGCTGCAGATTCAGAGCGAGCAGCATCAGGCTTAAAACACAACCTGGTGCTGTGCCTAAGCCTGCATCAGACATACAGTAGACTCTTACCCTTTTGATAAAATCCAGCACAGACCAAACCAGCGTCAATGCTAAAAAGTGGTAGATTAGATATATAGAGAAGTTTGCAGGGAAGTGTCCCCTCATCCTCGTAGTTTGCCTGTGTGATTGCTGCCAGTCCTCGTTCATGATGGGCTTGATGACAAATTACTACCAGTCTTTGGTCTTGATGATTTCTTGTTTGCTACCCTAAGCCGTGGTTTTGCTTGCGTGACTGCCGCTTGGCTTACCTCAGTCGTGATCTTTTGTTCACTATCCTTGGTCGTGGTGGTGCATGTATGGACGCTGCCAGCATCGTCCTCCTGGTTAAATTTCAATCCCAAAAAGGCAAATTTTACGCAGGACGAACAACCACTCCTGTCGTGAAGTATGAATTGACACCCTTCAATCTCAGTGCAACCCTCTCTTCAGGAACAATTGGGTTTAAGCTAAGGCTGCACCCTCGCTAGTCCAAAGGCGTATTTGTACGCAAATGGCAATAACACCCCAAGCATGGACTGGGGTTAGGGCTGTTCTTTGCTGTCTCTGCCCCACAACAACTAACTGCGACTAGTGTTTACACTACTATCTAAAAAAAGTGATGCGCAATGTCAGTAGGTTTTGTTTGGGTGCGCAAAGTTGAGAGTGGAGGCAGCAATGTGGCCTGAAGGCATTTCTCATGAATGTAACTAGTGTCCTGGTGGAGATAAACATGTCCAGCACGGGGTGCATGCTCTTTTAACTTGCCAAGATCATGGGCTTTACGAGCTGAGGAAATATTACTCGTTCTTGATTGAATTTGTTTTGAGGGCTTCTCAGCGGTTCAACCTTATTTGTTGCATCAAGTCATCAACCACTGATAGACAATAAATTAATGGTCTCCTTTTTAAGCACATGTAACATGCATAAGTAAAGTAAGATTTACTTATCGCTTAATTCATCCGGTTACCATTTTTGGGCCGCTACGCTACATTTGGTATCAAAGCCGAGGTTCTCGGTTCGAGTCCTCCGGCCCGCTAAAACGGTGTTTTTGCGCACGCTTTACACTTCGCCGCATAACCTCCGAGTGGACTCCGTCTAAAATCAAAAGCCTCTATCATGTAACAACCGTACAGGTTTAGGGGGTTGTGATATGCTTACGAGGACGCAAGCACTTGAGGGTGGGGCGAATGTAACATGCATAAGTAAAGTAAGTAAATCTTACTTTACTTATCGCTCAATTCATCCGGTTAACCATTTTTGGGCCGCTACGCTCCAGCACAACACTAGTTTACAGAGTTTACAGAGTAAGCCATCAGTCAAAACGTGTGACTGATAGGCTGCGTGTGTTAAACGTAAAAAATAAAACGTGCGACTAATGGCTTTATTTGTAATTCTGTAACTCTGTAAAACATGTAGAATTTGTGATAAATGTTTTTGGCTGTAGCACCAGATTGAAGAAAAACCCTTGGAAAGCACAGAACTAGACTTTTCCTCTTTAGTTATGTCCGAGCTTATGGTTTTGTTAGTGGCCGGCCGAGACCAGTCGCTCAGCAGCCGATCAGCCAAACAACGTAGCTGAAGGTCACCATCCATATTGTAACCATTATATATGTAGTTTTCGTATTTAGTTGTTTGGCCAGTTCAGGTGTTTGGAAATGTAGGCAGCATTCAGCCACCGTTAACCTTGCCAAAGCAAGAAAAGCAAAAAATTCGGAGTAGGTCCATGTATCAATCACAAACATCACATTAGCTGGTTTAAAACAGATAGAGATACTCAATAGTAAATTCGTTTGCTGATATGCACAGTACTGTATCTGCCACTGGCGTAGAGTGATGTCACACAGAAACAGAGGGGGGAACGATGTAAGAGCACATTCTTCACAGTTTCTCAGATCATGGTGGTGTCAAAGGTTCTATTCCGCTTGCATCGTAAGATGCATAGGGCTCTGTCATTATTACCAAGCAGAACACAACAACTCAGAGAAACAGGAGAAACAGGAGCAAACTTAAGACTAAAATATAGAAAAGAGGTGAAGGAGGGGGGGAAGTATGCTCACGAGAGAGTTGTGTTCTCCAAGGAATAAAAAGAATGGAGGAGGGAAGCAGAAATAAACCTGGAAAAACCAGATAGTGAGATCATCTCACTTTATGCTACGCTTCGAAAACCTGAGTTCAGGTGTTTCACACTGAACTCACAAGTTTTGCTTTTCAACACGATTCAGATGCGTTTTAATAGTGCAGCTGTCGATCTTTTCGATCAATATTTGTTCGGGAATCCCTGCAGGTTGAGCAGCCATGCCAGGCTGGAGGCCTTTGTAATCCAAACGAAGCCTAAACTGATCTCAAATCAAAATAAGGAGACAGATCAGTAGCATTATGCCTTGACCTCGACTCCATCTTTGAGGACTTTGTGCGCGACTGCCACACTTTTTGTAAAAATAGGGAAAAGTAGGTCCGCCCTGGCAGGATACCAAAAATTGGCTGTTTTTCTGTTCCTGAATTGTCATGACCAGCAGCTGTATCAGTCAAAGTACAAGACAGATGGCGCCGCCAATCGTGACAGAATAAAGCTGATTATGCAACCACAACTGGCGCAGGTTAGGCTGTCAGCCCACCATACGTAAATTATAATTAAAGGAGTAAGGTAAAATTACATTGCTATACATGCCTCAGGAAATATCTGAGCGGAAGCTTGGAAAAAGCCTGAAATAAATTATACGTTCGTTGTCAATAAAGCAAATCAACATTTTATCAAAAAAGACCGTCAAGATTGTTTAATGCGGCGCCTCTAGTCCCCGTAATGGTTAATCGTGTCTACATCCAGTTCCAATTTCTCAATAGATGGTTGCCATGCACATGCAAGGTGTACGCTCTCAGATTCCTTTTCCCTCAGGTGCTATAAATTTAGCAACGAGCTTAAAGCAATTCATCTTTTCTATCACAAAAACATACAAAGGTGTCGTACTCTGCAACACTGAAGCTTCTTAACTCTCACTTTTCCAACACACATTTTTCATCTTCTGTGCGCGCATCTTGTGCAGCCTGAAACAGGAATGCAGCACCACCAAGCTCTAAAACATGAGCCTGCATTCATTCAGCCTACGCAGCAGCAAGGAGCAAAACAGCACCTAGGACCGCACTGATCACAACAGTCAGCCCCCGCGCTCGTGTGGCCAACCCGGTGTTGGATGGTGTAATGTCCTTGCCAAAAGCGCCTGTGATCTGAAAGCTGTCCAGATTTGCTCCTGAAAGGTGCAGGGTGCAACATTGTATAGCGTAAATTTGGACGCATATCGGAGCATGCTTGCTGTAAGTGATAAGGAGATTAGGCCACAGGCCTAGAGAAGTAATGGAGATCTGCTAAAACTAAGGCTGCTTTTCATTCTTCTCTTACTTCTCTCCATAATGGGGCTCTGGCTAGTGTAAGCAATCACTAACTCAAACTCAATTCTAACTGCACGCTGGTCCTCATCGGGTAAACCGCTTTTGCTTGTACGTTTCTTTACCTGACATGAAAGCGGACGGGTCTTCATTCATTTCTGTCAGAACGTTGTTCACAGCAACCTGTGCGTTCGCTCTGGATGTGCCAGGAGGTCCTGCATGTAAACACGCATGTACAAGTGCGTGTATCTCTGTCACATGTCACATGTGTTATGTAGGGATCGGCGTTTGCTTATAGCGCTATAATATTTTTCAGATATAGCGCGTGCCAAAATTGTATTTGTCGATTCGCTTTGATTCAGCTCATGCCCGCGCTTCGATCTCGGCTCAAATTCGTCCTTGGGCGTCGTCTAAAGAACACAAACACGTACCCTTTGGAGTGCTGTAGGCACCACATACCATGAACGCATAGGGGATCCCTCAAGAGCACCAGTAATGTACCAGCCAAGATATCTTGAGCACCACAAGGAACAAATGCACAGACATGCCTGCACTTGCACACAAGTGCTGGCATACACACCTGCAGTGCTTGCACGTACGCACGCACGCACGCACACGCACGCGCACGCACACACATACACACACACGCACGCATGGACGGACACACGCATGCACGCGTGCATGCATGCATGCAAACAAGCATGCACGTACGTGCACACACGCACGCACGCATGCACTCACGGGCGCATGCATGTACTCACGGGCGCACGCATGCACACACGCGCACACAGGAACGCACTCACATAAGTATGCATGCACACACAGCTCAGTGTCCACATGTGTGTGTGGCACAAAACCACAGGTATCGCGCTATATTTGGGACCAAAATCCCACCAGAGCTCGATAGAACCAATTTTCCGACTTTATTTTTGCCAGGGAGCATGGTGCACGGTACCCTGCATGCCTTCAAATCCAAATCTGATGCCAGAATTCCTTCGGCAAGGGGGAGGTCTGGCAGATATAGCAGCTGAAATTTAGCACAACATAGTGCTTTATAGCGTTATGGAAATGCTTCATATAGCGCTATACGCCGATCCGTATCACTGATATGTGATGTGCATGTGTGTATATGGGTGTGTGAGTGCTGACATGTAGACAGAGGCTGCATTATTGGGGTGTGATTCCTGGAGGAGTATAATTTGATGTACAGATGTGGTGGGCTGGAGCCGTATATATGTATAAGGCTTTTTCTGCCAATATTACCGTGCATCTACCTGATAAATTCTCTAAGTTTGTTTGAGTATTTACGTCAAAAGCGTGAATAGAGGCAGCGTCCAAAAAATGCTATGTATATAGAACTGCCACATGTCTATAAGTACGTGTGATTTTTGGTTTGCAAGACTTTGGACAAAGGCCACACATTTGGCGCAGCCAGCATCTTTAAAATTTTCAATATCACTGCAACACATGTTTGCGCGAGCCTTTACAAACAAAGACCTGAACAGGACACGTCACGGTTGCTACACTGATGCTTGTTACATGCTCGAGCAATTGAATTCCAAGACATAACTCCTGTCCGCGCCTGTGTCATGCTTATTATCCTGGTGCTCGTTACATGCTCGAGCAATAAAAATCCAATACATTACTCCATTGTCCACGCTTATTAGCCTAATGCTGGTTACATGCGTGAGCCTTACACTCTAAGATCTGGATTTGAACAAAGGTTCCACTGTCCTCAGCTGCGTCATGCTTGTCACTCTAATGATCGCTAAATGCGTGAGCCTTACACTCTAAGATCTGAATTTGAACAAAGGACCCACTGTCCTCAGCTGCGTCATGCTTGTTACTCTAATGATCGCTAAATGCGTGAGCCTTATACACGAGGACTTATATTCAAACAAAGGTTCCACTGTCCACAGCTGTGTAACGTCTTGTTTTTACGATGTTTTTGTTCTTCACAATGTGTTCATGCGTGTGTCTGTGTATAAGTGCATGCGTATCATGCTCACAGGACTCGCAAGATGCTTTTCAAGTAGGGCGTTCAACTCTATAAATAGAGGCGTTTGGCGCAGGTGCGTCATGTTCTGCGAACTCAGTGTTAAGCACTTGCAGTGGAAGAGAGGAGCACAGCAGTGTCATGATGACAGTCCTCATTAGCTCGGCAAAGAGGCCGAGCACGTTACAAACTGCACAATTTAGATGCCGTGCGCTCAGACAGCACTGTGAATTGGTCCTGCAAGGTTTCCCTTTGCCTGCAAGCTTTTTTATTACATCGCCGGTGTACATTACATACTTTACATATTTTACGTACACACATTTCATACATTACATTGCCGGTGTACATACATTGCTGGAGTACATTACATATACATTACATACATACATTGCCGGTGACCATTACGGGTGTACGATATTGACTGTGCCACTTGCCACATGTGTTCGATCGTACTCAAGTCCTCAATACCAGGGTTGACCAATATTGTCGTATACAATCTTCGCTACGTATCCCGGCAGAGAAACCTCAATGCACATGGTCATACGCATCATGTAATCACGTTCTGGCTACCCCTACTCACCCACGTGCACATGGTCATACGCATCATGTAATCATGTTCTGGCTACCCCTACTCATGAACCATCGCTCTGCAGGGGTTACCCTGAACCTTACAACAAACTAAAATTTTCATTCAGCAGCCTACTAGAAGTGTGTGCATTTGTGTGCGCGTGTGTGCATGTGCGCCTGCGTGCAGAGAATCCTGCAAATACCCTTAGGGCAACACACTTGCTGTGCACATATCCTGATCCACGCAGACCAATTTACAGTTGAATTTGGAGTACAATTTCTTTTTTGCTCTTCCGTGTATAGTACGCGTTTTAGGTTTGCATGGCTTGCTCTATAAGCCAAAGAGTCGTTGCTTTTACCTGAGAAGCGGCTGGATGTGATGACCGTGATAGAGGCTTTCAGACTCTGGCGACTGTTTTGTTCGACGACATTAAGTGATCGGAGTGTCACCTGCACGCACAGGTTTGCAAGTTAAAAAACTTCTCCAAAGAACAAGGGAGCTTGTTGGGACCCAGGAAGTGAATAGAAAGATCAGGCAATTGACAGAGAGCGTTTTGCTGTACTGCACTGCACTGCACTGCACTGTACTGCACTGTACTGCACTGTACTGCACTGCACTGCACTGCACTGCACTGAACTGCACTGCACTGCACTGTACTGCACTGCACTGTACTGCACTGTACTGAACTGTACTGCACTGCACTGCACTGTACTGAACTGCACTGCACTGTACTGAACTGTACTGCACTTCACTTCAAAGCACTGCACTGCACTGCACTGCAGGAAATGAGTTTGGGCGTTTCAAGTTAGAGTCTCCGCACCTCCCTAGGTGCACACAAGTTGTGCGTTGAACTACACATGCATCTATAGGTAAAATGTGTAAATTCTATTTCAAAACTTGCATTTGCAATCCACTTTTTGCTGGCAAATGTATATAGCCTTGTGTAAATCATGTCTTATAACCTGCGTATCAAGCTGTCTTTAAAATTCACTCATATCCTGCATTTGCAATTCACTTCTTGCTGACGAATGTATCTAGCCATTGTGTGCATAACCTGCATTTGTAAAGCACTCTTCACAGACAAAACGGCACCTGGATGTCATTTCCCAACCCTAGCAACTTTGAGACAAATGAAGCACACAAGGCAGAGCTACCAAGGCGCACTACAAGTCAGTACAAGTCAACATACAAGTCACTACAAGGCAGTGTGAGCACTGCAAGTCAACATAGGCACTACGGACTCCCAGGCACTTTGAAAACCAAATCCCATCCCCTCCCCAGTAAAACACGGGCCTGGCAACGCCCAACGTCATAACAGCATAATTGACGTCTTGTAAGCTAGCCAGGACTTTTTACGTTGAGGGGCAGCCTTACATAATATGTTGCACGGCCTTCCATACTACTATACTATGTTGCACAGCCTTCCATATTACTATACCATGTTGCGCGGCCTTCCATACTACCATACTATGTTGCACGGCCTTCCATACTACTATACTATGTTGCACGGCCTTCACCCTTCACGTCAGCACAAGGCAAAAGGATGAGAGTGTCTAAACAAGGCTTGATCCAGTGAGAGCAAACAGTAATCAGGTGTTACGTCGAGTGTCATGCCCCTGCCCCTGTGTAGGGCACTTATATAGCATGCCTGTAGCATGCAACCCAGAAACAGATAATATAGTTCATACTGTTGCGCATCCTAAACAGAGCAAAACACCACATTACTAGGGTTGGCCAGGACCCTATATATACGGAGTGTATACGGTATTTTTTGGCTGGAAATCACCAAATATACGGTCATATACGGTGTATATATACGGCGCTGGCCAGCCCTAGGCATATCTGTAGTGACGTTAATGTCGTGCCCCTTGCAGCAAACTCTGACTAGGCAACCCAGAGACAGCAAGAGTTCACCCTGTTGTGCATCCTAAACATGCATCCTGAACAGAGCAAAACACCACACATGCATCCATGCATCATGCATCCAAAACAGAGCAAAACACCACACAACTGCAGTGACAAATGCTATTTGCCTATTTGGAGCATGTCCTGACCTGGCTTTCCTTGTCTGTTCCCTCCTGCCCTCTTTCCCTTACCTTCCAGCCATCCCCCATCTTTCTCGCATACAAGGCCTCCGTCTCTGATTTGAACAGCAAGTATTCTGAGCTGCTTGAGTCCCCTGCAAGGGTTATGTTGACAAGAATGGTGACCATATTACCGTACCAAAATTATATCACCCCGCAAAAATAATGTTTTTGAGGGGTGCGGCTAAGTGCGGACAGAAAATTAAATAAATAATTTTAGGCCTGCGGATTGGTGAAAATGGCCTAAATTGGTGAGAATGGCTTAAAAATGGCCTGCGGATTGGATTATAATAAATATTGAAGGGGGTGCGGATTGGTTGTGGATTTGCAAAACTAAATTTTTTTTTTGGGGGTGCGGGATGATTAAATTTTGGTACGGTATTTATTTACTTGGTTGACAAGCCAAGCAAATGGGAAGCGGTGGCAACCCTCATGTGTAGGGTTGGCCAGAACCGTATGTGTTCACTGTATTTGACCGTATGAATGGCAATTTACCTGCCAAAAATGCCGTATATACGCCGTATATAAATATGTATGTATGGTTTCGGCCAACCCTGCTCATGTGTATATCTTCAATGTACATTTCAAAGCGTTTCTTCTTGCATCAAACTGCTGAGTTCAGTGTGTGACAATTGAACTCCAGTTCTTGTAAAGCAGTAAAGTGATAACACGTTAGCTCTCTTGCCTTTTATCTGTGTCTCTCTCTGTTCCTTTTATCTTCTTATTTCCTTGGTCCTCACAACTGCTCTTCTTTTCTGGCTTAAATTTTTATTCTGTCTTCTTCTCCCCTTCAGGCAGATTGAGGATTGTGGCTGTTAGCAGTTGGTGTTGAGTCCTTGTAAATAATTCCAACGCCATCTCACAATGCAAACGGAACAGCACCGACTCTTCACACTGCAGAATGCATGTGGTTAGAACAATATGCTATTATTGAACCACAAGCCATAAGAGCTTTATTTGCACAAATGCAGACCAAAACATTTTAGATCTGTCCTAGTCAGCATTGTAAACAGATCGTTAAGCGGCTCTTACCATTTCTGAGTCGCTTGATGTACAGAGTGATTGCACTACATAATAAAGCTCTTATGCCACAAGTCAAAAGCTTGGAAATGGCACTGCGGATTACTTGACATTTCAGTGCAATATAAGAATGTGCGCGTGCAATCATTTGCGAATGCATAGTCATTGAGATTCAGACCTGTGTGTTTGTGTGTGTGTTTGTGTGTGTGTGTGCGTTTGAGTGTGTGTGTATGTGTGTATGTGTGTATGTGTGTGTGCGTTTGAGTGTGTGTGTATATGTATATGTGTGTGTGTGTGTGTGACCACCCCCTCATATGGTGTACCGTCTGCTCTGTCTCTTGTACTCTCTTCAGAGTGCCTGATTTGTACATCAGGACCTGAAACAGACACTTACTGTGCTTAAGCAAAATGCACGGTAAGCTGACCACTTACCAAGTTTCCTCCCCTGAGTTTCATCCATGGTGTATTCAACACCCACATCCAATTCGTACTCCTCCAAACCCTCCTGCAACAAGTCAGGTGTGTGGTTTGGTTTAGCTGAATGATCCAGTCCATGGTGCATGCAATGATCCAGTCAATGGTGCATGCAATGCCTTCTTCCACTTGAGATGGTTGTCCTAAGGCGTGTGTTCGGTCAGAGACTCAACCGTGCTTGCACGCTTATACCGATGCAATTATACCTTGATTCTCACATCGCCCAATGGGGGCATGTCCTAGGGTGTGCCTCAATCCTAATGTCCTAATGTACTGTAGGGTAACACAAGTACACCTATGTTCTTACATCGCCCAATGGGGGTATGTCCTAGGGTGTGCCTCAGTCCTAATGTCCTATTGTACTGTAGGGTCACACAAGTACACCTATATTCTCACATCGCCCAATGAGGGTATGTCCTAGGGTGTGCATCAGTCCTGGTGTACCAGAAGACCACAGTAGCTCTTGAAGCTCCAAAAAGAAGACCACAAAGAGCAGCCAGGAGCTTCTACAAAAAAAGGCTACGAAGATCTGCAAGACGACTTCTCATCATGCATGCTTTAAACAAGCCAGATACCTAAGAATGTTTCTTACTAGGCTTGACGTACCCACAGCTACCACTGCTACATTTACTACTCACAGATTCATCTTCGATTGCAGCAAGGGGAGGTGATGGTGATGGTGACGGAGGAGGGGAGGGACTGGGAGGGGGAGGG
>Ga0307947_1003664_pt1 | contig 12296 bp, 13 predicted proteins | sample OrgLakmetagen232_FD_201840 | JGI IMG/M metagenome (GOLD analysis project Ga0307947, IMG submission 201840) | Saline water microbial communities from Organic Lake, Antarctica - #232 | ecosystem: Environmental > Aquatic > Non-marine Saline and Alkaline > Saline | place: Antarctica: Organic Lake...
ACCACCACAGCATCATCACCACAGCATCACCACCACAGCATCATCACCACAGCATCACCACCACAGCATCACCACCACAGCATCATCACCACAGCATCATCACCACAGCATCATCACCACACCATCATCACCACACCATCATCACCACACCATCACCACCACAGCATCACTGTCCCGGTAAGCATCACAGCATGACTACCTCAGCATCATCACCACAGCATCACCACCACAGCATCACCACCAAAACATCACCACCACAGCATCATCACCACAGCATCACCACCACAGCATCATCACCACAGCATCATCACCACAGCATCACCACCACAGCATCACCCCCACAGCATCACTGTCCCAGTAAGCATCCACAGCATGACTACCTCAGCATCACCACCACAGCATCATCACCACAGCATCACCACCACAGCATCATCACCACAGCATCACCACCACAGCATCACCACCACAGCATCATCACCACAGCATCATCACCACAGCATCATCACCACACCATCACCACCACAGCATCACTGTCCCGGTAAGCATCACAACATCACCACCACAGCATCATCACCACAGCATCACCACCACAGCATCACCACCACAGCATCATCACCACAACATCATCACCACAGCATCACCACCACAGCATCATCACCACAGCATCATCACCACAGCATCACCACCACAGCATCACCACCACAGCATCATCACCACAGCATCATCACCACACCATCACCACCACAGCATCACTGTCCCGGTAAGCATCACAACATCACCACCACAGCATCATCACCACAGCATCACCACCACAGCATCACCACCACAGCATCATCACCACAGCATCACCACCACAGCATCACTGTCCCGGTAAGCATCACAACATCACCACCACAGCATCATCACCACAGCATCACCACCACAGCATCACCACCACAGCATCATCACCACAGCATCATCACCACAGCATCACCACCACAGCATCATCACCACAGCATCACCACCACAGCATCACCACCACACCATCACTGTCCCAGTAAGCATCCACGGAAAGAGACGGCTATTGCGCCCTGGCTTCATGCAAGCGTGGCTCAAAACAATCAGTCCATTAACCCCGTAGGCTGGCATCCTGCATGCGCAAGCCCCTAGATTGGGAGTAGTGTTCAATTGTTTTTGTGGGATTGAGGTGGGTAGAAGCAAGCGAGGGGCGATACAAGCCTTCCTGACCTCCTTGTTCGGACGGTGCTGGTTCATCCTCACAGTGCAAGGGCAAACCGCAACATCCCCTTTCTTCATAATTTCACGCTGCTGGCTGAGTCCGCTGACTACGTGTGGACCCTCCCTTTCAGCACCACTGCACAGCTTGCTTGTGTTTTCTTCCTCGCCTTGCCATTGCCGTGCACTCCTGGAGTGAAATGTTCGGCAATGCTGCACGCATTGCGTGTGGATCCTCCCTTCCAGCACTGCTGCGCAGCTTGCTTGTGGGTTTTTTTTACTTGTAAATAATGGGTTTTATTTACTTGTAAATAATGCGTTTTATTTACTTGTAAATAATGCCATCTCACGATGCAAACGTAGTAGAACCTTCATTGTCTTGCCATTACTGTGCAAGCAGGGAGTGGGCAGAACACTGCTCCACATGCCTCACTTGCGATTCTGGGTAATCAAAACATACGTTGCCGCTTAACCTCCAGGGTGTCCTCTCACTTGCGTTTCTGGGTAATCAATACATACGTTGCCGCTGAACCTCCAGGGTGTCCTCTCACTTGCGTATCTGGGTAATCAATACATACGTTGCCGCTTAACCTCCAGGGTGTCCTACGCAACACTGCCGCACGAGGCAAAAACCGTGCAGCCATGCTAGATGGCTCAAGCCCGACCTCCATCCAGAAGAGCGGTGTTTCTTTGGCTGTCGGCCCCGCCCAGGCCAGCTTGTCGTCTAGAGTGTCACAGGTGCATGTGTGCTTTGTGTGGAATGTTTGAAGGCTCCATCCAGGAAGAGCGGTGTTTTTTTGGCTGTCGGCCCCGCCCAGGCCAGCTTGTTGTCTAGAGTGTCACAGGTGTATACGTTATTAAGAATATTCATCAGCTCTCTAGATCTGAGCTTTAAAAGCTCTCTTAACAGCGAGTCTGGGAGAATTCGCCATGATGATGGTCATCCTTGCAGCAGATTTACGCTCTCTCTTGTCCTGCTTCACTTTCTTCTTGTGTGCTTGCTCTGCTCCAATGCTTTGTGAGCTTGCTCTGCTCCAATGCTTTGTGTGCTTGCTCTGTTTCTGCGCTTTGTGTGCTTGCTCTGCTCCAGTGCTTTGTGTGCTTGCTCTGCTCCAGTGCTTTATGAATCCTCCTTAAGCACCCACCCACTCTTTCCACGGATCCTACACCCAGCTATTTTACTCAACAAGGCGTGTTTGTTCTCTTCTCCCTCCTGCAGCTATTCCAGACAAAAAGCTACGGAAGAGAGGGAGGCCGCAACAATGTGCCGGTCAGTTGCACATAGATTGATGGGTCTCATAAGTTGCACATAAGTCTCATAATCAGATCCAAATTTGATCCAAGTTACACATAAGTCTCATAATAAGTCTCATAAATTGCACATAGATTGATGGGTCTCATAAGTTGCACATAAGTCTCATAATCAGATCCAAATTTGATCCAAGTTGCACATAAGTCTCATAATAAGTCTCATAAGTTGCACATAGATTGATGGGTCTCATAAGGCTTCTTTTTGGCTGAAGACGATGGCGCTGCAGTGCCTGGAGTGGAAATGATTGGGGTTTGCCTGAAATTTCCGTGCATGAAAGATGAAATGGAAAAATGTGCATTGTCCTTTCTTTTCCCCGTTTCATGCAAACGTATACGCCCTTTTGGCACATTTTTCTGCTCCGCTTTGAAAGGCTTGTTTTTTTGACAACAGGGAGGCGGCATCAGGCTGTGCTTTTCCACCTTTTTTAATAACTTTTGCCCTAAATTGCCGATGATGGTTTCTGTATCATTTAACCAGGCCCTAGACAACCAACACTGCTTCTCTCTTGCTGCATATGCAGGACCTTACATTCCTCCGTCACGCAACATCTGATCCTCCCCTTTCAGACCAAGGGGCCCCTACAAACAAACCAAGCTTACATCATACAAACAGCGCCAGGGACCATGGAGGCAATACGGGTGGGGGAAGTGGTCAATTGCCAAAGGTGAGTGTGGCACTGACGTGTGTGTGTGTGTTTACATATGGTGTGCATGTGTGTGTGTGTGCGTATGTCATGGCAACATGCCTGCGTGGCGGGGACGAGGGGCAGATTGCTTCCTCATTGGCAGGTGCAGATTGCTTCCTCATTGGCAGGTGCAGATTGCTTCCTCATTGGCAGGTGCAGATTGCTTCCTCATTGGCAGGGGCAGATTGCTTCCTCATTGGCAGGGGCAGATTGCTTCCTCATTGGCAGGGGCAGATTGCTTTCTCATTGGCAGGGGCAGATTGCTTCCTCATTGGCAGGGGCAGATTGCTTCCTCATTGGCAGGTGCAGTAGATTGGCAGGTGCAGTAGAGGAAGTTTAAGTGCAAGGGTCAGAGGGCCCTGTTTGTCTGCTGTGACAGGTAGTAGGTAGAGATGTCGACCAGGGCAGGTGGGCTCACGGTGTGTTTGTGTGTGTGTATGCACTCTACCGTTCCTGAAAAATCATAGTAGAGATGCCGACCAGGGCAGGTGGGCTCACGGTGTGTATGTGTGTGTATGCACTCTACCGTTCCTGTAAAATCATAAGTGAGTAGAAGCCTCTTTTGTAGCTGTGGCCAGGACCACATACTGTATGTAATGTATGCTGTATGCTGTATACAATGTGTATTTTCACATTGACCCCCTGACACAAACACCATATATAACCCACACATATATAACCCACACATATATGACCCACACAAACACCATATATAAACACACATATGGATCTGGCCAACCCTGCTTCCGTGCCTTACATGCGCCAGTCACATGCGCAGACAAGCCACACTCAACCGCACACCACACACGCCGTGCGCTGTGCTGTGTCCTTGCAGCTTGAGCCAGGAACAGCATCCGCCCTTGAGGACAAATGCACAATCACACACTACATACGCCGTGCGCTATGCTGTGTCCTTGCAGCTTGAGCCAGGGAGAGCATCCGCCCTTGAGACCAAAGAGAGAGAGGAGGGTGCTTCAGAGCCTGTTCTCCCTCAGTCGAAATACATGTGAGTCAGATCAAAATGATGAGCGTTCTATTAACACACGTGAGTCATTTCTGATCAAGGAGGCTCTGTCACTCGTGTGGGTCAAGCCAGAGTGTTGCTTAAATTCGGCCTTGTCACCAAAGTATCTTTGCAAGTGCAAAGAGCAAATGTGGAACGTTTTTATTGAGCAGGATGGTCACGGAATGTTTTCATGGTCACGTTTCACGGTCACGTTTTCATGGTCACGGAACGTTTTCATAATCACGTTTCACGGTCACGTTTTCATGGTCACGGAAGGTTTTCATTGAGCAGGATGGTCACAGGACATTTTCATGGTCACGTTTCACGGTCACGTTTTCATGGTCACGGAAGGTTTTCATTGAGCAGGATGGTCACGGAACGTTTTCTTGGTCACGTTTCACAATCACGTTTTCATGGTCACGGAACGTTTTCATAATCACGTTTCACGGTCACGTTTTCATGGTCATGTAACGTTCATTGAGCAGGATGGTCACGGAACGTTTTCTTGGTCACGTTTCATGGCCACGTTTTCATGGTCACAGAACGTTTTCATTAAGCAGGATGGTTACGCAGATACCACCAAAGGTTTCCCTCTCGAAGACACTGCTGGTAGCTTCCTGCAAGATGCTAAGGCCTCTTTTTACCAAGAAGCCTGTTTGTTAGCATTATGAACCTATCGTTACCATGAAGCCGGTTTGTTGCAATATGCATGGTAGCATTAGCATGAAGCCTGTTTTTTAGCATTATGAACCTTTCATTACCATGAAGCCGGTTTGTTGCATGGTAGCATTAGCATGAAGCCTGTTTGCTTCCAGCTGAGATTCTCATCCACAGCATTTACAGGAAACCTCCGCCCCTCATAACGTAACATTCAGGGTGGGGCGAGGACAGGGATCTAGCCTCTAAACAAATACAAACATTATATTTTCCAGCTGAGATTCTCATCCACAGCATTTACAGGAAACCTCTGTCCCTCATAACGTAACATTCAGGGTGGGGCGAGGACAGGGATCTAGCCTCTAAACAAATACAAACATTCTATTTTCTTTGCTAAGGGTAGGCATTAGAGCAAAGTGCACTTTTTGCACAGACTGGATTTCGTTTCTTGTTTTGTGGGGTAGTTACGTGTGTGGTAACGTGACAGGACAGGAGTAGTGAATCTTGAAACAAAAGGGCCTGGAATTGTAAATTTTCTCCGTACCCGTATGTCATGTGCCAGAAGCTCCTTCGTGGAGAAACATTATTGGAACGCTGCTTGCAACTCATTTCGTCAAGTCATCCGGCTTGAATGCGAAAGCAAAGTTTCATTATACGTCACCACCAGGGCTGTGCTTATACGCCGTATCTCCATTTTCAGACCGTATATACGGTACGGTTCCGGTACGGTACGGTCCAAAACCGTATAATACGGTCAAAATGGAAATACGGTACGGTTCCGGTACGGTACAGGAAACCGGTCGACCGTACAAGCTTGCATGGCCACCCGTTTTGAGGCGCGTGCCCGCCCGCCACTCGAAATTTCCGTCCCAACAATTATCACTATATTATACTTATAATTAAGGAATGAAACAAAGATGAATAGAAGCCCAACACAAAAGAGGCAAAGGCAGGCTTTGGGGGAGGCCAGCCTGCCTGACCCCCAAAGCCTGCTGAGGGCCCCTGCATACCCCCCTGCAGCAGGCCTTCAAGTGGGCCAGATTCAGAAGCAGGCAAGGTTTAGGAAGAATGCCTGGGTGTGGGAGCAGTTTGACAAGCGTCCAGTTCCAGCAGCAGGAGCAGCAGCAGCGGAGGGTGACCAGGAAATGGCAGAGGAAGAAGAGGCTGCAGCAGCCCCAGCTCCAGCAGCAGCACCAGCAGCAGCAGCAGCAGCAACTACAGCGGCAGCAGCGATGGAGGTAAAGTATGCATGCAAGCACTGCCCCAACGTGAGGTCAGCGCACGAGGCCCGCATGAAGGAGCACCTGCTGAACATCAAGATTTGTGGCTTCCTATCCTCTACAGCAGCAGCTGAGTGCCCAGCAGAAGAGGTGCAGAGCAAACTCAAGTCCCTGAGGCAGAGCAGCAGCAGCACCACCCATCTTAATTTTTTGACTGAGGCTTTCAAAGTTTGGACCGTACCGCACGCCGTACCGTATTTTACCGTATATACGGTCTAAAACCGTATAAATACGGCTGTACGCAGTATTTCCGTACCGTACCGTACACCGTAGTAGCACAGCCCTGGTCACCACACAGTTACGTGTGTGGTGACGTACAGGCACTGTGACGGAGTGTGATGTAACCATGCTGCAATGCCTACTACTGTTAACACTCACGAATTCAATACTCCTCCCCTCCTCCTCTGTCTAACCACTCCAAATGCAGCACCCTGCCCCCAGTTCCTGCTTGTACCCCCCCCCCTAAATGCAGTGTCCTGAATTCCTACCAAGCCGGTGACAACTTTGGAGAAATGGCATGCCTCAAGAACCGCCCCCACCCTGCCACTGTAGTAGCGGTGGACTTGTGCTTCATGTATTGCTTACAGAAAGAAGATATAGAAACGGTAGGGTTCATGTTATAAAAAAAAAAGATGTATTATGGAAAGAAGATGTAGAAACGGCATGGCTTGCATTACATGTTGTGCCTCTAGAAACAGTTGGAGTTAGGCTGCGCAGTGCAGAATGGTTTTGCCTTAGGTTGATTCCTAGCCTACTGGTCTTGCTTTCAATCTGGTCGATTTTTGTAGCGCTCAACCAAGCATGCATCAGCCAAAGCTTCGTTTTCACGGCATGGTCACAAATGTTGTTGTGTCTACTTTGCCTTGGTTCAGAGCCACGCACGGGAACTCCAAGATTAAGCTTGCTATAATTTTGATAAAATAAAGGAAGTAGAAGGCATCAGCAAAGGCCACTCCCCGCATCAACGTGCAGCTGCAAATACGTGCCACGTTCGGCACAGGCTGCTTACAACTCGCTGCTTACAACTAGGCACAGGCTGCTTACAACTCGCTGCTTACAACTAGGCACAGGCTGCTTACAACTCGCTGCTTACAACTAGGCACAGGCTGCTCACAATTTGGCACAGGCTGCTTACAACTTGGCACAGGCTGCTTACAACTCGCTGCTTACAACTAGGCACAGGCTGCTCACAATTTGGCACAGGCTGCTTACAACTTGGCACAGGCTGCTTACAACTCGCTGATTACAACTAGGCACAGGCTGCTCACAATTTGGCACAGGCTGCACACAACCAGGCACAGGCTGCTTACAACTAGGCACAGGCTGCTTACAACTGTAGGCTGCTTACACAGCCTGTGCCACGTTCGGCACAGGCTGCTTACACCTCTTTCTACTGCCTGTCTATGAATTGGCACACAAGCACCAAGGGTAAAAGCACTGAGGGTAAGGGCACTTCCACGCTCCTCTGCAGGTCATTGAGATGTGGCCCGAACTGAAGGTAGAGCTTGACAGAATGGGTGAGTGCTCCCACGTGCTTGGCTATTACACGGCACACCTGTTGTTGTACAGTTCTGTGGTTCGCGTGCTTGGCTATTACACGGCACACCTGTTGTTGCAGAGTTCTGTGGTGTATCAGGGCGCAATGTTTGTAAGCCTGTAAACTGTAAACACCTAGGCTAGCTCGACCCGCATCCACCTGTCAGTTTGCTGTCATCATGACAGCCATAACGCTCACTCTCTGAACACCCCGCTACCAGAATCTGTTTCACACTGACGATATACCTCATTGATACCTCACTGATGATACTACACCTCTGCTCCTGTACTCCACGCAGTTTTGTCTGGGCAGCACAGTCTGCTTGGACGAAAGAACCGGGCATGAAGGAAAGCAAGACAGCTACGCAAATGTATTCGGATTATATGGCGGGCGAAAGAGGGAACAAAGGAGGGCTGCATGATGACGATCATGATTGGAAGTTGCTATGCACTGGATTGTGATAACACTGCCTGTGTACTTTTTGTTTCCTACCTCAGAATGTTGGGATGACTGGTGATTTTGAAGGGAGTCTGTAGAATAAATGCGTGCAAATCTGTCTCTGATTATAATTTGCATTGCAAAAGTCACGCTCGCGTGCTCATGCTCTGTTGCACAATGACCTGTAATTGCGTGTTTCTTATTTTTTATGATTGAGAACTGGTTATTTCAAGCTGCTGCAATTACAAATATTGATGTGTTTTTTGTTACTGGCATGCCAACACTTGAGCATTGCCCTTGGCGTCAACAGACAATTCAGTTTGTAGGGTCAATGAATGCAGTGTGACAGTGCAGACTTATTAAGTGTTCAGAGAAACTCAATCCGCAGGGCAATGGGCACACGATGAACGTTTGCACCCCCCTGGAAGATATAAACTGGCCCTATTCTTTATAAAGGGTTCGCAAAGGGGTAAACCGGCAGCCAAATATGTATTATTAAGCTGCAGGGCCATTTGTTAGGCTATCCTTAATGAGTTTAGCTCAGTACTTCAAGGTTTACAAGGTTTTACAAAAAAAGGCCTTCAGTCATGAAGTGACTGCTAGTCTGCTCATAAAGGCACTTCACGGAGGGAAAAATAAAGCCTGTTTTTAGTGTTCTGGCTTAAGAAAGTAGATACATGCTGGCTAAATGTCACTACCAGAGTTTTCTTTTCTTAATGTAGACACATCGTGGGCTCCTGTTGGGGGAAACAGAGATGCATATTTCCTGCGGAGAGAAATCACGTGGGGATTGGCGCAGAGAAAAAGAACATGCAGCTCATCTTGGACATCATCAGACCTTAAGGGGCTAGATCTGCAGTCAGGCAGCAAACTCCCTACCTGAAACGTGGACTATAAATGATGGGGGATCACCACACTTCCAATAATTAAGAAAAAGGAAGCCGTTTTGGGTTTTGCCCCTCCCTTTTATAAGCGTCGATTCTTTTTACAATCATGGCTTGTGCTATCGAATCATAAAATTATATGGGGTACGACTTTCGATTCGCACTGGCTTTGCAGGAGTTTGGCAGGATGTTTACAATGCGTTTATCTGTGTAAATGCTCGTGAATGAGTGCGTGTGGCAGTGCTGTGTACTACTATTATAGTATGTGTGCACTAGTGTGTAGTGTGTTTGTACTATAGTGTGCTACTAAATGCAGATAGTGTAAACACCACTGGCATGAAGCAGAAGTAAAGTGAAGTGAAAACCACTCCCCACATTAATTAAGGAAAAGGAGCCACTTTGGTACTGAGAACCGTAAAGCTCCTCCACCGCAAAAAGGAAAGGAAAAATCAATGGGGATCAAGAGGGTTGCAGGCTTGGCCTGAAAACGGCTCCTGATGAGAGTTGATATCAGTACTGGAGAGGGCACGTCTGGTATGGACAAGTTTAGCAGCAAAGTTCACAGAGTGCACATGGAGCTTGGAGGCAAGCTTCTTAACTCTTAGAGAATCAAGATCAGTTCCTTGAAAGGCTTCAGAGTGTGAGTGTAGTAGATGGTGCCACCCACACCCAAAAGGATGATGTGGAGAGTAACAGAGGCTCCTTGGAGAATGTTGCAGAGGTCTTTGTGCTGTTCCTTTGCAACGTTCAGCTGGTTCTGAGGTCTGGTGTCCTCGCCATACTTGATCTCGATGAGGTGGATGTCACGCCGAGGTTTGCTGAGGTCTTTGGGTCGATGCTGTCTGGGGTTGGTGGCTCTGCTGGTGGCTGGCGGTGCTGCTGGGTTGCTCCCAGTCTGCCTCAATTGCCCCCTGCCACTTTGAAGAACGCACCCCCTTACATTAGTTTGTTGTTTTTGCAGCTGTAGGAGTAACCAGCACAAAATCTGGGCGGCTGGAGGTAAATCTGTCTTTATCTGATAAGCGGGGTGGGAAGAGCCATTTGGGAACAATTCTACTTTCAGCTTTTTCAGAAATCTGGAGATTTCGCATGGTCATCCGTTCGTTGCTGCCTATATCCTTGGAGACAATGCATGACCCTAAGGAGCCTGTTTTGCTGATAGCCTTAAAGATCATGCGGCATGCTAAATTATGTCTTTCGGTGATCATGTTCCTTATTTGCGTGTGTTGGCACCCAGAAAGGATGTGCAGGGCACTGTCTGCTTGTGGGCAGAGGGGGCAAGTTTGACTTGTTGAGAGTTTGAACAATATCGCATGTTTTTGGTTATATAGGGTGTCTGTTCTGTATTTCATAATGGTACATTTGGTCTTAAAGGGGACATAGGATGATGTAGGTAAGCATCGCTAGTGGATCCATTGGCAGTGCCGTCCTGTATGAGGGTCTGGTAGTACGCATGGTAGTTCGCTTCAGTTTTGGCATTTCTCAGTATTTGGAGAAGATGCATGTGTGCTTGAAGGGCGTCATGGTGGTTTGGTAGGTGCCAAAGCTTTGGGGGAGGAGAATGGGCCATGTTTGTTGTATGGATATGATTATGGGTTTGTGTTTGGTTTTCTATGTCTTCTTTTGCAAGCCAGTGGATGTTGTAGAAGGGATTTCCCTCAGGGCCTGCTGTTCTGATGGAGGTGTCTGCAAGTTCGGAGTAGGTGATGGCTGACTTTTTAGCAAGGGCGTCAGCATGCTCATTATTGATAATACCGGCATGGGACTTTACTATGAAGAAGTGGATGGGCGATGGTGATTGGCGAATTGCTTTAGCAATGGAATGAAAGACATCTCCTTGGATGTGGTGGCAATGGAGATTCGGGTGTGAGAGCTGCATTTTGATTTGGTGCAGTGATGTAAGGATGTCTGTGGCTATGTGTGAGTAGCCGTGTATGACTGCAGCTGCTATAGCTGCTAGCTCTGCACGTGAGATGGTGTTGGCTATACCCATGCCTTTTGGGTTTACATAATGGGAAACATTTAAGTGAGGGTGGTATATGCCTGATTCGGTGTCTTGCCCTACTTCATTCTTTTGGAGGCTGCCATTAGTGTAGGTCCGATCCCGCCAATCTTTTACCTTGCGGGCTAGGTTTTGGCTGGAGCTGTTTTGGGGTGCTTCGTCAATATTCCAATTATGAGGTTGGTCAGTGCTAATCAGGGCACTTGTTTTATCTGGGCCTTCTGAGGCTTGAGGGTGGTCATTGGGTAGCTTATTAAATTTGTTGAGTCCTGAGTGTTGCCCGGAACCTAAGGCTGTTTGGTAGGGATGGTTATGTATGTTTTGAATTTTCCACTTTGCCTCAGGGTTTTCTTTGGCAAGTTCTTTTAGCCAGTCTTTGTCGTGAGCATTGAGGCAAACCCTGCCCTTGGTGTTCCATATGGCAATGATCTGCAATTCCCAGGTGTGGCTGGAAAGTGGTATTGGTATATTGTTCCAGAAGGGCACTTTTGCATATTGGAATTGGTCTGATGGGATGGTACCCAGGAATTACATATGCGAGTATTTGCGGCAGAGTGATGCTTAGGGATTTGTGGTAATATTTTTATTCCAGGTAGGGAGGACAATGAATGTGGCTGTTTCCTCTGTGCTGACAGCAGCAGGATAGATGGAGTGTCTTGTTGCTAAGAGCATGGTGTTTTTATGGTGAATGGGATGGCAGATGGAGAACCCAGAAAATCGGGAGGAGAAGGCATTGGAGTTTGCCCCAAAAATTTTGTCCCTTGGGTGCTCACTCCAGTAATGGGGGAATTTGGGGTCATGGTCTAGGGGGGATGCCATTTTTTCTTTAGTGACCAGGGCCCACTTTTGAAAGGCGGCGGTGATGTGGGAGGGGAGTATCCGTGAAAAGAGTATTTTTTTGTTCGTATATTTAGAGGCAGAGGTGTCTTTACGTGCAATGAGGCCTACAAGTTCTGATGCAAAGCTAATGGGAGGAGGTCGGACATAATCGTGTAGACCGCTGCATTTTGCCCTGTCAAAGGCCTTTCGTAGTATGTTATGGCGCTCGGGAGTAAGCATACCTTAACACTTTCCGTCGACATTGTAAATACAGGCTACTGTGTCAGTGTGCACTTCAGGAATCATAGTGTCATGGGAGGGATAGGGTACTCTCTTCTTGATACTCCATGAGATCAATGGTTGTGATCCAGTACTCACAATGCCCCGTGGCCGTAATGTCAGCCTGTGGGTTGGTGGGTTGGATGTCAAAGCTAACTTTGTTCCGAAGATCGACATTGTAG
>Ga0307947_1003666_pt1 | contig 12295 bp, 15 predicted proteins | sample OrgLakmetagen232_FD_201840 | JGI IMG/M metagenome (GOLD analysis project Ga0307947, IMG submission 201840) | Saline water microbial communities from Organic Lake, Antarctica - #232 | ecosystem: Environmental > Aquatic > Non-marine Saline and Alkaline > Saline | place: Antarctica: Organic Lake...
GGGGAGCGTTTTGTCTTGTCGTGCCTGGTTTGTTTGACAGACTAGAAGGGATGCACAGGTTGGAAAAAGGGGGGGCGTGTTTATTGTGCAAAGGCTCAGAGCACACCTCTGTCTAAACATGCGTGCAAGCTTTCACTGTCTCACGTGTGTTGTAATATCATTATGCCCGCTTCATGCACAGGCTCAGCGCACACCCCTGTCCAAGCACGTGTGCTTTTCCTTCACTGTCTCAAGTCTCGTGTGTTTTAATATCTGCTGTTATGCCTGCTTTCTTCACAGGCCCTGGGCACACCTCTGTCCAAAGTTTTCATCAGTGAGACTTCCACAGACAAGGTGGGTGTATTTGTGGATATGTGTGAGCATGCGCGTGTATGCTTGCGTGTAGGAGTATGTGCTTGCGTGTGTATGTATGTATGTATGCATGGATGGATGGATGGATGGATGGATGGATGGATGGATGGATGGATGGATGGATGGATGGATGGATGGATGGATGGATGGATAGATGGATGGATGGATGGATGGATGGATGGATGGATGGATGATGGGATGGAATGGATGGATGGATGGATGGATGGATGGATGGATGCGTGTGTATGTATGTATGTGCGTGTGCACAGGACTGGTGTGAAGCCAGGCCGCTAATTTGCAATTTATTTTAAAAAGCCAAGCCTTGCCTTGTTTTGCTTTTTGCAAGGATTGGTAACCTGTGCTCAACTCTTAGGAAACCTGGTAACAATGCTTGCTCGATAACTCGCAGGCTGTACGCAGCTTATTAAATAGGATTCTTACAACTCAGCAGCAATTGATCTTTGTAGATGTGCTCTTTGTAGATGCCCGCTAACTTACCAAACACCTCTGCACAGTGGCAGTTGAGTTTGGAGCAAAACAGGCTGGCATTTCTTGCCCTGTAGCAAGTTGATCTAAAATGAACGCGCCAGGGTTGAGGGTTGAGCGCACAGTACAGAGTCTCACTAGAAATAAAGGTATACGTTGCTTGAACAATCTCCGCACAGAAGGTCACCAGTCATGCACGATGACGTATTGTATGTACATGTCTCACTCTTACAGAGTGTAGCGAGCCAATCGCAGTCACTCAAATCGCCCAAACATACACTCCTGAGCCATTTGATGCTAAGGGCTTAATGCCCTCCTACGTGAGCTCAACCAATGCTTGTGGCCAGCGCTTGGGGAAGCACTTACACACACATACACACACATACACACACACACACATACACACAGGTGCCAAACTCCTCACCCACCGCTGCCAGTGCATCCTCTGACATGTATGGGGGTGCGGTGCTGGATGCCTGCCGGCAGATCAACGAACGCTTGCAGCCCTTCAGGGAAAAGATGCAAGGTATGAATTCAGGGAAAGGTAAAAAAACGTGAAGTCCTTTGGGGGAAAGATGGAAGGAAGAAAGGGAATTAGATAATAGATCACACATCCTGGAGGCCTCTGGGGGAAAATACAAGATAATACACAGTTGTTGGAAGCACAAAACCATCATAAGAAGGCTCCAAAAGACAGCTGGAGATTCAAAATCAGGGCTAGGCAATTTCACAGTCTTGATGTTCAGCAGCAACTCTGAACAGATGGGCACATGAGTACGCACGTGAATTGTGAGATAGAAACGCACCAGCGCCTCCTTGCGGCTTCGCTGTGGGTGGTCATTTTTATACCACATGTCGTCCTTGGTGGTCAGCCTTGGTTGTGTGAGCCTGGAAAAACTCTCAACAACAATCAAGGCTGACCACCAAGGACAATGTGTGTTGTAAAAATGACCACGTTATAACTAGGGCTGACCCACATGACCCATACATGCGCACACATGCACACACACACACACATACACACACACGCACACACACACATACATGCTCCTTGCAGGCAAGGCATGGAAGGAGGTCGTCAATGCAGCATACCTTGATCGTGTGGACCTCAGCGCGCATGGCTTCTACATCACCCCAGACATCACCGGCTTTGGCGGCAACCGCCCCTTCAACTACTTTTGCTTTGTAAGTCACTCCCAATGGATCCATTTCAACGTTCAACTTGTTTCTTCCTTTTCATCATACTCTGTGCACCATTGCACTATTGAGGCCTCAGGACGACTCTTGTGCCTTGCGCATTTGCTGTCATATTATAAAAATTTGATGTATAATCCAGAGCAATGTGTATGTATCACAGTCACACATTCTCTCTCACACACACACGCACACACGCACACACACACACACACATTCTCACACACACACACACACACACGCACACATTCACATTCACACACAAACATACACACACAGGGATCTGCGGCTTCAGAGGTGGAGTTGGATGTGCTCACGGGGGACATGCAGGTTCTTCGCACAGACATCGTCATGGACGTGGGCAATCCCATCAACCCTGCCATTGACATCGGACAGGTGCGCATCGATGACTCAGCGTTACTTTCTCCAGTGCAACGTTAAAGTTGCAAGTGTGCAGAGTGCGCAAAGAGGCCACTAGGATGGGGTGCAAGTCCCCCCGTTCCTCATAAAAGGATTAGGAAGGTGCCACAGTGGTATCCAACCACCGGAACTGGTTCAGTCCTTTTGGCCTTGTGCTTCTGTTACACTACATTTGGTAATGAGGTTTGGGACGGTCGAGGTAGTGCATATGTAGCTTTCTGGCAACTCGTTATTGCGTTCTTTATGTCGCCCTGAAGCCTTCAGCTTTTCCAGGCTGATGTGCTGAGGCATAACATAACTAGCTGGAGTGATGCAGCACTAGCTTGCTGAAAGCATTTTTTGAAGGATGCCGGGATTTTTTATTTTGCGTTGAGGTTTCTTACGCAGCAGGAAGTCTGTGAAGACGTCAAACACACACACACACACATACACACACACACACACACGCACACACGCACACACGCACGCACGCACACACACACACACACACACACGCACACACGCACACACGCACACACACACGCACACACACACAAACACACACACACATGTTACAACACACAAACACACAGGTCGAGGGCGGTTTTGTGCAAGGCATGGGCTGGCTGTGCTTAGAAGAACTGCAGTGGGGAGACAAAGAGCACCCATGGGTCAGGCCTGGACACCTGCAGACAAAGGTGGGTGGGTGTGCGTGTGTGTGTGTGTGCGCATATGTGCAAGTACATGTGAATCTATGGCAGTGTGTGTGGGTGGGTGGGGGTGTGCTCAGACCTTCAATTGCTAGCACACTCACGTTTAGACCTCTTGTCCTGAAGTTTCACTGCTTCAACTCTAGTACACGCACACACATGTTACACACGCACACACACTCTCACACACACACACACACACACACACACATACACACACATACATACACACACAGGGCCCCGGCACATACAAGATCCCTTCTGCCAATGACATCCCCATTGACTTCCGAGTGTCGTTGCTGCAAGATGCCCCCAATGTGCGAGCTGTGCACTCCTCCAAAGCCGTGGGAGAGCCGCCCTTCCATTTGGGTGCCTCTGTGTTCTTCGCTTTGAAGGATGCTGTGTATGCTGCACGCAGGGACGCAGGTGTGTGGGGGGGGCAGTGGGTTTCTGTTTTGTTGAGTTTGATGAGGGGAAGAGAAGGAAACACACAGTGCTTAAATTTGACGGTTTAAGGGTTATGCACATGTATACAAATATGTTCCTTTTTTAACATTCCTGTTTCTATCTGCTCAAGAGATGTGTGTACTTTCAAGAATACTTTCGTACTCCACAAAACACTAACAGCTCACCTAAACACACACATACACACACACATACTCACACGTATACGCACACAGGTCTGTCAGGTTATGTGCAGCTGGATGCCCCAGCCACACCCGAGCGCCTCCGCTTGCTATGTGCTGACAAGATTGCGCAGAATGGTGCAGGCACTCACTTCCGTGCCAAGATCAGCTGCTGATGAGATGGCTGGCGTAGGGCCACTGAGATTTTGTGTGTGAGTTTGTATTGTGAGCCTGGTATTGTGAGTGTGTATTGCGTGTGTATGAACGTCTGTGGGGTGTGTACTGTTGTGAGTGTATGTTTGTGTGTGGCAAAGTAAGTGATGTTAGAAGTTTGTACTTTGACATTGTTGGAGTGCGTGTCGATTCGCCTTTTTTTAGGTGAATGTGGTCTTGGAAGATTACCTAGTGATTCCGGGAACGTGTCTGATTCTGCGTATATTTTTGCTTTTGCTCCTTGTGTGCATCTTCTGCCTGCCTGCAATTATGATTGTGTATAAAATCTGCAAATGTGTATTATCCATGCAAATTTTTGTAACTTAGTCCAGCTGCCGTGTGTCCTTCCGGGGCGTGTAGTTCCTAGTACGTGTGTTTGGCTCATTGTTTGAGCTTGCTTTCCATTTTTGCAGCTGCCTTTTCTTTCTAAATAGTCCAAACATCTTTTTCTCTCATTCTTCGGTTTCCTTTTGATAAGAAAATATTTTTTAGCTCTCTTTATTTCTTGTATTTTTCCTTTTAATATATGTATTAGCACCAGTGCAGTGTAACATTCCAGCAAATTGCCCCAAAAACTATGACGCAGCACTATTAGACGCACCCATTCTATTTAATTTGTAGGCAGGACCGCCTTTGGTATAGTGATGAGTACTTATGTGGGGTCGCTCAGTAAGGCCTCTTAGTACTAGGCTAGTATAGTGATGGGTGCTCGTGTGGGTCGCTCAGTGAGACCTCTTACTCAGTACTAGGCTAGTAAAGAGCAAAAGCTAACCAACAAGGTCTCTGAATTCAGTTGTGATGGGGGGAGATGAGGATGCTGATAAATATTCAGACATATGTCAACAACCTAGCATTAAATGGTGGGATCAACCTCCAAGTAATATCTTAAAGGGCTTGGTGTAGTAGTACAAAAGATGCTTGCGTGCGCATACTTTGGAAGATGAGGCATCAGCGTGGCTTGAAGGTGGTTCTTCCGTATATGACCAGCGTCCTGGTGAAGATGAACATGTTCAGAACGAGGTGCTTGCATGCTCTTTTTTTTTGCCAAGACCATCGGGTTTGTGAGCTGAGGAAATATTTCTCCTTTTTGTTAACACCTTTTTTTGAGGACTTTTTAGGGTGTTACAAGCCATCAGTCAAAAAGTTCGCCTGCTTGGCTGCTCATTGAAAACGCTGAAATCATGATATGCGTACGTGCACAGTAGCACAGTAAAACGTATGTAAGGTTGTTATACAATACAAGAACAAAAAGACTTGCAAATAGATCAAGCAATTGTTTTCTCATCATCAGCGCCAAAAAAACATGTAATCAAGCAGTGCCAGCCTGACTGAGTGAACAGAAAGCTGCAGAGTATCTCAGGAAAGCACACAGAAAGAGGGAAAGGGCACTCAGGATAAAATTCAAGATTGAGTCACGCAGAAGTGTGAGAACAAGTCCAGAGGGAAGCACACTAAGCAGGCAACCAAAGCGCTCAGTTCAACTAAGGGACCATCCAGGAAAAGCTCATGACACAGCTCAGGCAAGAATACAGGACATCACGGGGCTACTTCTGGGTCCCAAGACAGGAACTATAAGGAAAGCACTAGTCACTCCTGGAGATGCGCACAACTCAGACTCTTCACACGCGGAACTCTCTAGAACAATCGTGGCAGCCACATCTTCACGAGGACTTTTCAGCAGCCCAACCCTTTTTGCTGCAACTGGTTAACAATCAACTTTTTAAGTTCCTTCCTCAGCAGAACACTAGACTTCTTCTCTTTCCTTCTGAGCTTATGAATTTGTTTATGGCTGGCCAAGACCAGCAGCCAACCTGGCTGAAGGTCACCCTTCATTGTAACCATTGCAGTACACGATAAACGAGAATGAAATGAGAGGAGGGCCACCTGTGTGTTAGGTATCGTGTTAATGGCGCTGCTTTGTGTAGTATGTGGCCAAGCATACGTGTTAAGGTATACGAAGGGCGATTAGACATTATTAATTGCAAACCTCTGTGAACACAATGCAAAAACATCTACAAACTCCAGAGCAAGGAGAGCTAAAGACGTACTGTGCTAAATGAAAATGAGCCATTACGAAGAGGGGGGAATTGTAAACAGCAGCATGTGCCTTGCTTTGATTTTGATATTCTGCCAAGCCCCCCCCTAAAGGTGTGTTTAACGTCTCCTCCCTCTCCACGCAAGAAGGAAGCGACGGCTCAAGCATCGCCCAAGAGGAGATGGCTCAGACAAGTCTGAGAAAAGAGCGAGTTTGTTACAAGAGGACCATCTAAACTGGCCAAACAACCAAATAACCATAAAACTGTTGCTCACATTATAAATCCAGGGGAAATTACACGATTCGTCCATGCCATTGATTTAGCATGACATATTGATTTTGGTTTTTACATAGAGCAAAAGAAAACTCTAATATTCCGCGGACAAAAACGAGAGAACAAACTAACATAAGGGAGCACAAAAGGCAGGCTGGGAGAAAAAGGAAGCAGGAGGGTAAGGTCGTAAGAAAAATATTACCTGCATGCAAAATAGTAAACACCTTGCTTGAATCTTCTAGCAAACGCAACAATTTATCGCCTATAACCAGAAGTTGGCACCTAAACTTCACGCTGTGCCGAGGGCCCTCTGCATCAGTAGGCCTACTTCGACGTCTCATGTAACAATACCTTCATTAACGATGCACAATCATCTGGGCAGAAAATTGCATTTTCACACAATTATAGTTTTAATTTGAAGTAGAACCGCGGCCTCAGAGGGAAACAGTTGGCACATCCGGGCGACAAACGACATGCAATCCTGTCTTGCTATTCATGCTGCATCTGAAAGTATATCATTTAAGCGCTTTGGGAGGTCACTTTCCTGTAGGCGACTGAAGAGGACACGCCTCTGCTGAGGCTGGTACTCAAAGCGTAATGCTTGACCAGGGTGCGATCTGCACGGGTGTAAGGAAGTGCAGGCATGCCCATATGATCAGCACATTTTTACTGCCTGTGTTGCCTTTGTTTTTTTGTTTCATTTTCACAGCAAACAAACTACAAGATGCCCATTCGTGAGTAGACTACTTGTATAATCACTAGCTCTGCGTCTTTCCTTATTACGAGCTGGACCTGGCAGCATAAAAAATAAACTGTGTGCAAGCAAAGATGCCACCTAACTTTGGGGACAGGATCAGGTACAGTTTCACTTTCGTCCATGCATGGCCGGTAGCAACAGGACGGTCACAAAAAGCAGCAACTTGTGAATGGCAATTGCTGCCTATACATTACAACCCTAAAATTTGAGGAACTCAATACAATTGTGTGCGTAAATGTGCGTACATGTTGTGCGTGTGCTCTTCTCCATCATGGAATTCAGTCGCCGGTTGCTTGTCAATAATGAAGGGTGCTAACTCCTCAGATGCAGGGATCTCCTCTTTCTGTCTTCTTCATTTACCTCATCATCCAGTACCACAGGACACATGGCTAAAAAAAGAGCAATCATGCCAGGAAAAAACTTGTCTTAAACTAATTCCAAACCACCTAAATTTGCATCACTTTGTGGCACATGGACTCACTTTTCTCCCAACCTGTATCATGGCAGACGCTACAGCAAAAAAGGCAATTGACTTGCATGTCACCACGCTTGATTTGCTCCTAGGCTATTTCCTACCCCCAACGTTACCTTCATCAGCTTACACTCCATGCTTACCTTCCTACTGACTGCATCCAGCTCAAACAGTCCTCTCCGAAGCGCATCAGCTTCCATGCGTCCTGCACAGGCAAGAGCACAAGACCACAGGGTCGGCCATAGCAGCACACCTTGGTGTTTCTTATGTAAGGTTTTAGAAAAATGTTTACAAAGGGTAACACTCACTCATGTTCACACACGAACACACACACACACACACACACACACACACACACACACACACACACACACACACACACACACACACACACACACACACACACACACACATACACACACACACTCACCCAGCTGAATCCAGCTGCAGCAGCTGAGCTGGGAAGGCTCTGCACTGGGATGCGCTTCACCTGCAATGTGTAGAGTGCGTCTAGCAAATATTAATTTCACAACCATGTACTTGGTTCATCCACCTTGTTGATCTCCTCGGTTAATCCATAACCGTTCAACTCAAACAATAACTTGTGAATGCTTGTGCCACCCAACGTCGCCTCATACTGCAAAGGAAGCAGTGACATTTTGGGGGTCTGTAAACTTTGACCAACCTAAAGACAATCAGCAATCATTGATTGTGGTCATACAACTATAGTCTTGCACAATTACAGGAGCGCACAGACGTGATCACATCCTCTTGATCACATCCTCTTAATCACATCCTCCTGATCACATCCTGCAATAAAATTTCTTGATCTGAATGGATCAAGAAAAAGCACAGAGGGCCAGCACACCCAGCCATGCAATTGATATTTGATTTATGTAGTTTTGGGGATTTTTTGTGGATAAGCGTGATCAGGGCCTGCATTGAATGCAAAGAAGGCGCAGTGGGTGGAGTAAGTGAAGCACCATCCCGGTTGTAATTAAAATCTAAGCTAAGATCAACGTAATGTCCCACTCAGTCACGTTATTTCAACTGCCACAAAGCACGGTACACCAGACGAGCCCCCCTCCCTTTTCTGTGGCCATAATGGTGGCCCATATTGTCGAGACCATGCTGAAATAAGAAAGGAAACAACTACGTAGGCCGTAAGACAAAACAGGAGCCACTATGGTACCGAGTACCATACATCTCATCCACCATTAACTCTGCCAAGCACATGCCTTTCCTCCGGTCATGGTGCTGCAACTCAGCCCAACCGAGCAAGCTTGTAAATAATTTGTAAATATAATGAGCATTCAATTGCAAATGTAATATGCATTAAATTGTAAATGTAACATGCATGCTTTAAGGCCAATTTTCACGTCTAGGTGTATGCATGTCCTACCTAAATCTATGTGTGCTCTACATGTTCAAGGTCTGTGTGTGCTCTGCGTATTTTGCTTAATTAAATGTGTGCTCTACCTGGCTGAATATGTGTGCGCTGTACCTGGTTGGTAGGTGCATGCATGCTATACCTATAGATACCTATAGGTGTATGTGTGCTATTCCTATGGGGGTATGTGTGCTATACCTATAGGTGTATGTGTGCTCTCCCTTGGTGTATGTTTGCTCTCCTTAGGTGTATGTGTGCTATACCTATAGATGTATGCGTGCTTTACCTATAGGTGTATGTGTGCTATACCTTTAGGTGTATGTGTGCTCTGTCCGCTAGGTTCACGCTTATTCTGCTTAGAACTTATGAGTTCAGTGTGAAACACCCGAACTCAGGTTCTTGTAGTGTAGCATGAAGTGAGATGTCCTCACTTTCTGGTTTTCTCCATTCTTTTTATTCCTTGGAGAACACAACTCTCTCTTTAGCATACTTCCCCCCCTCCCTCACCTCTTTTCTATATTTTAGTCCTTAGTTTTCTCCCGTTTCTCCGGTTTCTCTGAGTTGATGTGTTCTCCTTGGTAATATTAAAGAGCCCTATGCATCGCACGATGCAAGCAAAATAAAATTATGCGCGTCTTGATAGATCTTGGACGCCCTTTTGCCACTTCTCGTAATCCAACTGGAGAGAAATGCTTCTTGGAAACACTGCTTCCAAGCACAAGTCAGTACCTCAATCCTTTCCCGCGCCCGCCTCACCTCTTTCAAGGTTCCATGCTTGTCTCGCCCTCCCAATACCAGCTCAGACACTCCTGTGAATCACACACAAGTGCAACAGACACGCCTGTGAATCACACACAAGCGAACAGACACGCCTGCGAATCACACACAAGTGCAACAGACACGCCTGCGAATCACATACAAGCGAACAGACACGCCTGTGAATCACACACAAGTGCAACAGACGCGCCTGCGAATCACATACAAGCGAACAGACACGCCTGTGAATCACACACAAGTGCAACAGACACGCCTGTGAATCACACACAAGCAAACAGACACGCCTGTGAATCACACACAAGCAAACAGACACGCCTGTGAATCACACACAAGCAAACAGACACGCCTGTGAATCACACACAAGCAAACAGACACGCCTGCGAATCACACACAAGTGCAACAGACACGCCTGTGAATCACACACAATCGCAACAGGCACGCCTGCGAATCACACACAAGCGAACAGACACGCCTGTGAATCACACACAAGTGCAACAGACACGCCTGTGAATCACACACAAGTGCAACAGGCTGAAATTCCTGCAATCGATGACAGTTGAGCGTGCAATGGCCCGTGGGTTACCTTCCAGCGCCGGTCTGGACACGCCCACATGTTGCAAGAGACATGGTTTGGCTATATCCATACGCATACAGATTATACTAGCTAGCAGAGAATCATTAAGTGCACAGTCATGCACAGTCCTGGCTGGCATCCCAGATGTGGTATACGACCGGTTACACAGTAATGTCATACGACCGGTTACACAGTAATATCATACGACCGGTTACACAGTAGTGTCATACGACCGGTTACACAGTAATGTCATACGACCGGTTACACAGTAATGCCATACGACCAGTTACACAGTAATGTCATGACTATGAAAATTGTAAGTACACATTGATATTTAATTACGTCGTTCTCGTCTACATTTGTTATATATATAATATATAAGCTCATTCTACCAAATCCTGATGCTTGAGGTGGTACCTATGACATGTTGTGCCTGAGTTGTTCTATCCTCCTTGAAAGATAGCAGGATGCACAATGTTTCTAAAAGGGAGAAAGTGACAGCAGCAGCGTTGCATTGCATTGCACAAGCAGCACACAAGAAATAGGAAAGCATAGCCCGAAAGGAAATCGCTGCACAGCATTGGAAATTGCTGTACAGCACAGCAAGGATAAGAAAATATAAATCATTGTTTAAACCCCCAAACTTTCTATTCTATACAAACTAACACAGGCGCACTCGCACTCACACTTGCACATGTGCCTGCCAATAAATAATAGTGCCACCACGCACGCACACGCACACGCACACGCACACGCACACGCACACGCACACGCACACGCACACGCACACGCACACGCAAACACATACATACACAACAATGTTTCTATAAACAGGCACACACACAATCTTACAAACGTGCCTGCCAAAAAACTCTGGAGCCACCAGCGGGGGTACTTTTGGGACATAAGCGTCTGCATTTGGTACTGGTTATCTGGGATCCTGTGTGAGTGTGTGTGTATGTGTATGTGTGTGTGCGCGTATTGGTGGGGGGTATGCTGCCATGTGTTTGTGGTGCGGTGCACTTGTATTTGGACGCAAGCACAAGCAGTGTTTGTGCTAAGCAACCCGCCATGACAATGCAATGCTGCAAAAGTTGAACTGTGATGCTGGCTGTAACAGGGTCAGGAAGCGATAAAACCTCCAGAGTATCGAGGCTCTGTAGCGTCTTTGAACGAAATTAATGAGAATGACTACTGACCCAAAACGAGAGTATTTATGAGATTCAATTAATCTAGGAAATTCCAAAATACGAGGTTGCCCGATCTTATCATTTTTTATGTCGGCTTACGCCGTTTCACTGGCAGTGCAGCAAGTTCCGCCCACCCACTGAGCAGACGCTCTGTCACAAAGAAGCTAGCAGAGTCGTTTGAATTTTTCACCCCACCAACCAAACTGCACTGAAACACATGAGGGAATCTGGTCACGCCGCGACCCAAACTGAGGAGGGTGCTCAAGTTTGTGTTCATAGGCAGACAACTTATTACCCATCAACCAGGAGGGTAGTTTTAAAAAACTAGTGGACGGGGGGTCCAAAATTTGGGCTGGATCCCCCTGACCCCCTCCCCCCCTAACCCCCCCTTCCGGTGCCCCCACCCAGACAAAAAGGGTACCATTCTGCTCCTTTTTAGATAGGCATCCATCTGCATACTCATTACAGCCAAAGAATGACTTGCTGCAAAGCTATGGGGAAAAGACTGAGACGCGGGCGCTCTTGCATACATGACCTGCCAAGTACCTACAAGTAGCCTTAAACACCCACAGATTTCTTTCCTTTCTTCAGCATTCCATTGTGCATCTTGTGTTGATACTATCCTGCAAATTTGGAGTGATTAGTTGCTCCTTTGGCTTTACAAACCCCGCGGCCCACACCAATGCGCGCGTGGCTGTGACTTGTAGGCACGCACACAGACTCCCCCTTTCACCCAGTTCACACAAATAAGGTGTCAATCGACTGGGCTTGAGCTGAGGATTCCGCTGATATATCCATAATTCCGAGAAAGTGGCCCAGAAAAATTCTGGAGGGGGGGGTCCGGAAA
>Ga0307947_1003668_pt1 | contig 12291 bp, 16 predicted proteins | sample OrgLakmetagen232_FD_201840 | JGI IMG/M metagenome (GOLD analysis project Ga0307947, IMG submission 201840) | Saline water microbial communities from Organic Lake, Antarctica - #232 | ecosystem: Environmental > Aquatic > Non-marine Saline and Alkaline > Saline | place: Antarctica: Organic Lake...
TAGGGATGGCAGAAAAAATGGGGAGTAGCGACTGCAACAGTATTTTTTTGGGGTAGTGAGACTACATTGGTGCTCCTCTGAGGTCAGGGTTGATGAGGAAAGCCACACTGGCAGCTGCCCATGTGTAGGGTTGGCCAGAACCGTATATACACACCGTATATGACCGTATGTATGGTGATTTCCCTGCCAAAAAAACCATGTATACACCGTATATACCTATAAATGTATGGTTCGGGCCAACCCTACCCATGTGTCGTTTCTAGCTTTTCTTTCCTCAAAGCATGGAGCACATGGCCCATGTGATGTGGGGAGTGTTGGTCACGGTGCTCATACCTCTTAACCACACAAGGTAGGCCATGAATGTGAGCATGTCTGGAGCAATCACTCGCCTACATCTGCACCACCAAACCCTCTGTACAGACACACTTATGATTTGCAGAAACAGCAGGCTTCAAGATCAGCAAGCCTGGTGTTTTGCCTTCTCCATGTGCGCACCCAATACACTTTCCATGTGTATTCACAAGTAGACACACCTCTGAATCCCACACATGGCACGCCCTCAAGGTCAGCTGGCTTGTCTTACCTTCGGTCTGCGCACACCCAACACACACTACGCACATACACACATTCACATCCACTCATTCTTATGTACACATACAGACACATACAGACACGCACGCACACACACACACGTGTACACACACAGACGTGCACACACACACAAACACACACCTCTGGATCGCACACACGGCAGGCCATCAAGGTCAGCATGTCAGCACACCGCCCCGACAAGCCTAAGGCACGCTCCTCCTCCTCCACCAGCCCCTCCCCCTCCCAGTCTTGACTAGTTATCCCATCTTCCTCTTCCTCATCACCCCCCCCAACATCGCCCCCTTCTAAAACCCCCTCTCCCCCCTCCCCTAAATTCCCCGTTTCCTCTGCCCCCTGCGGCTGCTGCTGCTGCTGCTGCTGCTGATCCTGGCTGGCTGGCCGGAAGGCCGTCAACATGGCGGGGGCAAGGAGGCGGTATATGTGGGCCACATGTGGCTTTGAGCAGCAGCTGCACGAGTACTGTGTAGTGTGGAGCAGTGCAGAGTAATGTGTAGTGTGGAGTAGTGCGGAGTACTGTGTACAGTGTGGTGTGGAGTAGTGCACCGTGTGGGTGAACGGCAGAGGGGGTGTGAGCAGTGATGATCTTGTGCAGTGAGGGGGTCGGGCAGCAGCTGCACAAGCATATTGCGTGTTTTTGTGTTTACTCTGTGGTGGAGTCTTCCGGTACCTGGTATTAAAGAGTCTCCTTTTCCTTGGCTAATGTGGGGAGTGGTATTCACCACCTGATTAGTTATTCCTTTTTTGTAGTGTGGGGTGAGCACCGTGTGGTGTTAGCAAATGGTGTTTTGTGTGCATATCCCTTTTTTGTAGTGTGGGTGAGCACCGTGTGGTGTTTGCAAATGGTGTTTCGTGTGCATATCCCTTTTTTGTAGTGTGGGTGAGCACCGTGTGGTGTTATTGGGTGAGCACCGTGTGGTGTTAGCAAATGGTGTTTCGTGTGCATATTCCTTTTTTGTAGTGTGGGGTGAGCACCGTGTGGTGTTAGAAAATGGTGTTTTGTATGCATATCCCTTTTTTGTAGTGTGGGTGAGCACCGTGTGGTGTTAGCAAATGGTGTTTTGTGTGCATATTTCTTTTTTGTATTGTGAGGTGAGCACCGTGTGGTGTTAGCAAATGGTGTTTTGTGTGCAGTTAGAGGGGCAAGCATCCCAGGGTGCTTGAGCAATGAGCAAAACGTGTTTCTGTGTGCAGTTAGAGGGCTGAGCATCCCAGGGCACGTGAGCAAAAGGTGTTTTGTGTGCAGTGTAGAAGGGGGTCTGGCGGTCAAAACACAGTCAAAAAGCAGTCAAAAGCGCGGCTAGAGGCAATCCCTGTGGACCAATTTGGTGGCCCGAACGGTTCAAAGCAGCAGCATTGGAACTTTAAGGGAATGAGCAGGTTGCGTGAAATGCGCAGCATGGGCGGGTGTAAATAATAAAAACAATGAGCAAATGAATCGGTTACTCATGTAAGTATAAGCGGGAGGAAGGGTTCATTGCACAGCAGAAACATGATGTGTTGGGCATGGGCCACGTGCGGTAAGGAGCAACACGCGCACGAGTGCTGTGAGTGTGTATGTGTGTCTGTGTGTGTGTGTGTGTGTGTAGCAAAGGCGGTGAACGGAATTGGCAAAGGTGCATGGAAAGTCGCTGTGTAGCTTTGAATTGAGGAAATTGTATGATGGAGCAGGGCGTTTTGGTGAAGGGTGCAGATCTAAAGTCCAACCTGGGGACACACAGGTAGGCCATGCGTGCGCCTTGGTCGAGGGTATGGAGGGTCAAACATGAGCAAGCCCTGCGCATGTGTGTTTGTGTTGTTGTTTGTAATAGTGATTGTTTGTGTGTGCGTGTGTATATATGTGTATATGTGTGTGTGTGTGTGTTTGTGTGCGCGCGAGTGTGTGTGTGTGTGTGTGTGTGTGTGTGTGTGTGTGTGTATGTGTGTGTGCGCGTGTCTGTGCGTGTGTGTATGTGTGTGTGTATGTATATATGCGTGTGTGTACGTGCGTCTGTTTGTGTGTGTATGTGTGTGTGTGTGCGCACGCGCGAGCGTGTGTGCGTGCATGTGTGAATACATCATGTGTGTGCATACATGCGCGTGTCTTGGTGCATGTGTGTTTTGGCGAATGTTAAGTAGTGCTGTGCATCCTGTTTGCTATGCTGTGCTTTCTTCAGCTGCGGCGTCTGATGTGTGCGACTGGGAATCACCTGGGGCTTGCATGTTGGCAATTGCTGGCGATCCTGGCCTTGATCCTGCTCAGCTTGATTGTGCTCAACAGCTGATGCAGAATAACGCGGGGAAAGGAGGCTGCACAGAACTAGGACTGCAACCAGCATTTGAAAATGCTCTACGACATGCAATCAAACTGCTTTTACCATTTGCATTAACTTTACTTTAAATCTTATATTGAATTGATAGAGTACAATGCTCAAACCGACTTTGTCATCACATCCCTTCCCATGCAAATTCTCCCTTCCCCTGACGCATGCCATACACACTTAGGCATTCGATCAGCAGCAGCAGATCCTCCTTTCCTCCTGGCTCAGCACCCCTGCCACAACCGCACGGACACATCCCATCACCGTTGGCAATCACGCGTCTCGTGGCCTGCCATGCAAAGAAGAGGCGCTCTTTGAAAGATGGCTCAGCAGCAGCAGAGAGCAGCAGTTTGATTGACTTCATCCATTTTGATGCGCTGGCTGCGAAGCCGGAGCACAGAGGTGTGTGCATGCTTTGTGTCTGCCTGCCTATAGACAGTAATAGGCCCACCACCTTGTGACACCAATCCACCAACATGTATGTATGCCATTGGAGTGGAGTCTTCATATGCCAGCCGAAGTTGTCTGAAACAACTCTTGTTTACCGGATAACCTGAGAGTTTTACGATGCAGTCTAAACTTTTTCTGTTGGAGTTGTACAGCCTGCAAAACCCTAGCATAAAACACATTGGTCTCACTTGTACACTTGCACGACAGTTGCTGGTGGTGGTAGAAGCATCATTATTGTTGAATAAAGGACCAAACTCTTTAGATGCATTGAGGTTTTCCTGGTGTACTTTTGCACTACTCTGCAATGAATGTGCCGTCGCACATTGGCTCGCACGCCGAGGCCTGTCTAGCTGAGTTGAAACACATAAAATCCTGAGCTATTCGTGCAACGACCAGTGCAAAAACATGTGTGCATGGTTCTGGCACACCGTATCTTTGCTGTTTTCAGCTCCTGTATAAGCAAGTGCACTGGTAGAAGCTTCAAGCTTGCTGTACACTGTACACACGTCCCATGTGGGTCAGCATCAGGTGGTATATCTGTTGCAGACATGGATGCACGATCAGCTCATACATGACTTTTTATATAGCATTTCCTATTTGGCGCTAAGGCAACATACAAAAGACAGTACTCAGAATGTCTGCGGCATCGCCGCAGTTGCACAATAGCAAAAGCCGTCTTGGTGCTCGACGACAGTAATCAGAGTAACTGCGGCAACGCCGCAGTTACAGAAAAATATTCTATATTACAAATAAAAAGCATGTGTCCGATGCTATTTGTAAATCTGCTGTAAGGGTACTATTCATATATATCTTGATATCGCACCTTGCGATAATCATCGATCCGCAAATGTAGGTCACAGGACATCTGTGAAGTACAAATGAAGAACAAAGAACGAAGAATGAGCAACATCTATTATATTATTGGGTAACAAGTGTTCATCTGAATTACAAACACGTTACCTGACCACCAACCGGCCCTAATGCCATGTCAGGTACGCTGCCCCCTAAGGCCGTGTCAGGTACGCTGCCCCTTGATGCCGCGTACCCGACAAAGTTTCTACTATCATGGCAATCAGCCGTTTGGGACAGCATTCAGCATTGACAGTTGACGGAAACATCAATGGAATCAGGTTTAGGGAATTCGCTTGTAGTCTTTTTAAGTCTTCCCCTTCCAATAGTGTGGTAATTTTGGACAACATCAGCTTTCACAAGTCAAATTTCCTTCGTTCGCTTGCTACTGAACATAACATACATAGGGTTGGCCAGAACCGTATATAAGCACCGTATATACGGTCTTTTACACAGTAATCTCACCGTATATACGGTGCTTATATACGGTTCTGACCAACCCTAAACATACGGGGTCACCCCTCCATATTCACCGGAACGTAACCCAGTGGAAAACTTTTTGGAGTCCTCAAATGTTATACGCGTAGGGCGACTATGACAAACACAGTTGAAAATGCACAGCAATTTTGTCGCACAGTTTCAGATGTTCGAAAATTACTTTGATGTCTCAAGTTGGGGCGACGTCCCCAATCTCCATAGAGGATGACAACCGGAGGTGCCTCATCCACAGAAGACTGGTTCAGTCGAACTCCAAACTTCTCCGTGATCTGCTTCGCAAACCCCTTCACAGACGCATCACGTCGGGACCATGCCTGGAAGCGTAGCGCCCGAAAGCTTTGTGCACCGTAGGTCACTTCGTTGACTGCCCTCGATGCCTCTCTGAACGCCACAAACGTCCTGAAGCGCTCTACATTGCATGTCTTGGCAGACAAGTGGTGCCTCTTTGCCTCGGCCTCGAGCACGTTGGTGCCAACTCGCCTCCAAACAGTCTCTCCATCACCGCTGTAGCCGTCCGTGGATATGGTGTCACTGGCCTCATCTAGGGCAAATCCAAACAAAATAGACCGAGTGAAAAAATGACGCTTTATTTCATACACGGTTTTAGTCCTGAACCATGCACCATATGCCGCTCTCACACCTCACACACAAGGCTTCTGCTTCTGCTTCTGCTTCTGCTTGTTCAGGTTCTGCTACTACAGGGACAACACTTACACAACCAGAAGCAGATGCAGACACAGAAGCAAATGAGGCCAGCAAGGTGGTCTTGCCTAACCCTCAACAGCCAACAAGAATAGGAAAAGAGAAAGAGAAAGAGAAAGAGAATGGAAGAGAAGAGGAGGTGCTCCTTTTAGTGCTCAATGCTTTTGGCCTGAAAGGCATGCATGGATGACAGCCGAGCTTTCAACAAGGAGGACATGCAAAAGAATACAACTGCAGAGAAGCTGAGAGACGTCACCCCTCTGCTGGAGAGGACGTACTACCCCCCTTGTAAAGCTAAGACATACTTGCGCGACATCACCGAGAGGAGAGCGATCACGATCCTCAAGCAGGTCCTGAGGAAGCACTGCATGACACTGCTGTCTAGGGAGCGCAACATCAGGGGTAAGAAGATGATATATTACCAGCTCATCCCCCTCAGCGCCGTGCACAAGCTCTACAGGATGACTAAGAATGGAGACGACCACGCATGCTCATGGGTTTCCTTCGACAGGTGAGGTACTCGTGCAGGATGCGGCGATGGTCGAGGACAGGCAGCACGGGGACGCACTCCGACGTGTAGCGTTTGAGGTAGGTCAGCATACGGAAGTCACGGGGGTAGAACTGGACACACCCTCGTCGGACGGAGGTCGCGATGTCGCTCAGCCGCGCATCAACGTGCTTCGCCATAGACCTGGGAGGGAGCACCAGGAGGAGCTGCATGTCCTCATTGAGCCCGTGCTTTGCTTTGACCTTGGTGTCCGTTGTCCCATCGTCACAATGTGTGTTCGATTGCTGCACCATGAGGTTGTTGGCCAGATCAAGAGCTGTCGGGGCATAGTGGTAACTGCAGTGCCACGTGCCATCCACGTCCCTCTGGCAGTGGTAGTCCAGGCTCCACTGCACGCCATTCAGGTACTCCAAGCACGCATCGTGCGTGGCCTCAGTGCCTCCCTCGATGAACAGGTGATGGTAGTAGCGCGGACGCCAACCCGCCTCACCTGGGCGGATCACGTTCGGGAACGGGTACAACAGAGGGTACCTATCCATGGGATAGTGGCACGGCGAGGACATTGGTTGGTATTGCTTCCTCCTGCGTTCCTTGGATGCCTGCTCGTAATACGTCTTGTCCACATCCCGCATCCTCACGTCCTCCGTGATAGACACCCCCTCAAGCACTTGTCGCAAGATTTCGTAGTCCACACTCGCCCCACTCACTAAGGCTCTTCCTTTGTCTGTATGTGCGCTGGACGCGGTAATTGTCCGGTGATATATGTCAAGGAGGGACTCCATGGAGTCCCTGGATACAGGGAGGCAGGCAAGGCCGGGAGTGAAGTCGTTTCCGAGGAGGCTACAGAGGACGGTGTAGTCAAGCACTGACTGCGTGACGTCAGGCCCCCTGACTAGTCCATGAATGACCTCACGGAACATGCTTACGTCCACGACGTAGTAGTCATTGTGGTCATCCACCGATGAGGGTCCATCCATCGGTCTCAGCACCTTCAAGTCCTGGCACGGCCAACACAAAGCCCCCAAGAGCAGCAGGTCGGTATCCAGGCCGTACATGTAGCTGGCTTTCCTTCGCGCGCCATCATGGTGCCGTTCCCGTATGACGTGCATTATCTTTTGCTCTCCTTCACCCGGATCAGATGCATCAGAAACCACGACCTGGCAGCCGCTTGCTAGTTGTTGGTGCCCTTTCTTCTTCTTCTGTGCTGTACGTTTCATTGATTTTGCGAGCTTGTTGACGCAAGCATTCAGACGGCGCATGAAAGGAGTGTCTGGGGTCACACAGGTGGAGTCCCAGAGCGCCTCCACATCCACATCCACATCCACTTCACTGTCCGTAGTGTTGGACCTCTTGGACCACTCTGAGATGTACCTTCGGTCGCGTTGTTGCTTGATCTTTGACAGAGGGGGCACACCATCTATGGCCAAGTACACAAATTGTTCAGGACCAACCGCGTGTATCAACGAGAGTGCAAACGCGCAAGATCTCTGCACCACGCGCTCGTTCACCATCTCCACAGTCGCTCGTGTCGTGCCCGCGGCTACCTCCTCCCTCAGCCCTTCCAGTACCTCCTGTGCGCACCTGTGGACCGCGCAATTGAAATCGATGTACAGCTCTTCGCAGCCGCTCCCTTCTCCTTCTGTACGTTCTGTTTGTTCGGTGGGGAACAGATGCACTTCACACACCATGTGTGGATAGGTGGTGTGCAGGTATTTGAAAAAGAGAGGGATCCCCATGGGTGATGTGATGTGATTAGCTCGGTTCTACACCTTCATGTTGTCACATCCCTTAAATGTATAAAAAATTTTGAAACATGGCTACTTTGTGTCGATCAATGGCCTTCACATACATATATATACACCATGACACAGGTGCCCAAGAAACTATCTGTTGGCCTGGATCTGGGCAACCGCTATTCGACTGTTGCCTGCATTGACCCTGCACTGGGTGATGGAAGTGATGTAGCCCTGTACACAGCAGACAAAAGCACCCGCATTCCCACAGTGGTCTACGCGCAAGTCGTGAATGAAGAAGTGGTTTGCAATACAAGCGCTCAAGGAGCAGACAATGTGCCCCTGACCGACAAGGATCGCAACCCGGATAATGAGGAAGCGTACGATGGGCAAGTTTGGCCTAAGGCAGTGTTTGGGATAATGAGCACTGCGAACGCCCCGGAGTTCGCCAGGCGGGCTCTCAGGCTTAGTGGGGTGGAGATACAGGATGATCCTAGTGACCAAAACAGAGCTAAGCTCGTGTACCAAGGCATTATGTTTAGTCCCATGTGTGCCCTGGAAGCGTGGCTGCTGAAGCACCTGCGGGATGCACTTGAGCACTTCGGTGTGCAAGACACCAACACGGAGTTTGAGCTCACGCTCACAGTCCCAAATAATTGCCCCATGCCGGTGAAGGAGGCTTACAAGGCTATGAGCAAGAACATCTTCCCGAACGCCTCAATAAGCATCGTTCGGGAGGCATTCGCGGCATCTGTGACATACATGCAGCAACAAAAGGTGCATGAGGATATCAACAAGCAACATACCGTCCTTGTCGTGGACCTTGGTGATGGGACAATGGACATTGACTTGGAGCGAGTAAGTCAGACTGGGCAGCAACTACACTGTGAGACGCTGATGACAGGGGGTGACGCAGATTGCGGCGGACGTGATCAAACATTGGCTTTCCTCAAGAGAATGAAAAAATTCCTGGATAGCTACTATGACGCAACCGACGTTCGCAAGGACTATCGCAAGACGTTCACTTTGCAAGACGCTGAAGAGGTGAAGTCTTGTTTCTGTGACCGTATCAGGGATTATCCCGACAAGAATGATTTCAACGTCTCGCTCAGGGGCACTTCAAAGTTCAAAATGCTGAAGGCAAGTAAAGAAACGTCAACGGGTGGTCAGACCTGGGAATCCATCAGTCTGTCACGGCGTGAGCTAGACGGTATCTTTGGTGCCAACCTGAAAAAAGTGAGGGGCTTCATGACAGACTTTGTGCAGCGCATTCTAAGTGCTCAGCACAAGGTGGATATCACCCTCTTGGTCGGGGGCGGAGTCAAGGGATATGGCGTAAAAGATGCTATCCTGCAGGCCTTTCCCGAGGGAGGACGCGCCTTCACACAGGACACATTTGTATCCGTGGCCACTGGCGGCGCCTACTGGGGCTCCTTGGCTGCTGCCGGTGCTACTTTGGATAAACCTCCCACCAGGACTGTCACATCAGGGCCTGTAAGCACGTCAGGTGCTGTTGCAAGAGCAGGCACATCAGGTGCAGGCACCTCCACAGGACCAAGAGCACATGTGGAGTATAGCGACAAAAAGACACCAAATGCGTCCGGGATAGTGTTCCAAGACACGGATGGTGTGATGAAGGTGAAGAAGGTAATTGAGCGTGATTCTCCCTACTGGAGCAGACCCGCCGACACGGCGCCGGAAATGCCCCCAAAAGCGCCGGAGAGCCTAGCCCTCCGGCGCCTCATTTATTAAACATTTCCGGCGCCGAGAGATCGGAGCCCAATCGGCGCCGGAAATCAGTGACTTTCCGGCGCCGTCCTTTGGACTTTCCGGCGCCGGAGACTACCTGTTTGTGCGGGCTAACATTTTCCGGCGCCGTCATGGGGAATTTCCGGCGCTGGAGACTACTTGTTTTATCGTATTTCTGGCGCCGTCCTGGGGACTTTCCGGCGCCGGGAACTACATGTATGTGCGGACTGATCGTTTTCCGGCGCCGTCCTGGGTACTTTCCGGCGCCCACCTCTTTCATTTTGTCTGTTCATATCTTACCCTTACCCTAGCACTTCAATCAAAATAATTGCAAACAAGTGTTCAATCATCTCAAGATCCAAGAATAAAACACGAGCAACGGATAATACATGCCAATTTCTAGTCCCTTCTCCCGCCTGCACCCAAAGACCACCCCAAAAGAATTCACCACAAACCCAGTTCACATATCCAAGACCCCTCCCTCCTGCACCCAAAAGAAGAATCACAGTGCGTGCTAATTATGCAAAATGTAAAAACATGCAATCTCGCTCCAGTCGAATGACATCTAGCACATCAGAAATCGTCTAATAAGGCATTGGCTGGAACTGCCCTGATGGGAGCAGAGATGGTGAGCCCTTTCTTTTTTTGCGTGCTGCCACTACCCCTCTTGCTCTTGCCTTCCACAACACCATCATGCTTTGGATGTTCGCCGGCAGTCGTGCGTTTGGAGCGGCGGCCTTCGCTCTGTCCTTCATCCCTGGAGAGGGAAATGCTCAGCAATTTTGTCCTTCCTTGTTGAAGGGGGCATAAAAAAGAACAGTGAAACAGGAGGTGCAGGCTGTTTTCCTTGCGTTGTGAGAGGCAGCATTTGGGAGAGTAACTTTTTCAAAAGGCAGCAATAACTGCGCAAACTGTGAAAAAATCAGAGCAAAGCAAATCACAGAGTTGACAACTCGCCTTTCTTCTTCTTTCCCAGCTCTGTCTTCTTGCCGCCCTTGTCATTCTCGTCCTTGCTGCCCTTGGGCTTCGCGCCACCTGTGGGCGCACCACACATGCACATGGCATATCAGCTACAACCTTTGCTGCTGCATTTGGACTAGTACAGCAAAAAATAAAAGCAAGAAACATAAGGGCTTGTAAGAATCATCAGCATCAAGATAAGCCATCAGGAGGAGATTGCATCTTTTGATTTGCCATACTTTGTAAAAAGTTGCATTCCAAACACAAATGATTTAAAGACACAAGGCCACACATCTCACCTTTGGGCTTCTTCTTGTCCCCTTTGGGCTTCTTCTTGTCGCGCCGCGTGTCCTCCTCTGAAGAGCTGCCCTCATCGTCCGTGTCGCCTGCGCACGTACACCACATAATTCAGTAGCTCATCTTAAAAAGTGCAATTGGATACATAGACAGGATAAGAGCAGTGCACAGCCAGAAATGAGAGTTGCAATCTGACAATCTGACCAGCCGTATTTTCAGAGTGTTGCATTATGCACAAATGCAGGAGACAGAAGGCCACACAATTCAACTGAGCTCATACGAAAGAGTTCAATGCAGCTTGGATAGACAGACAGTAGAAGTGTGCACTGCGATGAGAGCTGCAATCTTACCAGCCATATTTTGGAGAGAGAAGCATTTCACACAAATGCAGAAAACAGAAGGCCACACAGTTCACCTCTGCGCTTCTTCTTGGCGTGCTGCTCCTCCTCCTCTTCTTCCTCCTCGCTACGGCCCTCCTCATCTTCATCGGATTCCTCATTGCTGCTGTCCAGTTGGCAGAGTTGCCTACTGCACAGCAAGTGTGTGTGACACCAATGCTAAGCATTGTCCTTTTGCCCTGTGTTTTCAGGCGTGAAATGCATGCCAGTCGAAATCCAGGAAGTACCAAGCTAATCACAGCCCATCCAAAAGCACCACACTAAAACCCCACAACACACATCTTCACGACACAAATCAACTCATTAGCACACTCAATAACCAACCTGTTTGCTCCTGTCCAATGGGCAGTGCTGCTCCTGCTGCTGCTGCTGAGGCGTTGGAGGCAGATGGAGGGGCGGCGGGGTTGTTGGGGCGTAAGGGAGGTGGTGGAGGCAGTGCTGCCGCTGCGGTGCACTTGGCAGCCATCCGTGACTCCTACCGAGACTTTGTGTGTGTGTGTGTGTGTTTGTGTGTGTGTGTGCGTGTGTGCGTGCGTGCGCGTGCCATATGTGTGTGTGTGTGTGTGTGTGTGTGTGTGTGTGTGTGTGTGTGCGCGTGCGTGTGTGCACGCGCATGTGTGTGCATGCATGCGTGCGTGCATCAACGTGTGCATGCGTAAGCTTGCGTGCTTTCCTTGCATGCTTGCACAACACCCACCCACCCACAATACAACACGTGTAGTAGACTTACCTTTGGCAAACTGCTTCTAAAAGCCGGACATCGTGGCATGGCCAGCAGCAGGAGCACTGGGTGGAGCTCTTGTGGCAGGCGTGTCCAGCGACAAGGGCGTGGCCCCCGGCGCCACGGAAGGGGCGACAGAAGGCGACGCTGAGGACATGCCGTTGGCAGAGGGGGGAGGCTGTGGGAAGGGAGGGGCGAGGACGCCACAAGCCTCCTTGATATGGTCCATCAGGACGCAACCGTCCGCATAGGTGGCGCCCCGCGTGGGCGTGAACTTGCTTAGGAACTCCATGAAGGTCTGCAAAGCAGCATTGGCGGGTTGGGTGCAGGGGCAGGAGGGTTTGACCAGGTGGGACACAATTTTATGCTTGGTTGTTCTCCCCTGTCTCTACACTTCGGCCCACATCCTTCTCAATGCAAATGCAGGGCAGGAAGGGCGACTCCTGAGGGCGCACAAGTCACGCATTGACTTCCAGTGGGGCATCCTTCTTTCTCCACTCACCATGGGCGCGGTGTT